>WNGJ01002817.1_pt1 | contig 24422 bp, 24 predicted proteins | sample 5400611 | NCBI WGS metagenome assembly WNGJ01 (sample SAMN13153375, study PRJNA577476) | soil metagenome | isolation source: 40 cm soil or saprolite under Garry oak tree replicate 1 | place: USA:California | collected 2016-06-15
GAGCGGGCGGAGCCGACCGAGCGACCGGAACCGGCCGGACAGCCAGAGCCCGCGGAATCGCCGGAACCCACCGACCATTCCGGGGACAGCTCAACTGGTCATTCGGGCGACGGATTGTCGGGCGGCAGAGATTCGGGCTCGAGCTCAACCGACCCGCGGCAAGGCTCCGACTGACTTCCGACTCTGCCGCGCGAAGGCGTTTCTAGGGGCATGAAAAGACCAGCCGTACTGATCGTCAGTGTCGTTGCGGGGGCTCTGCTGGTCGCAGGGGCAGGTGCTTCCGCGCATACCGTCCAGCTCTTGACCCGTGCCGCGGGCACGCATGCCGGCCTCTTCAGTGACGAGGCGTCAGGCGCGCGCACGGAGTCGCCGGAGCCGTCGGAGAGCCCCGAAGCGGCTCCCACCGCGGGGCCGACTGAGAAGCCCGAGGCCACCAACTCGCCGGAAGCGGCGGACACCGAAAATGAGGCAGACGACAACGACACCGAGACGGGTGACAACGAAGGCGACCACCAGCAGAGCAGCGGCGGCGATCACGAGAGCGGTGGAGGCGGCAACGACTAGAGGCTAACCCCGCCGGCGCTGTACGAACTCAAAACCAAATCGCCCCTTGACGCACAGGTGACCCGAGGTGACGCTGTGGTCGAGGGGCGACGTCACCTTCACGATCGAGTTGTCCTGCACGTGCAGCTCGAGCATGCAGCCGACGCCGCAGTACGGGCAGACAGTCTCGGTGACGCTCTGCCTGGACTCTTCCCACGTGCCCGCGGCGCGCATATCGTGCTCGCTCTTGAACATCAGGGCGCCCGTGGGGCACACCCCTATGCAGTTGCCGCAGTAGACGCAGGCCGACTCGGGCAACGGCGTATCGAACTCGGTCGAGATGTGCGCATCGAAGCCCCGGCCGGCGACGCCGATGGCGAACGTGTTCTGGGCATCGACGCCGCAAGCCTCGACGCACTTGTAGCAGAGGATGCACCGCGAGTAGTCGCGTACGTACAGCTCGTTGTCGACCTTCACCGGCTGCGCCACCGTCGCGGCACCGGCGCCGAAACGAGAGGGCTTCGCCCCGTAACTCGTCATCCACCCCTGGACCTGCGGAGAGCACAAGGACATATCGACCGATGACGCCAGCAGCTCGAGCACCAGTCGCCGGCTGTGCTTCACGCGGTCGGAGCTCGTCTGGATCTTCATCCCGGCCTCCACCTTGCGCGAGCACGCCGGCACCAGGACCCGCGAGCCTTCGAGCTCGACCACGCAGACCCTGCACACGTTGACGGGAGTCAGGTTGTCGAGCTGGCACAGCGTCGGCGTGTCGATTGCAAGACGCCGGCACGCGTCGAGGATGGTCGAGCCTTCGGTGACCTCGATCTCACGGCCGTCGATGCTCACCCCGACGAGCTTCTTGGGCAGGCCGACGAAGACGGTCTCAGACATTGAGGACCTTCAGCTGCGTCAGTCCGGATGCGATCGCGTTAGCGGCCGTCTGACCGAGGCCGCATATCGAGGCGTCGCGCATCGCCTGCGCGATGTCGCTGAGAAGCATCACGTCGGATCGAGGATCGCCATTCTGATGAGCGAACATCCTCTCCAGGATCTCCTCCTGCCGCTTGGTCCCGACTCGACATGGCACGCACTGACCACACGACTCGTCGCTGAAGAATCGCGCAATGCGGACGAGGACCTGCTTCATATCGGCAGTGTCGTCGAACACGATGACCGCGCCCGATCCTAGGGTCGCGCCGATCGCGCGGGTGCCTTCGAAGCTCAACGGCACATCGAGCTGCGCCGGCATGACGAACGAGCCGGCCGCGCCCCCGAGCAGAACCGTCTGCAGCGTGCGGCCGGGATGCAGGCCGCCGGCCAGGTCGAGCAGGGCGCGCAGGGTCGTCCCCATCGCAACCTCATAGAGGCCAGATCGCAGGACATGGCCAGATACGCAGAAAAGTCGTGTCCCGGTTGAGTCGGCTGTCCCTGTCGACGCGAACGCCGCGCCGCCCTCCAGCACGATGTCGAGAACATTGATGAGCGTCTCGACGTTATTGGGAAGCGTCGGCTTGCCGAAGAGCCCGACCTCGACGGGAAACGGCGGCTTGTTGCGCGGCTCTCCCCTCTTCCCCTCGATCGAGTTGAAAAGCGCGGTCTCCTCGCCGCAGATGTAGGCGCCCGCTCCGCGCCGCACCTCGATCTCGAAGTCGAGCAATCCCGCGCCGCGCGACTGGACGATCGCGTTCTCCAGCCGGTGCCGCGCGAGCGGGTATTCAGCGCGGACGTACACAAACGCCTTCTCGCACCCGGTCGCGAACGCGGCGACGGCGATGCCTTCGACGAGCGCGAAGGGATCGTTCTCCATCAGCACGCGGTCCTTGAACGTGCCCGGCTCGGACTCGTCCGCGTTGCAGACGAGGTAGTGGGGCCGAGCCGGCGCCTGGGCGACGGAACCCCACTTGCGCCCGGTGGGAAACGCGGCGCCGCCGCGGCCGAGCAGCCGCGCCTCGGTGACCTCGTGGATCACCGCCTCAGCACCCATCTCCCTCGCACGACGCAGTGCCGAGAACCCGCCAATGCCGAGGTAGCTGTCGATGCTCAAAGGATCGACGAGGCCGACGCGCCGCAACAATCTCCCTCTCCCCGCAGGGGAGAGGGTCGGGGAGAGGGGCGTAAGTTCCCACTTCGATCCCGGGTCGAAAGGCGCTACCTGGATCTCCTCGTGATGGATGCCGGCCCGTTCGACCAGCGCTGCCGGCGCCCGATCGCACAAACCGAGGCATGGCACACGCCTCGCTCCGTCGGGCACCGTCGCGCCGGCGAGCATGCACGAGATGTCATCGCAGACGTGAAGCGTCACATCGCCCCGAGGCTCGAGCGCAAACCGCGCGTAGAAGCTGACCACCCCATACGCCTCCGCGGGCGGTATCGAGAGCCGCCGGCACGCGTACTCGAGCGCGCCCCGACTCACCCAACCGACACGGTCCTGGATCGCGTGCAGCACCGGAAGAAGCAGGTGGCGCTGCGAGCGCACAGCGCGGCCGCCGTAGGCCACGTGGTCGTCCGCGGGACGCCGCGCGCCGCCCTCCCAGAGTGACTCGGGCTCACCCAGCAGCCCGTCGACCGCGGCCATCTCCTCCTCGGTGGCACGGCCACCGGTGGTCCGGATGTCCATCTAGCTAGACGCGGGGACAAGGATCTTGTCGATCCGGATGGCGCTCGCCTTGAACTCGGCAGTGCCCGACTTCGGGTCCGTCGCGTCGATGGTCAGGACGTTCGTCGAGACCTGGTCGGGAAAGTGGAGCGTCATGAACGCCAGGCCCCCTCGCAGCGAGGGCTCGATCCGCACCTCGACCTCGACCGATCCGCGGCGCGAGCTTGCGCGCACCCGCTCTCCGTCGCCGACGCCGTAGCGTTTGCCATCCTCCGGTGAGATCAGCAGCGCCTCGCCCCTGCGCAGGGGCGACGTGTACTCGCCGGTCTGGACCCCCGTATTGAAGGAATCCAACCGGCGGCCGGTCGTCAGCCGGATCGGAAACTCGTCGGTCAGGCGATCGACCGGCGGATCGTTCTCGACCGCGTGGAACGGAGCGCGAGCGCCTTCGACGGGATTCTTCCACAGCCTGGCGTGCAGGAACTCCGCCCACCCCGCCGCGGCCGGCAGCACCACATGCGCCAGCTGCGCGGTCTGCGTAAGGAAGATGTCCTGAACCACCAGGTGCTCGAGCCCGCTGAGCAGGCGCACCGCGCGCGTCTGATCCGCCTCGCTCCGCGCCGGATTCTCGCCGACGATGTAGACCGCGCGCAGATCCCCACGATCCATCGCCTCGAACATCTCGCTGAGGTGCCAGCCCTTTTGCATCGGGAACTCGGCGCCGCCCCACGCTCGCGCGAACTTTTCGTGGAGCTCGGGGTTTTCCAGGTCCTGGAAACCCGGCAGCCTGGCCGGGATCGCGCCCATGTCGCCGCCGCCCTGGACGTTGTTCTGGCCGCGCAAGGGATTCAGGCCGCACCCATAACGGCCCACCTTGCCGGTGAGGAGCGCGAGGTTGATGAGCGCGACCACGTTATCGACCGCGTTGTGGTGCTCGGTGATCCCGAGGGTCCAGCAGATCATCCCGGTCTTCGCGCGCCCGTACGCGAGGGCGACCTCCTGGATCGCAGCCGCCGGCACCCCGGTGTCCGCCTCGGCGCGCTCCAGTGTGTACGCCTCAACGCATCGCGCGAACTCCTCGTAGCCATTCGTGGCCCGGGCGATGAACTCCTTGTCCGCGAGATCGTTGTGGATGATGACGCGCGCCATCGCGTTGGCCAGCGAGATGTCGCTACCGACGTCGATCCCGAGCCACACGTCGGCCCATTCGGCCGAGCTGGTGCGCCGCGGGTCGACCGCGATCAATCTCGCGCCATTGCGCACGCCGCGGAGAAGGTGGTGGAAGAAGATCGGATGGGTCTCACGCGCGTTCGAGCCCCAAAGGATGATCAGGTCGGTCTCTTCAGCCTCGCGGTAGGACGAGGTCCCTCCTCCGGCTCCGAACACTGTCGCCAGACCGGCGACGCTGGGAGCGTGTCAAGTTCGGTTGCAGCTGTCGACGTTGTTGCTGTGCATGACGGCCCGCGTGAACTTCTGGGCCATGAAGTTCATCTCGTTGGTCGTCTTGGAGCAGCTGAACATGCCGAAGGCCTGTGGTCCTTTCTGACGCGCGCCCTCGAAGCCGGCGGCAGCCCTGGTCAGGGCCTCTTCCCAGGAAGCGGGGCGAAGCCTGCCGCCTTCTCTGACCAGCGGCTCTGTCAGACGGTGGAGGCCACCTTCCATGAGGCCAACACTACAGGTCGTGCTAGGCCCGGTTGGCGGCCACGAACTTGTTGATCCGCTCGAGACCGAGCTTGAGCTCGTCCTCCGACTGCGTGTAGGCGAGGCGGATGAACCCCTTGCCCGCCGGGCCAAACGCCGTCCCAGGCAGGACAGCAACCCCCGCTTCATTCAGCAGGCGGCTCGCCAGCTCATGCTCGTCGAAACCGGTGCCCTCGATGTTCGGGAACACGTAGAACGAGCCCTCGGGCCGTGTGCAACGGATGCCGGGTATATCGTTCATGCCGTCGACCACCAGGTCGCGGCGGTGCTCGAAAACTTTGACCATGCGTCGTACCGCGTGCTCCGATTCTGGCGAACCGAGGGCCTCGATCGCCGCGATCTGCGTGAAAGCCGCGGCGCATGAGGAGGAGTTGATCATCAGCGTGTCGAGCTTCGCGGCCAGCGCCCGCGGAGCCACCGCGTATCCGAGTCGCCAGCCCGTCATCGCGTAGGACTTCGACAGCCCGTCCATCAAAACGGTCCGCTCGCGCATGCCCTCGTGCGAGAGCGGAGAGACGTGTTGGAACCCGTAGACGAGCTGGCTGTAGATCTCGTCGGAGACGACGAGCAGGTCGTGCTTCTGAGCGAGCTCGCAGACAAAGTTCACATCCTCGGCGGTCAACACGCCCCCGGTCGGGTTCTGCGGTGTGTTGATGATCAGCATCCGGGTCTTCGGCGTGACCAGCGACTCGAGCTCCTCGAGGTCCATCCGGAAGCCGCTGTCTTCGCGCAGGGTGACGGTCCTGGGCACGCCGCCGATGAAGTTCACCTGCGATGCGTAGGCGGGATAGCCGGGGTCGGGAAGGATGACCTCGTCGCCAGGTTCGATGCACGCAAGGAGAGTGAAGAGGAGGACGTTCTTGGAGCCGGGGACGAGCACGACGTCCGCGGGATCGACCTCCGTCTTCAGCATGCGGCTCACGAATGAAGCGACCGCTTCGCGCGCCTCGAAGATTCCGCTGGCGGGCGTGTAGTGCGTGTAACCGTTCTGCATCGCGCCGATCGCAGCCTCGACGATGTTGTCCGGCGTCGCGAAGTCGGGCTCTCCAATCTCCAGGTGGACGATGCGTTTGCCCTCAGCCTCGAGCTTGCGCGCCCTGGCGAGAACCTCGAAGGCGCCTTCCGTGCCGAGCCGCGACATTCTCTCGGCGAAGCGAACCGCGGTGCTCACTCAGTGATCCTAGTGGACGCCGAGCAGCGAGCCGCCGTCGACGCCGACCGTCTGGCCGGTGATGTACGCCGCCTGTCGCGAGCAGAGAAACGCGCACGCCGCGGCGAGCTCCGCCGGGTCGCCGAAACGACCCATCGGCGAGCCTGGCGTCATGCCCACCTCGCGAATTCGATCGGTGAGGATGCCATCGGGGGCGAGGCTGTTCACGGTGATGCCATCGGAAGCCAGCTCCCGCGACAGCGTCTTGGCCAGGCCCGTGACGGCACCTCGGAGGGCGTTGGAGAGCACCAGGTTGGGGATCGGCTGACGGACCGAGATCGAGCCGATGAACACGATCCGGCCCTGACTCGAGCGCTTGAGATGCGGCAAGGCCTCATGGACGAGGCGGACGGCGCTCATCAATGTCAGCTGAAACGCTTTCTCCCAGGCCTCGAGCGGCACGCTCTGGAACGTCCCGGGGGGAGGACCCCCGGCGTTGACGACCAGGATGTCCAGGCCGCCGAGCTTCTCCACCGCGGCGTTGACGAGCTCTTCGGGGTGGCCCTCCTTGGTCACGTCCTTGGCCGACCACGCTGCGGCCCCGATCGCCCGGCCCGTGGCCTCGATCGCCTTGGGGTCGCGCGAGGCGATGTAGACCCGCGCGCCCTCGGCGATCAGCGCCTCGGCGCACGCCCGGCCGAGCCCCTTGCTCGCGGCCGTGACGAGCGCGTTCCGATCCCTCAGCCCAAGATCCACCGACTAATTGTCTGCTGCAAATCCTCCCCATTCATGGGGAGGTGGCGCGAAGCGCCGGAGGGGCTGGAGACTCCTCCCCATTCATGGGGAGGTGGCGCGAAGCGCCGGAGGGGCTAGAGACTCCTCCCCATTCATGGGGAGGTGGCGCGAAGCGCCGGAGGGGCTAGAGACTTATCCCGTCGTATTGACGTACCAGTCGGTGACGTACTGGAAGCGGTCATAGGGCGCGATCGCCTTGTTCGTGTGCACCCCGTGCACACGCTGCGATACCGCGTACTGGTACCGGCTCGCGTAGATGAATATCGCCGGCGCCGTATCGGCCATCAGCATTTGAAAGTCGATGTAGGCGGCGAGCCGCGAAGGCGGATCCACCGCCGCCCGACCCGCCTCGAGGTCCTGGTCGATCAGACCCCATCCGCGCGAGTACGCGAAATTCAGGGAGGCGGGGTCGACGCCCGAGTGCCAGAGCGAGTACTGGTCGGGGTCCGGGCCCACGTCGATCGAGATCAGGGCCATCTGGTACTTGTGCGTAAGCACGTAGTCCTGCAGAAGCTGCGATGCCGGTAGCGCCTTGACGTCGACCTCGACGCCCAGGTCTCCCAACTGCCGGGAGACGGCCTCCGCGATCTGCTGATTCGGATACGAGTTTGCGGCGACCAGCGTGACCTTGAACGAGAGGTTCTTGTTCACACGGAGCTTGGATCCCGTACCCACCGCCCAGCCTGCTGTGTCCAGCGCCTTGGCCGCAGCGACGGGATCGTATGGATGCAGGTTGGCCGCGGCGGCCGAATAGGCCCAGTCGGCCGTCGGGATCGGGTTGGGGTCGGCGTCCGCCCGACCCGACAGCACCTCGTTGACGATCTTCTGCCGATCGATCGCCTGGACGAGAGCCAGCCGGACCTTGGGGTCGCTGAAGAACTGCTTGCCGTCGCCCTCCGGGTTGAAGGTCACGAACGAGTTCGTGAACATGCGCATCTCCTGGACGGTGAGGTCGTTCCTGCCCCGGAGCGTGTCCACCTCCTGCGGCTGGATTCCCCCCACGAGGTCCGCGGCGCCTGTCAGCACGGCGCGGATGGCGCTCTGCGGATCGGTCGCCGGATAAGTTCGGAGCACGAGGTGATCCAGGTACGGCTGTGGCACGGCGTATGGGTTGCGATCCAGCGTGATCGCGAGCGGGCTGATCGACCCGACCTTGAACGGTCCCGTCCCGACCGCACGCACTGCGCTGTAAGGGCTCGAGGCTATCTGCTCCGGCGCCATGGCTCTGAAGAGGTGCTGCGGGATGATGCCGACCCGCAGCGAGAGCGGAAACGAAGCATCGGGTGCGCGCAGGGTGAACACGACCTGGCCGGGACCACCCGCCGCGACGCCGATCTGCCGCCAGATCTCCGCGCCGGGCTGCTGGTACTCGAGGTCCTGCAGCACATGGAAGGTGAACAGCACGTCATCGGCAACGAACGGCTCGCCGTCGCCCCACTTGACACCGTCGCGCAGGTTGACGGTGTACGAAAGGTGATCCGGCGATACCGCCCAGTCGCGGGCGAGGACTCCGACGACGTTTTGCTGCGAGTCGACGGCGGTCAGGCCCTGGTAGATCAGGCTGTTGACGTCGCGCGTGCTCTCGTTCGACTCGAACAGCGGATTGAGGACGGTGGCCTGCCCGACCAGCGCCTCCACGGCCGTACCGCCCCGCGCCGGCTTCGGCACCGTGGCGACCGGCTGGCACCCACCGAGGGCCAGAGCCGCCGCGAATGCGGCGGCCGCGAGGCTACTGCGTCGGATGCGCCGCCACCCAGACGTTGGCGACCGAACAGACCAGGAAGCCGGCGACCAGGACCCATGTCGTCCAGTAGATCTGCCGCTCGAGGCCGCGCCGCGTCCGGTAGCCGCCGCCAAGTCCGGAGTCGCCGCCGCCGATCGTGCCTCCAAGCCCCGAGGCCTTGGGCGTCTGGGTGAGGACGCCCAGCATCAGCAGCAGCGCAAGGACGGCCTCCGCGACGACCAGCCCGTTTCGGATCTTGTCCATGGACCCGGAGATTCTACCTAGCGATGCTGAGGCCGACTAAGCCCAGATCGACCCGAACCGCGCGTTGATGGCGTCCCAGTTAAGCGTGTTGAACCACGCCGTCACGTAGTCCGCGCGCCGGTTCTGGTACTTGAGGTAGTAGGCGTGCTCCCATACGTCGACGCCGAGGATCGGCGTGAGCTCGTCCATGTAGGGGCTGTCCTGGTTGGGATAACCCTTGATCAACAGCTTGCCCTGGCGGTCCGCGACGAGCCACGCCCAGCCGCTGCCGAACTGGCCCACCGCCGCCTTCTGCAGCTGCTCCTTGAACGCGTCATACCCGCCGAATGTGCTCTTCAGCGAATCGGCGATGCGCCCGTTCGGGTTGCCGCCGCCGCCCGGACCCATGATCGACCAGAAGATCGAGTGGTTGGCGTGGCCGCCGGCGTTGTTGCGGATCGCCGTCCGGATGTCCTCGGGAATCGTGTTGATTCCCCACAACAGGTCCTCCACGGTCTTACTGCCCAGCTCCGGGTGCTTTTCCAACGCGGCGTTCGCGTTTGCCACGTACGCAGCGTGGTGTTTGTCGTGATGGATCTCCATCGTGCGAGCGTCGATGTGCGGCTCGAGGGCATCGAACGCGTAGGCAAGCTTGGGAACTTCAAACGGCATTGCTGCGATCCCCCTTTTGAATTCGCTCTGGATACGGGAACCAGTCTAAGAGGTAGAAGATTTCGAGCCCGACGCCTGGGCTTTGACGGCGGCCGCGCGCTTTTCGATCTCGGCCGGGTCGCCGAGGTACCGCCACAAACGCGGACGCAGGTCGGCCCCCAGCTCATAAACGCGCGGCACGCCGGTCGGGATGTTGAGCTCGACCACCTCCTGGTCACCGAGCTGGTCGAGGTGCTTCACGAGGGCGCGCAGGCTGTTGCCGTGCGCCGAGACCAGCACGCACGGGTGGAGTAGAAGGTCGGGCACGATCGCGTCGTACCAATAAGGAAGCATGCGTTCGACGACGTCCTTCAAGCACTCTGCGCTGGGCAGCAGCTCGGGGGGTAGCGTCGCGTAACGCGGATCGTGCGAGGGATGCCGCTCGTCCGACCGTGCCAGCTCCGGCGGCCGCACGTCGTAGCTGCGGCGCCACACCTTGACCTTGTCCTCGCCGTATTGGACGGCGGTCTGCTGCTTGTTGAGACCCTGCAGCGCGCCGTAGTGGCGCTCGTTCAACCGCCAGCTCCGCTTGACCGGAATCCACGACATCTCCATCGCGGCCAGCGCGAGCTGCGTGGTCTGGATGGCGCGAAGCAGCAGCGACTCATGGACGACGGCCGGCCGCAGCCCAGCTTCTCTCATCAGGCGACCGGCGTCGGTCGCCTCGTTGACCCCGCGCTCGCTGAGCGGCACGTCGTGCCACCCCGTGAAGAGGTTCTCCAGGTTCCACGTGCTCTCACCGTGGCGCAGGAGCACCAGGGTGGCGCCCGATTGCTTACCGGTGTCCATAGACCTCGGCTGTCACCTTCACGATGTGGGCGAACTCGTCCGCCACCAGGCTCGCGCCGCCCACCAGCACACCATCGCAAAGCGGAAGCTCGACGTACTGCTGCACGTTCTCCGGCTTGACGCTGCCGCCGTAGAGGATGCGCACCTTGCGCGCCGCACCCGCGCCGATCATCTCGCCGACGATCTTCCGGATCAGGCGCATCGTCTTGTATGCATGCTCCGGGTCGGCGCTCTTGCCGCTGCCGATCGCCCATACGGGCTCATACGCGATGACAAGGCGGGCAGAGTCGTCCGCGGAGCAGCTGGCGAGGCCAGCCTTGACCTGCGTCGAGACGACCTGGTCGGACGTGCCGGCGTCGTAGTGATCCGCAAGCTCGCCCACGCACATGATCACGCTGAGCTCGCTCGAAAGCGCAGCCGCTGTTTTCTTGGCCACCATCTCATCCGTCTCGCCGACAAAGAGACGGCGCTCCGAGTGGCCGATGATGACCCACTGGCACAGCGTCTTGAGCATCGCCGGCGAAATCTCTCCCGTGTATGCGCCGGACATCTCCCAGAACGCGTTCTGCGCTCCGAGCTTGACGCCGGACTCGAAGAGCACCTCGGAGACCGCGGTCAGCCATACGAACGGCGGAAAGATCGCCACCTCGACCTTGTCGGCTTGCCCACGCGCGACCGACATCACTCCGCGCACGAGATCGAGCGCGTCGTCGACGTTGGTCGGATTCATCTTCCAGTTGGCCGCCACAAGCGGCATCCCGGGCGGACGCGCGCTCACGCTTCTTTCAGGATCGCGATGCCCGGCAGCTCCTTGCCTTCCAGGTACTCGAGCGTCGCCCCGCCGCCAGTCGAAACATGCGAGTAGCGACCTGCCAGCCCGAGGGAATCGATGGCCGCCACCGTATCGCCGCCCCCCACCAGCGTGAACGCGCCGGAGCCGGCGATCGCCTCGCCCAGCTCCCTGGTGCCGTCGCTGAAGTCTTTGATCTCCGCCACGCCGACCGGCCCGTTCCAGATCACGGTCCCGGCGCCGCGCACCCTATCGCGGAACAGGGCGATGGATCGGGGCCCTAGATCGAGAGCCATCCAGCCAGGCTCGACCTTGTCGGCTTCCAGGATCCGCAGCGGCTGGCCCGCCTCCATCTTGCGGGCGCAAACGAGGTCGACCGGCAGCACCAGCTTGTCGCCGGCCTCCTCGGCCACCTCACTCGCCTCCCCAAGCGCGGAATCTTCGACCAGGCCGCTGCCCGTGGGCCAGCCGCGGGCCTTGAAGAACGTGTTGGCCATCGCGCCTCCGATGAGCAGGGCATCGACCTTCTGGAGCAGGCTCCGCAGCACGCCCACCTTGGTCGACACCTTGGCCCCGCCCACCACCGCCACCATGGGGCGCCGAGGGTCGTCGAGGGCCCGATGGAGAGCTTCGAGCTCCGCCTCCATCAGCTCACCGGCGAACGCCGGCAGGTACGCGGCGACGCCCACCACGGAAGCATGCGCGCGGTGCGAAGCGGCGAAAGCGTCGTTCACGAAAACATCGCCCAGCGACGCGAGGCTTTTGGCGAATGCGCCGTCGTTGGCTTCGTCCTCTTTGTGGTAGCGGACGTTTTCCAGCAGCAGCACCTGGCCCGGCTGCAGCCTTTCCACCGCCGCCGTCGCCGGCGGCCCCACGCAGTCTTCCGCGAACTGGACCTCCCGGCCGACGTGGCGGCCGAGGTCGGCCGCGAGGAGCCTCAGGGACAGCTCCGGCTCACGGTCCTGCGGTCGGCCGAGGTGCGAGATCACGACGACCCTGGCGCCGCGCTTCAGAAGGTGCTGCAGCGTGGGCGCCGCGGCTCGCACCCGCGCGTCGTCGGCGACTGCACCATTCGACATCGGGACGTTCAAGTCCTCGCGGACGAGGACGCGCTTGCCGGCGACGTCGACGGACTTGATCGAAGCTTTCAGAGCCGGGGCGCCATGTACGAGATGAGATCGACCATGCGGCAGCTGAAGCCCCACTCGTTGTCGTACCAGCTGACGACTTTCGCCCAATCGGCCGCGAGCACCGCGGTGGATGGCGCGTCCACAATCGACGAATGTGGGTCGTTCTTGAAGTCCGAGGACACGAGCTCTTCATGGCTCACGGCGAGGATCCCGCGCAGCTCACCGCTTGCCGCTTCGTCGAATGCGGCGTTGATCTCTTCGGCGGTCGTGCTCTTGCCGAGCTGGACCGTGAGATCGACGACCGAGACGTCGAGGATCGGGACCCGGAACGAAATCCCCGCGAACTTGCCCGCCAGCTCCGGCAGCACCTCGGCCACGGCCTTGTTCGCGCCTGTCGACGTCGGGATGATGTTGTCCGCGGCAGCCCTGGCGCGCCGGAGGTCCTTGTGCGGAAGGTCCTGGAGCTTTTGGTCCGCCGTGTAGGCGTGGATCGTCGTCATCATCCCGCGCTCGATCCCGAACGAGTCGTGCAGGACCTTGGCGAGCGGCACAAAGCAGTTGGTCGTGCAGCTCGCGTTCGAGATCACGTTGTGCTTGGCCCCGTCGTAGCCCGTGTGGTTGACGCCCATGACCACCGTGTAGTCCTGGTTGGTCGCGGGGGCGGAGATGACGACCTTCTTGGCGCCGCCCTTGTCGATGTGGACGCGGGCCTTGGTCGCGTCGGTGAACAGGCCGGTGGACTCGACCACGATGTCCACCCCGAGGTCTCGCCAGGGAAGCTCGGCGGGATCCTTGTGACTCAGGAACTTCACCGCGTGGCCGTCCACGTGGATCGCATCGCCCTCGACCTTGACCGCAGGGGCAAAGGTGCCGAGGGCGGTGTCGTGCTTGAGCAGGTGGCCGAACGTCTTGGCGTCGCCGATATCGTTGACCGCGACGATCTCGAAGTCCGGCTTCAAGTCCCAGGCCGCGCGATAGATGTTGCGGCCGATGCGTCCGAAGCCGTTGATGCCGACCTTGAGTGCCATAGGGGCGAGCTCCTGGGTGTGGAAAAAGTTGAAGAGTGGGGTCGGAGCTAAATCTTAGGCGGAGCGGCGTTCGTGCTTCGGATGCTCTCCGTTGCCGCTGGACTGCGCGAGCTCCTGGAGGCGACGCAGCCTGTGGTTGACCGCCGACTTTGACAATTTCATGCGGCCCGCCAGCTCGCCGAGGTTCAGCTCCGGATTCTCGCTTCGCCAGCGAGCCATCTCGCGCAGGGCGGCCGGCAGGCGGTCGAGCCGGCCGTCAGCCTCCAGCCGGCCGATGGCGGCGGCCTGACGCAATCCCGAGCCGATCGTCTTGCCGATGTTGGCGGTCTCGAAGTTGAGCCGCCGGTTCACCTCGCCGCTAACCTCGCGGACGACGCGCACGTTCTCGAACTCCATGACGGCGCGGCTGGCGCCCATCATCGAGAGCAGCCTGACGATGCCGTCGCCGTCCTTGACGTAGACGACCGACTGGCCGGCTCGGTCGGAGGTCCCCGCCTTGACGCCGGATTCTTCGACCATCCGCGCGATCACCGAAGCCCACGAGCGGGTCGGCGCGACGAACTCCAGGTGGTAGCGCGTGTTCGGCGCGTTGATCGAGCCGCAGCCCAGAAACAGCCCGCGAAGCATGGCCTTGCGATCGCACGACGCGTCCGGTCGAGCCTGCACCGGGGCCTGGGAGAAAGCCGGCACCAGCTCCGCCGGCAGCGCCAGCTCGATGTAGAACGACATCCGCTTCTTGGTCTTGACCGCCTGGTATTTGGCGTCCATGTGAGCGACCGCGCGGCCGAGACGCACCACCTTGCGGGCCACCGCGTTGCGCAGCAGCGAGAAGTAGGCCGAGCGGGCGCGCGGGCTACCCAGCAAGCGGCCGCGGGAGCCGTAGTAGATGCCGAGCAGCTCGCTCAGCTGACAGCAGGGCCGCGCCCCGAGAAGGCCTGCCATCTCGTTTTTGACTTCAGCCGCGAACGAAATCGCGCTACCTCCAGGAAGGTGATTGACCTTCCCCCTTGCCACCGAGTCTAACGCGCGACTCCGACCTGCCAGTCCAACTATTTCGTCCCCGCGCCACAATTTGCGGATGGCCGGCATGCGGATGATCGAGGCGGTGCGCGCGGCCATCGCCGAGGAGATGGAGCGCGACGACCGCGTGCTCGTCCTGGGCGAGGACGTGGGGCGCAAGGGCGGCGTGTTCGGCGCGACCGACGGGCTCTACGCTCGCTTCGGCGAGGCCCGCGTTCTGGACACGCCGCTCGCCGAGTCGGGCATCGTCGGAGTTGCGATCGGCGCGGCGCTCAACGGACTGATCCCGATCGCCGAGATCCAGTTCGCGGACTTCATCCATCCCGCCTTCGACCAGATCGTCAGCGAAGCGGCGAGGACGCGCTACCGCTCGAATGGCGATTGGTCGGTTCCGATCGTCATCCGGGCGCCGTTTGGCGGTGGGGTGCACGGCGGCCTCTATCACTCGCAATCGATCGAGGCCTTCTACGCGCACGTGCCGGGGGTGAAGGTCGTGGTCCCGAGCACGCCGGCCGATGCCCATGGCCTTCTCAAGTCAGCCGTCCGCGATCCCGACCCGGTGCTCTTCCTCGAGCACAAGAAGGTCTACCGGCTGGTCACCGAGGAAGTCCCGGACGGCGATCACCTGGTCCCGATCGGACCGGCGTCCGTTCGGCGAGAGGGTAAGAACTTGAGCTGCTTCGCATGGGGGCTGATGACCCACTACTGCCTCGAGGCGGCGCAGCAGCTCGAGGGGGACGGAGTGAGCGTCGAGGTCGTCGACCTGCGAACACTCGCCCCGCTCGACCGCGACGCGATCCTGGTGTCGGTCCGCAAGACCGGCAAGGCGATGGTCGTCCATGAGGACAACCTCACGGGCGGCTTTGGCGCGGAGGTCGCGGCGATCATCTCGGAGCATGCCTTCGACAGCCTCGACGGGCCGGTCGTCCGCGTGGCCGCGCCGGACATCCCCGCGATGCCCTTCAACACGCCGCAGGAGGATTTCTTCATGCCGAGCCCGAGCAAGATCGCCGAGGCGATGCGGAAGCTTGCCGCCTACTAGGCGCCGCTCACCGCGGGTGCCCCAGGCCTCGGTTCCCCTGCCCCACATCGAGCAGGCCGAGTACAGCCTGCGCCGGGAAAGCGTCGCCGCCGGGATGCAGGCGGCCGGGCTCGACGCCCTGTGCGTCTTCTACCCGGCGCGCGTGGCCTACCTGACCGGTTTCCACCACATCCCGACCGAGCGGCCGATCGCGCTGATCATCGGATCCAGCGCGCAGGCATCGCTCATCGTGCCGGCGGTCGAGAAGGAGCACGCGGAGTCCGCGACCACCGTCGATCAGGTGCGCGTCTACTTCGAGTATCCGGGCGCAGAGCATCCGATGGAATCCGTCGCCGAGGTGCTGACCGAGATGAGCGCCCGGCCGCAGCGCACCGGTGCAGACCATGACGGCTACGTCCCGTACTGGGGGTACCGCGGGCCCCGTCTCAGCGACCTGACGGGCGTGGAGCCGTTCGACGGCGAGATGCTCGTCGAAGCTCTACGCCGCGTGAAGTCGGAGGCTGAGCTCGCCTGCATCCAGCTGAGCTGCGACTGGGCCGTCCGCGGGCATCGCCGCATGCAGGGCGCGATCCAGGTCGGCAAGACCGAGGTGGAGTGCTACACGCCGCCGGCGAACGAGACCCTGTTCGAGATGGTGCGCGAGATGCCGGGCTGGCGGCCGCGCGGCGCGGACGACACCGGGTTCATCGCGATGTTCGTCGCCGGCCGGTCGACGGCGATGCCCCATGGTTTCGTCAAGGGCCACGGAATCCAGCCTGGCGACATGCTGGTGAGCGGGGCGGGCGCCAACATCGACGGCTATCGCAGCGAGCTCGAGCGGACCATGGTGGTCGGCGAGCCGACGCCCGAGCAGGTGCGCGCTTTCGACGCGATGCTCGCCCTGCAGACACGCGCGATCGAGGTCATGGCTCCTGGCGTGCCGGCGGCGGAGGTCGAGCTGGCGACGGTGCGCCTGGCCGAGGAGCTAGGTGTCTCCGACCACCTGCGCCATCACGTCGGGCACTCGATCGGCCTCGAGGGACACGAAGCGCCGTTTCTCGACCGCGGAGACGACGCCGTGCTGGAGCCGGGCATGGTCTTCACCGTCGAGCCCGGCGTCTACATCAAGGAGCTGGGCGGCTTCCGCCACTCGGACACGGTCGTGATCACCGCGGACGGCCGCCGCGTGATGACCGACTACCCGCGCGAGCTGAAAGACCTGACGATCACGCCCTAGCGCGATCCTCGGGATCGATTAACCTCGGCTTCAATGGGCTCGGACAGCGTCGCGCGGCGCGGTCGCAGGCCGGGCGACCTGCGAGTCGTGGTGCGGCGGCCGGCCAAGCTACCGCGCACGCTCGGGCCTTCGGCGCTTTTCGCGGCGTGTTACGGCAACGTCGGGTCAAGCATCTACTACGCCCTCGGCGTCACCGCAGCGTTCGCGCTCGGCCTGACCCCGCTCGCTCTCATCTTCGCCGGATTCATCTTCGTGACGACCGCCTTGAACTACGCAGAGGGAACCGCTGCTCTGCCGCATGCCGGAGGCAGCTCCAGCTTTGCCAGACGAGCGTTCAACGCGCCGGTTGGCTTCATCGTCGGCTGGGTTCAGCTGCTGAACTACACAGCGACAGTCTCCATCTCGTCTTACTTCGCCATCAGCTACCTGGGATTCCTGGGTCGCTACGTGAGCTTCCTCGAGCCGTTGAACATGAGCCAGTCCAATCACGTTCTCGCGACCGTTGTGCTGATCGGTCTGTTGGTGGCGGTGAATGTGATCGGCATCCAGGAATCGAGCGCGATCAACCTGGTCCTGGCTTTCGCGGACCTCATCACGCAGTTCGTGCTTGTGATCCTCGGCATCATCCTGCTGCTCAACTTCCAGCACATCTTCAGCAGCATCCACCTGGGTGTCGCGCCGACGTGGAGCAACTTCCTGGCCGGCATCTCGATCGCGATGGTCACGTATACCGGAATCGAAACGATCTCCAACCTGTCAGAGGAGGTAAAGGACCCGGGCCGCAACGTACCCAAGGCGACGTGGTGGGTCATCATCGCCGTGCTGTTCGTGTCGGCATTTCTTCCCACGATCGGCATCAGCGTCTTCCCGGTGTCGTACGACCCTCACGTCCACGCATACACGACTCAGCTGGCAACGGCCTGGAAGGCCGACCCCGTGGCCGGCATCGTGACCGGCTTTTCGGATGCGGCGCTCCGGTTCTGGGCGCAGCTGTGGGTCGGCATCATCGCCTTCACGATCCTGGTCATCGCGACCAACGCCGGCTTGATCGGCATTTCGCGACTCAGCTACTCGATGGCGGGCGTCGACCTCCTGCCGCACCGTCTGGCACGGCTGCATCCCAGGTTTAAGACGCCGTACATCTCGATCATCGTGTTCGGGATCCTCGCAGCGCTCCTCGTCCTCCCGGGCATCATCGCGGGCGGCAAAGAGATCGACCTGATGAGCGCCGTCTACTCGCTGGCCGCAACGTTTGCATTCTGCTCGGCTCACCTGTCGGTGATGAGGTTGCGTTTCATTGAGCCGGCGCTGCACCGGCCCTACCGTATGCCGTGGAACATCAAGTTCGGTCGCGACAGTATTCCCGTCCTGTCCCTGGTCGGCGCCCTGTTCATCGGCACGGTGTTCACGCAGCTCCTCTTCGAAAACATCTCGAACACGACATTCATCTTCATGGGATGGCTCGTGTTGGGCGTGCTCACCTACCTTGCCTACCGCCTGTACCGACATGAGCCGCTCTGGGAGCCGCTGGAGACGCCGCCCGCCCGCGAGCGCGAGCACGAGCATTTGCCGTTCGAGAGCTTGCCCCGGAGCGAGCGATTCAGGATGGGCCGACGCGAACGCATCTCGGCCCACGCGGCGAGGGCGCGACACGTTCACGAGAGGCACCGCCCGAGGTGGCAGCTCGAGATCGAGCTGTTCTTCGCCCGGCATGGGGCGGTCCGGGGCGTTCTGATCGTGCTGGTGTTCGCCGCGGTCAGCGGACTTGCCGTTTTCGTCGACCTATCGCATTACGACCCGTTCGGGCCAGGTCTCGGCTGGTCACCCGGCCTCGTGATCGTCGCGTTCCTCGCGGCTTACGTGCTCAACCGGAGTCACGCGGAGGAGTAGCGACCCAGCGCACCCCGGTCCCGTGGGCAAGGCTGGTGCCCAGGAGCACATCGTCGAGACGGATCTCGAACGTCGTCTCGACTGTCTGTCCCGGTTCGAGCCAGAGGTGAGAGACCGGGGCATCCCGTCCAGCCCTTCTCTGAGCGCCGGCGACCACTTCCTGGATGCGCCGCCGGCCCTCGTCGTCCAGGTACTGGAGGAAGACGGAATGAAAGACGATGGTCGCCAAGTGCGGAGCCGGCCTTGCCAGCTCACGCTCCAGGAAGTCGGTGGCGTCGGTCTGCTCGATTTCGAGTGGCATGTCGCGCGCGATCTCGATCGCCCCGTCGAGCAGCGCCAGGCGGCCAAGCTGGTCCGCCCAGATGAATGAACGCAGGGTGAGCGCCCCTGCGTCCAACGTCGGGTCGATCGGATGAAGGTCGCAACCCTTTCGCTCCGCGACGGTGGCATGCCGGTTCATCGGCGGCGGAACGACAAAGGAATGGGTGAAGCGGACGGGCGAGGTGCTGTCGCCCCACGCTCCTTGCGCCGACTCGTAGCGGTAGCGGTCCCAACGCAGGTTGAGTCCGGCGCTCGCACCGATCTCGAGAATCCGGAGGGCCATGCCGGAGCGGTGCGCGACCTCCAGGAATCCCCCGACCAGCGCGGCGCTGCGTCCGACCTCGTTCGTCTGGCACCCGCTTCCGAGGAGGGCGCGGATCCTGGGTCGCTGGTCGATAAGCGCCTGCCGGAAGACGGGCCACGTGGTCGACGGATCACCGTCGCCCCCCGTGGAGGGGTAATGCCGAGCCAGCTCCGGCAGCGTGTCGTCGAGGACGAGGCGGTGGACCGCGCCCATCAGCCGCAGCGCAAGCGCGGCGCTCCCGGGCACCTGTTCGAACCCCTCGAGCACCTCCGAGACCGGACCCCCGAGCTCGACGTCGTCCGCGGCGGACTCGAGCAGCGACGCGTATAGCGGAGAGTCGAGCTCGGCGCACCAGGCCGCCTGGCGCCTCAGCTGTTTGCCGAGCGTGTCAGCTGCGTTCGGCAATCGCGAGCTCCTGCTTGCGGTTGGCGTAGCCAGGGTGGGAAGGGCGCGCCACCCGGTACCAGGCAAGGGTCTCGGCCAGCGCGTCCTCCAGGGCGGACGGCTCGAAACCAAGCTCCTTGCGAGCGCGCTCGATGAGATAGCCGGAGTGGCGGCGCGGGTCGGGTCCGTAGGGACTCGCGCCATCGGGAAGCTCGTCAAACGGAATCGGGTGCGTGCGCGCCGGAACGCCCAGGGCATTGGCGATGCCCTCGATGAGGTCGCGCAGGCTGACGCTCTCGAACGCGGCGTTGTAGGCCTTGTGCTGGGCGTCCTTGCGGAGGTCGCAGGCCAGCGCGCACGCGAAACCGATGTCCTTCGCCCAGGCAAGGTTGGCGCGTCGTTCGAACGTCTCGGCGGGCACGAGAAGGGGCCCGCCGTCGGCGACGCGCTCGATGTAAGCCGCGATGCGCAGCGTGTGATCGGCCGGACCGAAGACGGCGGGTGGCCGGACGATGGTCCAGGGCAGATCCTTTTCGCGCGACAGGAGCGTCTCGCACCAGCGCTTGCCGTCGAGATAGTCGAGAGCGTCGGGTGGATCGCCGTCCAGGGGTGCGAAATCTTCTTCCCGCGCTTCCTTGCCGTGGAGGAACGGATAGACGCCCGTGGAGACGAACACGTAGCGCTCGCCGTGGAACTGGCGCGCGACCGACTCCACGTCCTTCGGTTGGTAGCAAGCCAGGTCGAGCAGCACGTCCGGTTGCGTCTGCTCCAGCGCGCGCGCGAGCTGCTCTTCGTCCCCCCGGTCGAAAGCGACGTAGCTGGTGAAGGTGCCGTATGGCCGCTCCTTGCGGCCCGCGGCGATGGTCTCGACTCCGCGCCGCATCAGCTCCTTGCACGCGGCGACGCCGATGAACCCTGCGCCGCCGATGACCAGAGCCCTCGTCAATCGATGTCGCGGGTCACGAAGTCGACGTCGACGCCCTCGGTCTGCTGCAAACGTCGCGCAAGCTCCGAAGCGAGAACGACCGATCGGTGCCGGCCCCCGGTGCAGCCAAAAGCGACCACGACATGCATGCGCCCCTTCTCCTGGTAGAGCGGCAGAAGATCGCGAACCATCCGCTGCACGTCATCGAGCAGGCGGCCGGCGGCGGGCTGCTTCATCACGAATTCGCTAACCGCCGAGTCGCGGCCGGAGAGATCGCGCAGCTCCGGCACCCAGTACGGGTTGTCGAGGAATCGGGCATCGATCAAGAGTGCGGCGTCGGCGGGGGCGCCGTTCTTGTAGCCAAATGCAAGGCAGGTCACAAGCGGTCGTTCGCGGCTTCGGAGATGCGTCGCAAGCTCGGAGCGCTGTCCGGCCTCGATCCGGTGATGCGCACGCTCGTAGGTGCCTCCGGCGTGGCCGTCGTCGTCACCGTCGTGGACCAGCACGTACTTGATCCCTTTGCGATCGGCGTCGCGCAAGAGCTCGGCCCCGCCGTCGCTGAGCCCGAGCACGAAGTCGCCTTCACGCGCGCCGTCCAGCTCGTCGATCCGCTGAAAACCCGCGGCCACGAAAACCCGGACCGATTCTTCCAGCCGCTCGCGATTCGATGTCCCGACTATCACCAGAGTCACAGCGTCACAACGTTTCTTTCAAGCGCGCCGCGAGACGTTCGGGGATGCCGAGCTGGACGATCTCCCCGACCGGCGCCTCTCGGATCGCCTGCACCGAGCCGAAGTGTCGCAGGAGGGAGCGGTGCGCCTCGTCGCGGATGCGCTGGACGAGAAACATGCCCGGCGAGTTCCGTTCCTGGACGATCGGCTCCGCCCGTCCCGGGGCGAAGATCTCCTCGCGCTCCTTGGCCAGCGCGAAGGTCGGGATGTCCGCGTAGCCGGCGGCCTCGACCACCTCGAGCGCGGCGCTGAGCTGACCCTTTCCGCCATCGATGAGGATCAGGTCGGGGCGACTGGTGAACGACCTGTCGCCGACGACCTCCGCCTCTTCTCGGCGCTGCGACGACTCGAGGCGTTCCAGCCTTCGCCTCAGGACCTCCTGCAGCATCGCGAAATCGTTCGGCCCGGGCGTGAACTTGATCCGGAAATGGCGGTAGTGGTCGTTCCGCGGCCGCCCGTCCTCGAAGACGACCATCGAACCGACCGCGGAGTCGCCCTGGATGTTCGATATGTCGTAGCACTCGATGCGCTTGGGCGGGCTCTCGAGGTCAAGCGCTTCGGCCAGCGCCGCCAGCATCGGCTCCGTGCGGCTGCGGTCGTAGTCCGCCTGGATCCGAATCTGCTCCAGCTCCTGCTTCGCCGTCTCGCCGAGCTGCGTCACGAGCGCCCGCAACCGGCCCCGCTTCGGCACCTGGATGTCCACGGGCCGGCCACGCTTCTCGCTGAGCCAGTCTGTGATGAGGTCGGGCTCGTCGACCGACCCTGGCAGGATGACCGTCCGCGGCACGTGCGTCGCGCTCGAGTAGTACTGGAGCATGAAGCCGCGCAGCAGCTCGGGCTCGGTCGCGTCGCCCGCGCCGTCCAGCGCGTGGCCGTCGTGGCCGACCATCTTGCTCTGGCGCACATACGCGACCTCGACGTACACGTCGTTCCCGCTGCGCGCGTAAGCCACGATGTCCTGATCGTCGCGGCCGCGGGTGAGGACCTTCTGCCGGTCGGCGATGCGCTCGATCGACTGCAGCTGGTCGCGATAGCGAGCGGCGTTCTCGAAGTCGAGGCGCTCGGCCGCCGACTTCATCCTCTCCTCGAGCTCGCGCACGAGAAGGTCGGAGCGCCCTTCCATGAACAGTCCCACCTCGCCGATTCGCGCCTTGTAGTCCTCGGAGCTGATGCGCCGCTCGCATGGTCCTGGACAGCGCTTGATGTGAAAGTCCAGGCAGACCTTGCCCTGCTTGAAGATCTCGTCGGAACACGTGCGAAACGGCAGAAGCTGGCGGATGGACTTCACCGTCGAACGCAGCGACTGCGCCGACGTGTAAGGACCGAAGTACAGGGCGCCGTCGTTCTGCACCCGGCGTGAGTAGTGGACGCGAGGAAAGGCCTCTGTCACCGGAAGCTTGAGATAGAGGTAGTTCTTGTCGTCCTTGAGCCGGATGTTGAAGCGGGGCCGGTAGTTCTTGATCAGGTTGTTCTCGAGGACCAGCGCCTCGACCTCGTTGGCCGTCGTGACGAACTCGAAGTCCGTCGCCCGCCGGATCAGCTCGCTGACGCGCGCCGTCTCGGCGTAACCAGGCGTGAAGTAGGAGCGCAGGCGGTCGCGCAGGCGCAGGGCCTTGCCGACGTAGATCACCTGGCTCCGGTTGTCCCGGAACATGTAGACGCCAGGGCTGTCGGGGACGGCCTGCAGCCGCCGCTTGATCGTGTCCTCGAGAGTTACCGCCACGCTTGTAGCGATTCTAGGAAGCCGTACACTCACGGTCCGTGAGCCAAACCCCTCCGCCGAGCCGCTCTCAGACCCAGATCGCCGGCCAGGAGTCCGCCCCGGTGACGACGGTGCCGCAAACTCCCGGCCTCGCCGGCTATACGTCTTCGACAGGCCGCTACAACACGATGGCGGTCGTAAGCCTGGTTTCCGGGCTGCTCTCGGTGTTCGGCCACATCGCCATACCCGGCCTGGGCGGCGGAGTGCTGGCCATCGTCGCCATCGCGACCGGCTTCATAGGGCGTGGAGAGATCAAGCGCACGGGGGAGCAGGGAATGTGGATGTCTACGCTCGGCATCGTGCTTGGGATCATCCACATTGCGCTCATCGGGGTGATCGTCGCCCTGCTGCTCGGCCTGATCGGGGTGATCGCGACGCTCGCCTTATCCCAGCGCTAGCTAAAAAATGGATCCCTCGCACGAACCTTAGTTACTCAAGCTCTGTTGGGGGTGCTCGCGTCTAGGATTTGCGCAATGTCTGATCCTTCCGGTCCGGGCTCGCCGCCGGCTCAGTCCCAGCCGGCTCCGTACGCGCCACCGCCCCCATCCGCACCTGGCTACGCTGCGCCGCCGGCCACCGGCTATCCCGGCTCCATGCCTCCCCCGATCACGCCCAGCGCCATGGCCATGGGCGGAGCGGCGGGGCTCCTCAGCCAGGTGACCGGCAACGCCGGTTGGTCGCTGCTCCTCGGGGTGGCGACGATCGCGGTGCCGCTCCTTTTCGACCGCGTCTTCTTCTTCCTCCCGATCGTCGGCCTCATCGCCGGCATCCGGGCGATCCAGCGCGGCCAGCTCGTGGGTGGGATCACCGGAATCGTCCTCAACGCGATCGGGGGTTTGATCACCATCGTCGCGCTGATCCCCAAATAGGAAGCCTTCAGGGCCCCACGCCGCCTAGGGCTTATCCCTTGCCGGTATCACGAGGATCGGGAAGATCGCGGCCGCCGCTGTGAACGCGACCGCGACCCAGAGCGCGGTGGTGAGGGAAACGCCGATCAAGGGACCCGCGATCGCGGAACCCACCGGACCGCCCACGATGTTCAGCGACACGGACACCGCAAACGCCCGTCCGAATCTCCCCGGGTCGGTCCTTCGCTGTCGCAGCGTCAGAAACGCGATATCGAAAGGCGTTTCGACGAGAGCCACGACGACCATGGCTGCGGCAACCACCGCGACGGAGCTGGCCAGGGGCAGGGCTGCCATCCCGGCCGCCATGGCGAGGATCGATCCCACCATCAGCTGCCTTTCTCGCCCGCGTGTCCGCAGCCGACCGACGATCAAGGTCGAGACAAAGCCGGCGGCGCCGACGGCGCCCCAGACGTAGCCGACGGTGGCCGGGCCCTGGTGAAGGCGGCCAAGAAGCAGCACCGGGACCGCGATCACGAGACATCCCCAACCGACCCCAAAGGCGAAAAACGTCAGCGCCAGGCCCGCCAGCGTCCGATTGCGGAGCACGTAAACGAGGCCGGACCACGCCTCGCCAAGCACTCCCGCCCCGCGTTCCCTGGGCCCGGGGTCGCGCACACCGACGACGGCGACGCCGGCCAACGCAAACAACGCTGCGGTCGCTGCCAGCGCCCATTCCGGCCCGGCAAAGGCAACGAGCACGCCGGCGGCGGGCGCGCC
>WNGJ01001858.1_pt1 | contig 24419 bp, 21 predicted proteins | sample 5400611 | NCBI WGS metagenome assembly WNGJ01 (sample SAMN13153375, study PRJNA577476) | soil metagenome | isolation source: 40 cm soil or saprolite under Garry oak tree replicate 1 | place: USA:California | collected 2016-06-15
TCGCGGGTACTCCACGGTGTGAACGGCACGAAGGACGGCCGCAGGGGAATCCCCGCGTCGCGCAGGATGTCGAGCGCCACGACGACGTCGGCTTTGGTGTGCCCCTTCTCGAGACGTGCGAGCACCGTTTCGGATAGCGATTCGATCGCCGCCACGACGAAGGCGCAACCGGTCGCCCCGAATGCGGGGAACAACCGCCGCTGCTCGAGCACGTGCTCGATCTTCGCCGTGAAGTCGTAGCTCACGTGGGGGAATTCGTCGTGCAGCGCACGGACGAGCTTCACGGCATGGCCGGGGCCGTTCAAGAAGTCCGGGTCGCCGAACGTGATGTGCCCGGCGCCTGCTGCGACCAGCCGGCGGATGTCCGTCAGCACGACGTCCCGCGGGACCGTGAAGAAGCGTCCACCGTATACCGCCGGGACGGGACAGTGGAGGCAGGTGTGCAGGCAGCCGCGACTCGCCTCCACGTAGCCTGCCGGGACGAGCTCCCCGGCGCGCGCCAGGCTCGCGTACCGCGTCAAGGCAGGCAGCCCTGCCCGGCTCGGCGGTGGGAACGGGAGTCGCTGCAGGGTCACCCGCGGCTCGATCGCCGGCTCCTCGCCCTCGTCCCAGCGCCGCACCAAGGCGACGAGCTCCTGCTCCAGCTCGCCTGCCAGCACCGCGTCGGCGCCGTGGGCGCTCAAGTAGTCGGCATTGAGCAGCGCATACAGGCCGTAAAAGACGATCCGGCACGAGCCGTTCAGGCGGCGCACCTGGTCGGCCGCCCGGACTCCCAGCCGGAGCGCGGTGTGCATCGGGACGCTGATCGCCACGAGCCGCGCCTGCCGAGCCTTGTCGGCATCGAACGGCTCGACGGCGAGGTCGAGGGTCTCGGGCGCGTATCCCGCCCGCTCGAGGAACGCGCGAGGCCAGGCCAGGCCGAGTGGCTGATGACCCAGCTCGTAGCACGAGACCAGGAGAATTGCGCCGGGCTGGCGGAGGGCGCCGGTCATTTCTTCAGGAATGACTGGAGCGCGGCTCGGAAATCGGGGGTGGTGCGGCTCACGGCGTTGACGTCGGCACCGAGCCGGATGCCGTCCTCGAAGCGCATGCCGTCGAGCTGGTAGAACTGCTGCTTGGTGAGGGCGAGGGCCGAGGCGCTCGACGCCGCCAGCGCCCGCAACACCTCAGCGACCTGCTCCTCGAAGTCCGAGTCCTCGTACACGCGCGACACCAGGCCCAGCCCCGCGGCTTCCGGCGCCGAGAGCACGCGACCCGTCGCAGCGAGATCGAATGCCACCTTCTCCCCCACGGTCCGCTTGAGCAGTGTCATCACGATCGCGGGCACGAAGCCGCGCTGCACCTCGGGATACCCGAACCTGGCCGACTCGGCCGCGAGCACCAGGTCGCACGCGGTCGCCAGGCCGCACCCGCCCGCGAGGGCGCGTCCCTGCACCAGCGCGACGACCGGTTTCGGCAGCGCCCGCATGCGCAGGAAGATCTCGCCGAAGCGCAGCGCGGCCCGGCGATTTTCCTCGACGGTCTTGTCCGCCGACGCGAGCAGCTCCTGCAGATCCATGCCGGCGCAGAAGTCGGCGCCGGCGCCGCGCAGCGCGACTACGCGCACGGCTGCATCGAGATCGGCGCGCTCCAGCGCGGCCAGCAGCGCGTCGATCATCGGGAGCGAGATCGTGCCACCACCGTCCAGCGCGCCATGCAGCAGAAAGTTGAGCGCCCGGAGGTTGGGCAGCTCGTAGCGCTCGACCGGGCCCTTGATCATTCCCTTGAAATGCCGGGCGACGCGGGCCGCGGTCACCTGTTTCACGAGGAGCGGGTAGTACTCGGGCTTGAGCGCAATGAGCCCGACGTTCGCGGTGTCGCCCTTGTCCCCGGAACGAGCGTGCGCCAGCTCCAGCAGCGGGATACGTCGTTTCCCCGACCGCCCTCGACCGCCTTGGACCGCCTTTGCCCGCCTTCTCATACCTCCACGATCTCCACGCACGGCTCCACCATGCGCTTGTCCACCAGCGCCGGCCAGTAGGCGACGATCTCCTCCGGCCTGGGCCGCCCGCCCGCGAACCCGGTGACGCTAGGCGGCCCGTTGAGAATGAGCGGGGCGATCTCGCGCGTGAAGCGCTCCACGGCCGCCCGGTCGGACGAGCGCACCCCGACCCGCAGCTGCACTTCGGGCAACTCGTCCAGCGGCGCCCGTTCCAGCGCCAGGCGGCCGTCTTGTACCCGTAAGAGTACGCGATCGAAACCTTGAGCTTGTCAGTGGCCGGCCGTCCCCTGACCCCTGACACCCGAACCCTGTCTTTCCCCGCCTGCGCCAGGCGGATCGTCGTGAAGTCGGCAATGCAGTCCGGCGTGATGTACGCCGTAGGGTCGCCCATCTCGTACACCAGCTGTTCAGTGACGCCCGCGACCGTGATGCGCCCGCCCGTGCCGGGGTGTTTGGTGATGTCGAAGCTGCCGTCGGGCTGCGCCTCGACGATCGGATAGCCCACGTTGGCGAGATCGGGGATGCGCTCCCAGTTCACCAGGCAGTTGCCTCCGGAGCACTGGGCGCCGCACTCGATCGTATGCCCGGCGACGGTCCCCGCCGCCAGCACGTCCCAGTCGTCGGCCTTCCAGCCGAAGGCGTGAATCAGCGGTGCGAGCGTGAGCCCGGTGTCGGTGACGCGGCCGGTGATCACCACATTGGCGCCGCGTTGCAGCGCGTCCACCACGGGCCAGGCGCCGAGATAGGCGTTGGCCGAGAGCACGCGGTCGCGTACGTCGCGGAGCGGGCGCCCGGTGTCGAGGTTCTTGAGCTCGTGCCCGCGGGCGAGCAGCCCGTCGAGCCGCCCCAGCAGGTCGTCGCCGGTCACGACGCCGAGGCGCAGCTTGCCGGCGAGCCCCGAGCGGCGGGCCGTCTCGGCGACGGCGTCCGCGCAGGCGCGGGGGTTCACGCCGCCGGCGTTCGCGGTGACCTTGACGCGGCGCTCGACCACGAGCGGCAGGATCCGCTCCATCAGCGGGACGAAATCTTTGGCGTAGCCGAGCGTCGGATCGCGCGCCTTCTGCTTCTGCAGGATGGACATGGTGACTTCGGCGAGGTAGTCCATCATGAGGTAGTCGATCGTCCCGCCGGTCACCTGGCGGTACGGGGCTTCGAGCCAGTCGCCCCAAAAGCCCTGTCCGGCGGCCACCCGGACCGTTGGGGAGGGCGGCGACCGCCGCGAGGTCACGGCTGCGGCACGACGCGGCGGACCGCATCCGCCCCGACGCCCGAGTGCAGGCGCAGCTCGACGAGTGGGGCGAAACCGTCCGGCAGCGCGAGCTGGGGGGGGCGTGGGGAGGGCATCGCCGCCCGGCCGCCCGGGACGACGGAGACGTCCGAGCCGTCGCCGAACGGGCGGCCCTCGCGCAACAGGAAGCGCACCCGCACCGTGGCGCGCCAGGGACGGGCGCCGCCGTCGCGCGCGAAGGCGGGGAACAACTCGACGGTGAGCGGTCGATCCCGCAACCCGGGCGTGATGTCGAAGCCGTGGCGCCCGACCGCGTAATTCATCGCGCCCTGGCCCACCTGTTGCCCCGCCGAGTCGAACTCCGTGACGCCGAAATCGGTGAACTCGCCCCACTGCTCGCGCGGCATCCGGACGTCGATGACCGCGTGGGTCGCCCAGTCGGGCACCCGCACCGTGAGACTTTCGGGCGGAGCGCCGCGGCCCGTCACCTCGACGCGCCGCTCCGCACCAACGAGCGTCCGTGTCAAACGAGCGGCGGCAGTCGCGCTGCCGGAGTTCGACGCTTCGGTGTCGCCGAGCAACAGCGGAGCCATCTCGGCGCGCGCCGTGACGCTGACCCCGGAGAGCGGGGGCGCGATCACATCGAGCTCGTACACACCGGGCACCAGGTCCTCGGCCCGCACCACGAACCCGCCCGTGCCGGGATCGGTCCGGCCGAGTTGCACCTCCTCGAGGTCCCGGAACGGCTGTCCATTCGGCTCGTACAGCCGCACCGTGGCGCGCTGCTCGGCCGAGTCGGGGAGCGTGACGCGCGCGGCCAGGGTGCCGCCCGCGTGCGGCGCCCGGAGGAAGTAGCGCTGTACGCGCGCGGGGCCGATGGCACGCCGCTCGTCGTACAGCGGCTTCGATGCCAGCTCGTACGGGACGATGACGGTGTTGGGCAGGGCGAACAACGGCCCGGCGAGCGTGTCGCTCGGGTTCCAGGCCGTCACCGTGCCGACGTACACACCCGGGGCGGCGAGCGCGGAGCGGGCGTACGCCACCGGGATGTCGGTCTCGCGGGCTCCCGACGGGACGACTGCGGGCGCCCCGAGCCAGGGGACGCTCGACCGCAGCAGGAATTGCGCGGCCCGCAGTCCGGCCACGTGCCGCACGCGGAACAGCTGCAGCGTGTCGCCCGGGCCCGCGAGCCCGTCCCGGCGAAACGCTCCTCCTCCCGATCCCCCGCCGTCGGTTCGCACGACGTACTCGGAGCCTTGATGCCCGCTCAAGAGCCAGCGATAGGCGGCCTCGAGGCGCGGCACGCCGGCGCCCTCGTCGATCGCGGTCGCGCCCCCGAACGGCACGGCGGACGCGCGCAGCGCCTGCGCCAGCTCGGCGGCGCTGACCCGGCGTCCTTCCTGCAGCATCGCGGAGATGAGGCAGGCGGCGAGCCCCGCGGCGTGCGGCGCGGCCATGCTGGTGCCGCCCTTGATCTCGTTCCCGGTGTCCCAGCGCGGCACGGCCGAGAACGCCACTCCGGGCGTCACGAGGTCGGGCTTGGCGAGCTCCCCGCCGCGCGAGCTCCACCAGCCGAGCACGTCGAGGGCGGGCGGCGTCCCCGCCTGGGCCGGGCGGGCGAAGGCACCGGGAAAGACCGCACCGATCGAGAGTGCCAAGTCGGCGGAACCCGGGAACCCGACGGTCGACAGGCCCGGCCCGTCGTTGCCGGCGCTGATCGTGAACACGACGGCCGGGTGCGCCACGAGAAAGGCATCCACGATGGAGTCGATCACGGCCTGCCCCTCGAGCTCGTTTCCGACCCCAAAGCTCAAGTTCAGCACCAGCGGCAAGTTGCGCTGCTCGGCGTAGCGGGCGGCGTACTCCATGGCGCGCTGCATCGAGCCGTTCACGGAAATGCCGCCCCGCGCGCTGTTGGCGATCTTGAGACCCAGGAGCTGGGCCCCCGGCGCCACGCCGTCGAATCCCGCCACGTTGAACAGATCGTGGCCGGCCGCGATGCCCGCGACGTGGGTGCCGTGCCCACCGTTGTCGAACACGATATCGAGCTTGGGGACGCCGGCGGTCTCGTCGAAGTTCGCGGCCAGGGTGATCGGCTTCGTGCCGAGCGCAATCGTCTCACGCCCCTGGCGATAGTCGTGCAGCGGCATTTCGTCTTCGAACGAGCCGTTCAGATTCGAGTCGAGGAACGCCACCCAGCCGTCGGGCGCCTTCACGACGATCACGGGAAAGACGTCGGTGTTGGTGCCGTTGCCGTTCAGATCGGCCGCCGGCGCCTTGCCCAGGGGCAGCTCGGCGAGTTGTCCGGCGTACCAGGTCGTGGCGCTGGTGAGTCGCCCGATACGCCCCGCCCCGGACAGCTTCCTCCCGCCCACCGATACGGTGCCGTCCCCCGACGGCGTGACCGGCGACAGCGCCACCCGGCCTTCGTCCGAAAAGTCCCGCAGCTCGACGATCTTCGACGCGCCGGTGCTGGTGGTGATGAGCCCGTCCACGCCCGGATCGACACCCGTGTCCAGGATCCCGATCAACACCCCCCGCCCGTCGTACGTCGGATGCTTCGCGCGGAACTGATCGACCCCCGTACTCTTGAGCGGCATCAATCCGGCCATGAACGCCACCGGCGGTGGCAGGGCCGGTTGCGCGCGCTCGGAGCCTGCGTCGGCGGGCGGAGCCCCGACGACCGGCGGAGCCGCCGCCGGCGTGGGCGGCGCGACGGCGTGGGGCGCGCCACCGGCGCACGCGGCAGCGAGCGCGGTGAGGACGAGCGAACGCAGGCGTACGATCACGTATCCCTCGGCAGGACGAAGGGCCCGAGGTGCGGGCCGGTGAATTCCGTGGCGACTTCCAGCAGAAACGCCACGGTGTCGCGGGTTTCCTCCGGGAGCACGAGCGCGTCCACGAAGCCGCGCGCGCCCGCGAATCTGGCGTCGAGCTGATGGTCGTAGTCGGCACGCATGGCGTCGACGGCGGCGCTCTTGTCGGCTTTGACCGCGTCGCCGCCATAGACGGCCTGGACGGCGGACTCCCCTTCCATTACGCCCATGCGGCCCGTCGGCCACGAGACGATGAAATCGGGGTCGAATCCCTGCCCCGCCATGGCGTAGTAGCCGGCGCCCGATGCGTGATTCAGCGTGAGCACGAGCTTCGGCACGGTGGCCGTCGCCATCGCTTCGACGAACCGCGCTCCGGCGCGAATGATCCCGGAGTGCTCCGCCTCGGTCCCGACCATGAACCCGGACACGTCCTGAACGAAGAGGAGGGGCAGGCGCTCACGGTCGGCATTGTCGATGAAGTAGGCCACCTTCTCCGCGCTCTCGGTGTAGATAATGCCGCCGATCTTGGGGGGCTCGCCCGGCTTTCCCTTGATGACCCCGCGCGAGTTGGCGATGACCGCGACCGCGCGCCCGGCGATCGCCCCGTGCCCGCAGATCATCTCCGTCGCGATCTCGGGCTGGAACTCGTCCAGCTTCCCGCCATCCAGCAGGCACTCGAGCACCGCGCGCACGTCATAGCTCATGCGATGGTCGGCCGGGAGGAGCTCGTACAGCTCCTGGGGATCGCGTTTCGGCTTGCCCGCCGGAGGCCGTGGGCGGGGAGCGTGCGGCAGGCGGGTGACGTACTCGCGGATGCGCCGCAGACAGTCGGCATCGTCGGTCGCGCGGTAGTGGGCTACCCCGCTGACCGTCGTATGGGTCTTCGCTCCGCCGAGCCGCTCGGCGTCCACGACCTGGCCGGTCGCGCCCTTCACGAGGTTCGGACCGCCCAGCCCCATAAAGGAAGTGCCGTCCACCATGAAGATGACGTCCGACAGGGCCGGCAGGTACGCGCCGCCCGCGATGCACGGCCCCATCACCGCGGCGATCTGCGGCACGCGGAGGTAGTGTCGCATGATCGAGTTGTAATAGAAGATCCGCGCCGCGCCGTACTGTCCGGGAAACACGCCGCCCTGGTAGGGGAGGTTCACGCCGGCCGAATCGACCAGGTAGACGATCGGCACGCGCTGGCGCATCGCGATTTCCTGCGCGCGCAGGATCTTCTTGATCGTCTCGGGCCACCACGAGCCTGCCTTGACGGTCGCATCGTTCGCCACCACCACGACGGGGCGCTGGGCGATGCGTCCCAGTCCCGTGACCACGCCGGCGGCGGGCGCCTGGCCGTCGTACTGGTCATAGGCCACCAGCAGTCCGATTTCGACCCACTCGCCGCCGGGATCGAGCAGCGCGGCGACGCGCTCGCGCGCGGTGAGCTTCCCCTGGTCGTGCTGGCGGCGGATCTTGTCCCCGCCCCCGCCCTGCTCCAGGCGCGAGCGGAGATCGCGATACTCGGTCGTGAGCGTCTTGAGGCGGCTCAGAGACAAGTGCGGAATGCGTCAGGCAGAGACATGTTCCGCGGCCCACTCTTCGATGTATCGCACCAGCTCGGTCGTGGGCGTCCCCGGCCCGAACAACTTGCCGATCCCCTGTTTCTGGAGGGCGTCCATGTCTTCCGGGGGGATGATGCCGCCGCCGGTCACGAGCACGTCGTCGCGCCCCGCCTCGCTCAGGAGCTTGCGCACCCGCGGGAACAGCGTGAGGTGCGCGCCGGACAGGATGGAGAGCCCGACCACGTCCACGTCTTCCTGGATCGCCGCCTGGGCGATCATCTCGGGGGTCTGGTGCAGGCCGGTGTAGATCACTTCCATCCCGGCGTCGCGCAACGCCGCGGCCACGACTTTGGCACCGCGGTCGTGCCCGTCGAGACCGGGCTTGGCGACCAGCACGCGGATCGGCCGCTTGGCGCCGGCCATCAGCGGCGGAACCGCAGCAGCGCGGCCAGGCCGTCGACCGCGCGGCGCGCCGCGTCGTCGTACAGCACGTCGACCTGGGCACGCTGGCGCAGCGCTTCTTCCACGGCGTCGTCGATGCGGGGGTCGTCGTCGTGCCCATCCGCGAGCAGCGTGCGTACCTGACCGCGGATGAGCGCCTTCAAGGTGGGGTCGATACCGTTCACCGCCCACCCGCTTCCCAGCCCCTCTTTCACCGCCTCGGCGTGCGCCTGCTCCCAGGCGCGCTCCCGTTGGTCGCGCAACAACAGCGCCGCTTCCCGGACGACGGGCGCGCTCGCCTTCTTGGGGTTGAGCTTCACGACTCCCAGCACCAGGTCGTGCAGGTACGTGTGGAGGTGCGGCACCAGCGCCGCGGCGTCCACGCCGATCCCGGCCACGACGAGCCCGGTCAGCGGGCGCTGCGTGTGGATCTGGTAAATGTGATCGGCGACGTGGGCGTAATGACGGTGCTTTTCCTCGCGGATCCGCATGTGATAGTTGTGCTCGCCGAATCCACCCGCGAGCACGCCGCCCCGCTTGGCCTGCCGCTGGCCGTGGAACTTGCCGGTCCGAGTGGCCGCCGCCCGGAGGCCCGGGAGCTCCGTGACGTCGAACGCCGTGACCTCGAAGAAGCGCGCGCCGGTCCGATCGCACGCCGCCACCAGGATCGTGCCGAACTCCTGCTCCAGCGCCAGCAGCTCCCGGATGAGGGGCACGGGCTCCACGGCCAGGCGCGAGCGGTACACGTGCGGCAGGGGAATCACGTCGAACAGGCGGATGGTCTCGCACACGAACAGCGCGATGCCACGCGCGTGCGGCAGCTCGGCGGGCTGCTCGAAGTAGCGGCGGATCCGTTCCAGGTCGGCGGCGATCTGGTCGCGCACCGTGCGCTCCAGGGCCTGGCGCTCGAGCTCCGCGAGCGCCGCCCGGATCCGGTTCTTCATCTTGATCAGGTACTTGCCGCGCGTCTTGTCGCGCGGCTCGAGCTTCAGGTAGCACGACACGACCCGGTAGGACCCGGGGCGAATGGCGGCGAGCCGTCGCACGGCGTCACGGACCGCGTTCGCGCTGACGGCGAGTGGCAGTGCCGTCACGCTCAGAAGAACACCGGCTCGCGGTACGCGCCGTAGACGCGTTCCAGCGCGTGCCGGATCTCGTAGAGGGTGCTGTAGGCGCGGGCGCAATCGAGCATGGGCCCGATGACGTTCTTGTCCTCGAGCGCAGCCTGTCGCAGCGCCTCCAGCCGTTCGGCCACGAGGCCGTTGTCGCGTTCGGCCCGGAGCCGCGCGAGCCGGCGCCGTTGGCCCGACTCCGCGTCGTTCGAGACCTTGAGGATCTCGACCGGGTGATCGTCGTCGCTCGTGAAATCGTTGACCCCCACGATGACGCGCTCGCGCGCCTCCAACGCACGCTGGAACCGTTCCGCCGAGCGGGCGATCTGCTGCTGGAACCAGCCGCCCTCGATGCCGCGGACGACGCCTCCGACCGACTGGATCTCGGCGAACAGCGCCTCGGCCTCGCGCTCCAGCTGATCGGTGAGCGATTCGAGGTAGTACGAGCCGCCCAGCGGGTCGATCACCTGCGCCACGCCCGTCTCGTGGGCGATGATCTGCTGGGTGCGGAGCGCGAGTCGCACCGCGTCCTCCGTCGGGAGCGCCAGCGTTTCGTCGAGCGAGTTGGTGTGCAGGGACTGGGTCCCGCCCAGGACTGCCGCGAGCGCCTGGTAGGCGACCCGCACCACGTTATTCATCGGCTGCTGGGCCGTGAGGGTGACGCCCGCGGTCTGACAGTGGAAGCGCATCATCCACGACCGCGGGTTCTTCGCCCGATAGCGCTCGCGCATGTGCCGGGCCCAGATGCGCCGGGCGGCGCGCAGCTTCGCCACCTCCTCGAAGAAATCGTTGTGTACGTCCCAGAAGAAGGAGAGCCGGGGCGCGAACGCGTCCACGTCGAGGCCGCGGGCCAGCCCGCGCTCCACGTAGGTGAAGCCATTCGCCAGCGTGAAGGCGAGCTCCTGGGCGGCGGTCGCCCCCGCTTCGCGGATGTGATAGCCCGAGATGGAAATCGTGTTCCACAAGGGCGCATGGGTCGTGCACCACTCGAACATGTCGACGATGATCTTCAGCGCCGGCTCGACCGGGTACACCCAGGCGTGCTGCGCCATGTATTCCTTGAGGATGTCGTTCTGCACCGTGCCGCGGAGCTTGTGACTCGGTACGCCCTGCCGCTCGGCCGCCGCCACGTAGAAGCAGAACAGCAGCGCCGCCGGTCCGTTGATCGTCATGGACGTCGAGACCTGGTCCAGCGGGATGCCGCGGAACAGGTCTTCCATGTCCGCGAGCGACGAGATCGCGACGCCGCACTTCCCCACCTCGCCCTCGGCGCGGGGATGATCGGAGTCGTAGCCCATCAGCGTGGGGAAGTCGAAGGCGACCGACAACCCGGTCTGGCCGTGCTCGAGCAAGAACTTGTACCGCTGATTGGTGTCCTCCGCGGTCCCGAAGCCGGCGAACTGCCGCATCGTCCACAGCCGGCCGCCGTACATGGTCGGGTGAATCCCGCGCGTGAACGGGTACTCCCCCGGCGCGCCGAGCTGACCGGCGTAGTCGAAGCCGGCGAGATCGGCGGCCGTGTACAGGGGCTTCCGCTCGAGGTCGCTCATCGAGGCGCTCCCGCTTTCACCTGGTCCAGGATCTCGGCCGCGACGTCGTAGGGGCTGCGGCGCCCGTGGGCCACATCGTCGAGCCGGGCGGCCAGGAGCTGCTCGGCCCGCCCGTCCTCCGTGATCCACTGCTGCACCGCGCGCTCCAACACGGCCCGGGTGCGCTGCGCCAGCCGCTCCCGCCGCCGGGCGGCGAGCTTGCCGCTCTGCTGGAGGTGGACGAAGTGCCGGTCGAGTGCGGTGACCAGGTCGTCCACTCCTTCGCCCTTCGATGCCACCGTCGCGAGCACCGGCGGCTCCCACTCTTCTCCCGTCTTCCCCCGTCCTTCCCCGTCCTTCCCCGTCCGGGCTTCAGGGCGGTGGTGCGGCGCGACGTGCCGAAACGCGTTCCCGCGCCGGATTCCCAGCATCACCTCGACCTCCTGCCGCAGCTTATCGGCCCCCGGCCGATCGCTCTTGTTGATCACGTAGATGTCGGCGATCTCCATCACGCCGGCCTTCAACGTCTGGATGCCGTCTCCCGATTCGGGGACGAGCACCAGCACCGTCGACTCGGCCGTGCGCGCCACGTCCAGCTCGGTCTGGCCCACGCCCACCGTCTCGATCAGGATCCGCTCGAACCCGAACGCCTCGAGGAGGTCGGCGACTTCCTCGGTCGTGGTGGCGAGACCGCCGTGCGCCCCGCGGGTGGCCATGGACCGGATGAACACCCCCGGGTCGAGGCCGGCCGACTCCATCCGGATGCGGTCGCCCAGCAACGCCCCGCCGGTGAAGGGACTGGTGGGATCGACCGCGACGACGCCCACCCCGAGCTGCCGGGCGCGGAACCGCTGGATCAGCCGCTCGGTGAGCGTGCTCTTGCCCGCGCCGGGCGGTCCCGTGACGCCGATGCGCCGCGCCGTGCCCCGGCCCAGGCCGGCATGCACGTGCGACAGCAGGCGCTCGAACCCATCGCGCTGGTTCTCGACGAGGCTGATCGCGCGGGCCAGCGCCGCCGGCTCCCGTCGCTCCAGCCCCTCGACGATGCGTTCGATGCTCATGCCAGGTTCATGCAAAGCTAACTATAACAGCAGCCACGCTCCCAGGCCCAGCAGCAGCACGAAGCCGCACACGTCCGTGAACGTCGTTACGAAGATGGATGAGGCGATCGCCGGGTCGATGCTGAACCGTTCCAGCACGATCGGGATGCTCGCTCCGGCGAGTCCCGCCACCACCAGGTTGCCCCACATCGCGAGCAGCACCACGAGCCCGAGCACCCAACCCTCTCCCAGCGCCGCCGCCACCAGCGCGACCGCGACGCCGTTGGCGATGCCGTTCACCGCTCCGACGAGGACCTCCTTGCGGATCACGGCGAGCGCGCGATCCCGGGGCAGCAGCCGCAGCGCGAGTCGCCGCACGGTGACGGCGAGCGCCTGCGTCCCCGCGTTGCCGCCCATCCCCGCGATGATCGGCATCCACACCGCCAGGGCCACCACCCGGCTCACGGTCCCCTGGAACACGTAAACGACCGCGCCCGCGAGGAACGCCGTCAGCAGGTTCACGTACAGCCACGGCAGCCGGCTCTTGACGGCGGCGCTCCAGGGGGCGGAGAGATCCTCCTCGGGGCTCACCGACGCGAACTTGAGCAGGTCCTCGGTCGTCTCACGTTCGACGACGTCGATCACGTCGTCGAACGTGACGCGGCCGAGCAGGCGATTGCGCTCGTCCACCACCGGCACGGCGGCGACGTTGTAGCGGGCCATGAGCCGCGCGACCTGCTCCTGATCGATCTCGGGGCGCACTGCCGCGGCGGGCGGCTCCATCACCTCGCGCACGCGGCGTGACGGGGACGCGACGATCAAGCGCGCGACCGGGACGACGCCCTTGAGGCGGCGCGCCCCATCGACGGCGTACACCTGGTACAGCGCGTCGTCTTCCGTGCACTGGCGCCGGATGTCCGCGATCGCCTCGACGAGCGACGCCTCCTCGTCCACGGTGACGACCTCGGTGCTCATCAGCCCGCCGGCCGAATCGGCCGGATACTTGAGGACCTGATCGACCTCGGCCCGGTCGGCGACCTCCGACAGGACCGCTTCGCGCTCGTCGGAGGGCAGGTCGCGGATGATCGCGGCCGCGTCGTCGCTGGGGAGCTCGGCCAGAAGCTCGGCGACGTAATCGGGCCCGACCGCGCGCAGCAGCTCTTCGGGATGGCGCAGTCGCCCCTCCAGCTCGGCGAGCGCCTTCGACGCCGTCTCGACCGGTAGCTCCGCCAGCGCGCGGGCGCGCGCCGTGCCGTCGACCGCCGCGAGGACTTCCGCCAGGTCCGAGGGGTGGAGCTGGATGGCGCGATGCAGGAACGGCCGCAGGTCCTCGGCCTGGACGAGCGCGCGCAGCTGATCGAGACGGACCGCGTCGCTCACGTGCCGCTCTCCTGCCGGTCGAGCGCGATCGCCCGCACGGGACCGGGGCGCACCGCGACCCGCTCGACCCGGGTGGCCGTCGCGGCCAGGATGTCGAACTCCAACCCCTTCAAGGCGAGCCGCTCCCCCGCGCGCGGAATCCGCCCCAGCGCCTGCACCAGCAGCCCGCCGACCGTCTGGACCTCGCGGCTCCCGAACGTGACGTCGAACGCTTCCTCGAGCCGGCTCGCGGGCGCGCTCCCCTCCAGCTCCACGACGCGCACGAGCGCCTCGAGGGACGGCTCGACCGGCTCGGGCTCGAAGATCTCGGACATGAGATCGCGCAGCAGGTCCTCGAACGTGACCAGGCCCGCCGTGCCGCCGAACTCGTCGAGCACGACCGCGAGGTGGCTGCGGCCGCGCTGCATCTCCAGCATCAGGTCGGCGGCCCGGGTCGCCCCCGGCACGACGAGCGCCGGCCGGACGGGCACCGCGCCGTCGGGCGCGAGCTGCAACAGGTCGAAGGCGTGCGCCACCCCGGCGATCTCGTCGAGCGAGCCGCGGTACACCGGATAGCGGCTGTAGCGCGATTGCATGCAGACGTGCGCCGCCTCGGCCGCGAGCAGGCCTTCGGGAATCGCCACGACGGCGGTGCGGGGCGTCATCAGATCCTTGACCGGCCGTTGGGCGAACGCCAGCACGCCGGAGACCACGGCCATCTCCCCCGCCGAGGCGAGCGCTCCCGTGTCGGCGCCCGAGAGCACGGCGGCGAGGGTGGTGCGGCGCGAGGGGTCGCGCGCCGGAATGAACGGAGCGAGCGCGCGTCCCACCCGCTCGAGCCACGGAACCGCGCGCGCCACGATCGACTCGGCCCAGCGGCGTCCCACCACGCGGGGCACGAGGTACGCGGCACTCACGAACAGCGGCACGCCGACCGCGATCGTGAACACCCCGAGGAACGTGGGTGTGGCTTGGGCGAGCAGCGCCGGCAGGGCGCCCGCGGCACCGATGACGCCGAGCGTAGTGAGTGCGTTGGCCGTGGCGAGCACCCGGCCGGGATTCTCCAGCGCGCGGGCCACGGCGCGGCCGCCGCGCAGTTTGTACGTCACCCAGCGCGTCAGCTCGAGCTGGCTGACGGCCGCCGCGGCGACGCCGACCGCGGCGGCGGCGCTGGCGCCGAGCAGGCCCAGAACGAGGACGACGAGCGCGAGCGTCATTTCCGCTGGAAGCAGACGCGGGTGACGCGCCGCCGGTCGACCCGCTCCACCACGACCCGGAACCCGTCGAGTGTCAGCTCTTCCCCGGGTCGGGGCACGCGACCCAGCGCCGAGTAGATCAACCCCCCCACGGTGGAGACGTCGGGGTGCTCGAACGGCGCCCCCAGCGCCTGGGACAGCTCGCCCAGCGACGCCCGCCCGTCCACGACGTAGCGGTCGCCTTCCTGGCGGATGGTGGGCGGGGTCTCGACGTCGTGCTCGTCCCGGATCTCCCCCACGATCTCCTCCAGGATATCCTCGAGCGTGATCAACCCGGACGTCCCGCCGAACTCGTCGACCACGATCGCGAGGTGCGCCGGGCCACGCTGGAAGTCGCGCAACTGGCTGTCGAGCGTCTTCGTCTCCGGGACGTACAGCGCGGGCCGCACCAGGTCCTGCCAGCGCACCGTGGCGCCCGCGACCCCCAGCACCAGCGGCACCAGGTCTTTGGCGTACACGATGCCCACGAGATTGTCCGGCGTGCCGTCGTACACGGGCAGGCGCGAGTGCTCGCTCTGGTGGAACGTCTCGCGCACCTCTTCGGCGGTGGCGGCGACGTCGACCGCGATCATGTCGAGCCGCGGGGTCATCACCTCGTCCACCGTGGTGTCGGCGAGGGTGAAGACTCCGAGCAGCATGTCGCGCTGGGCGGCGCGGAGGTCGGGTTCGAGCGGGCGTGGCGTCGCCACGAGGGTGTGCAGGCCCTTGTCCATACCGCCGAGCAGCCACAGGAGCGGTCCGAAGGGCGCGAGGGTACGCCGCGCCAGTGGCAGGGCCTCGGCGGTGAGCTGCGGCGCGATGGCGGCGAGGGCGCGCGGCGCGGCATCGCCCACCACGAACAGGAGCGTGGCGGCGATCGCGAGGGTGGCGAGACCGTCGAGCCAGGGGCGCTCCCACCAGCGCAACAGATACGCGGCCGCCACGGCGCCGAGCACGAGCAGCGCCAGGCGCGCGAGGTACAGCGCCCGGTGCAGCGGCACGCGCCCGGTCACACTCGCCGGCGGCGCGTCGCCCAGCGTGTGCAGGGCCTCGCCTACCGCGGCCTCTTCGCCCAGCGCCAGCAGGCCGGCCCATACGGCGGGAGCGAGCGGCACCGCGAGCCGCACCCACAGCAGCGCCGCCGGGGTCTCCATCACATTGCCCCGTTGCGGAGACGGCGCAGGTAGCGCTCCTGGCGGCGCCACATGGCGGAGTGCGTCCGGCCGGGTCCGTCGGGGTGATCGTATCCCAGCACATGGAGCGTGCCGTGCACGGCGAGGCGGACGAGCTCCGCGGCGACCCCTTCCCCCTTCACCCTTCCCCGGCCGTTCACCCAGCTGCGCGCCGCTTCCGGACAGATGTACACGTCCCCCAGTAGCGTCCCGTCGGGCTGCGGCAATGCGAACGCGATCACATCGGTGAGCCCGCGTCGGCCGGTGGCGCGGCGGTTGAGGCGTCGCATCGCGGCGCCGTCGAGCAGGGTGAGCTCCACCCGTGCGCCGTCGGCCCGCTCCCAGGCGAGCACCCGGCGCGCGACGCGTGCCAGGCGCGCGACCAGCGGGGCGTGACGCTCAGGACTGTCGTGCCGTCGGCTGCCAGGTCGCCGTGATGCCGCCACTGGACTCCGGGTAGTCGATGCGGTTGTGGTACATCCCGGTGATGATGCGCACGAACTCCTGCTTCACCTGGTCGATTTGCTGCAGGGTCATCGGCGCGTCGTCGAGCTGGCCGGCATTGAGCTTGGTGCGCACGATGTGGCTGATCGCGTCGTCGATCTTCTGGGGCGTCAGGTCCTCGAGCACGCGCAGCGCGGCCTCGACCGAGTCGGCCAGCATCGTGATGGCCGTTTCCTTGGAATGCGGCTTGGGACCGGGGTAGGCGAAGTCCGACGGATTGGGGGACTTGCCGTCGCCGCTCTTCTTCGCCCGGTCGAGGAAGTACGTGATCTCGGTGGTGCCGTGATGCTCGGGGATGAACGCGGCGACCGCTTCCGGCAGCCCCGCCGCGCGAGCGAGCACGAGGCCGTCGGTGACGTGCGCGCGGATGATCTCCGCGGACTGGTACGCCTTGAGCCGGTCGTGCGGGTTGTTGCCGTGCGTCTGGTTCTCGACGAAGTACTGCGGGTTTTTCACCTTGCCGATGTCGTGGTAGTAGCACCCGACCCGCCCGAGCAGCCCGTTGGCGCCGATGCGGTTGCACGCCGCCTCGACCAGGTTCGCCATGGCCACGCTGTGCGCGTACGTCCCGGGGGCCTCGAGCGATAGCCGCCGCAACAGCGGCCGGCTGGGGTCGGACAGCTCGAGCAGGGTGAGGTCGGTCGTGATGCCCGTGACCGACTCGGCGAGGGGCAGGAGGAAGAAGCTCAGCCCGGCGGCCACGAGGCCGTTGGCGGCGCCCCACACGCCGCGCAGCCCGATTTCCGCGACGCTCCAGTTGCCCGCGAGCCCCAGCGCCAGCGCGGCCGCGAGATAACCGAGCGCGATGATCAACACCGGCACGTAGAAGTTGCTGCGGCGCCGCAGGCCCCGCACCGAGAGAGCGGCGGCGACGCCGCCGCCCAGGCACAAGAGCAGCGCCGGCACGTCGTGGAACACGGGCTGCAGGCTGATCACCACGGCGACGATCATCGCGCCGTTCATCGAGACGCGGCCGTTGAACAGCACGGTCATCATCATCGCGAGGAACGGCAGCGCGATGACCTCGGGATGCTGCGGGAAGAATCGCGCGACGGCGGCGGCTTGCAGCAGGACGACGCCGAAGAGACCGCCGATCACCGCTACCTGCCGCTGGTCCCGGTAGGTCTCGCGGCGGTAGAACACCAGCAGGACCCAGAAGATGCCCAGGACGAGGGAGTCCCGCAGCAGCGGGCCGAGCACGCCGCCCACCGAGCTGCTGGTCGCGGTGCCGTGCCGCACCAGCTCGCTGTGGAGCGCCACGAGCTTCTCGTGCACTTCGTTGGTGACGACTTCGTGGGCACCGACGATACGGTCTCCGGCCCGCACGATGTACTTGCTCGGATCGACGCTGCGCCGCTGCTCGTCGCGCCGCCGCTCCGTTTCGAGCGTGTTCGGCACCAGCGTGGGCCGGAAGAAGTGACCGGCCAGGCGCACGTACACGGCGTCCCCGACGCTCGACCCCTTGTCCGGGTGCGTGAGCCGGGCGCGCGCCAGGTACTGGGCGTAGGACAGCACCTGGTCGCGCGACACGCTCGTTTCGGACGATCGCCGCCGGATGATCAGCTCCGGCGATTGCTCTACCTGCAGCACGCCGGGCGCCGTCACGCCGAGCGCGAGCGTGCGGTCGAACAGGTCGGTGAGGGCCTTCTCGAGACCGTGCCGCTTGCCACCCTTGGCGAGGTACGCCGCCTCGGCGGGGGTCAGGGCGATGCCCTGCTCCTTGGCCACCCGCAGCACCGCCTGGGCTCCCCCCTGATCGGCGGCGTTCTCGATCCCGGCGAAAAAGCCGTGCAGGGCGATCGAAGCGCTGTCCAATGCCCGCTGCTGGAACTGGTAAATCGGCTTGACCGTGCTCGCGAGCTCCTCCGCCTCGCGCGCCAGCTCCTGGTCCGACTTGTTCACCGGGAAGGTGAAGGGGGCGATCACTTCGTGCTCGGCGACCGAGCCGGGCTCGAGCAGCGGCGCCACGTTGTTGGCACTCGAGGGGAACGCCAGGTAGGTGAGCAGTGCCAGCGCCGGCACCCAGGCCCAGCGCGTGCCGTGATAGCGCACCTGCTCCCTGCTCGGGAGGATCATCTCAGCCCTGCGCGTCCTCGGCGTAGGCGCGGATGATGTCGCGCACCAGGCGGTGGCGCACGACGTCCGTGTCCGTGAGATAGCAGAAGCCGATCCCCTCGATTCCGGGGAGGATCCGCTCCACCTGCAAGAGGCCTGAGTCTTCGCGGTTGACGAGGTCGATCTGCGTCTTGTCGCCCGTGATCACCGCCCGCGAATTCACCCCCAGCCGCGTCAGGAACATCTTCATCTGCATCCCGGTCGCGTTCTGCGCCTCGTCCAGGATCACGAACGCGTCCGACAGGGTGCGCCCTCTCATGTACGCGAGCGGGGCGATCTCGATCGTGCGCGACTCGATCGCCTTCTGCACGCGATCGCGCGGCATCATGTCCTCGAGCGCGTCGTACAGCGGTCGCAAGTACGGGTCGACCTTTTCCTGCAGGTCGCCCGGCAGGAATCCCAGGCTCTCCCCCGCCTCCACGGCGGGGCGCGCCAGGATGATCCGCCGCACCCGCTTGCGCGCCAGCGCGTCCACGGCCGCCGCCACCGCGAGGTAGGTCTTCCCCGTGCCCGCCGGCCCGATCCCGATCACGATGTCGTGCTGGGCGATCGCGTGGAGGTACTCGCGCTGACCGGCCGTCTTGGGCGCGATCACGCGGCGCAACCCGGGCAGGATGATCTTGAACTCGCCGTCCGTCTCCCGACCGAGCGTGCCGAGCGACTCCTCGCTCAGGACGCGGTCCACGTCGCCGACATCGAGCGGTTCGCCCACGCGTGCGAGATCGACCAGGGCCTGGGCGACCTGCGCCGCCCGTTCCACCGCGCCCTGCGGGCCCTGCAGCGTCAGGGTGTCGCCGCGCAGCGAGACGCGCACGCCCAGCCGCTTGGCGAGCTGGACCAGGTTGCCGTCGTTCACGCCGGCGAGCGCGAGCGGGTCCACGCCTTCGGTCGACAGCCGCTGGATGGTGTCGTCGCTCATCGCTCCACCTTGATGTGCAGCGCCTTCAGGTCCGCGGCGCCGGCGGGCGCGGGGGCGCCCTCGAACAGCGCCCGAGCCGCGGTCGTCTTGGGGAACGCGATCACGTCCCGCAGGCTGCCGGCGCCCGCCAGCAGCATGACCACGCGATCGAACCCGACCGCGAAGCCGCCGTGCGGCGGCGCGCCCGCCTGGAGGCCCTGAAGCAGGAACCCGAACCGCGCGTCGACATCGGCGGCGGCGAGCCCGAGCAGCGCGAACACCTTCCGCTGCACCGCGGGATCGGTGATCCGGATCGAGCCCGAGCCGAGCTCGTTGCCGTTGTAGACCGCGTCGTAATGCAGTGCGCGGCACGCGAACGGGTCGCTGTCGAGTTTCCCTGCGGCGAGGTCGTCGGGGTGCGGCGACGTGAACGGGTGGTGTGCGAACACCGGTTTTCCCGTCTCGGGATCGGGCTCGAACAGGGGAAAGTCGACGACCCACGCGAAGGCGTGCGCCGCGCTCGGCTTGGCGCCGAGCCGCTGCAGCACCTCCTGGCGGATACGATCGAGCACGGGAGAGGTCGACCGGTCCGGGCCGACGGCCATCACCGCCGCATCTCCGTCCCCCACACCGAGCGCGGCGAGCGCCGCCGGGGTGAAGTGCTTCGCGACCGAGCCCGAGAGCTGCTCCCCCTGGCGCTTGACCCACGCCAAGCCGGAGCCGCCGAGCTGCTTGGCGGCGTCGGCGAGCTGGTCCACGTCCTTGCGCGATAGCGCCGCGCCGCCCTTCACCGCCAGGCCGCGCACCCGCGCGCCGTTCTTCAAAGCGGATTCGAAGAACGGTACGCCCAGCCCCGCGACCTGCGCGCTCCAGTCGGCGATCGCGAGCTCGTAGCGCAGGTCCGGTTTGTCGGTGCCGTAGCGCTCCATCGCCTCGCGCCACGTGATGCGGGGGAACGGCTGCGCAACCGGGTGACCCGCTTCCTCCCACAGGGCCGCCAGCACGGCTTCGACGAACCCGAGGACGTCCTCCATTCCCACGAACGACGCCTCGATGTCGATCTGCGTGAACTCCGGCTGGCGGTCGTTGCGCACGTCCTCGTCGCGGAAGCAGCGCGCGATCTGGAAATAGCGATCGAACCCCGCCACCATGAGGAGCTGCTTGTAGATCTGCGGCGACTGCGGCAGCGCGTAGAACTCTCCCGGGTGCACCCGCGACGGCACCAGGTAGTCGCGCGCGCCTTCCGGAGTCGGTTTCGTGAGGATCGGCGTCTCGATCTCGAGGAACTCGAGCTCGGACAGCGTGCGCCGGGCGCGCTGCAGCAGCCGGTGACGCAGCACGAGATTCGCCTGCATCTCCGGCCGGCGGAGGTCCAGGTGACGGTACTTGAGCCGCAGCTCCTCGGAGGGAAGCTCCTCGCCTTTGGCGCGGGCCACGGGAATGGCGGGCGTGACGGCTGGACCGACGATGACGAGCTTCGACGGGTGGACCTCGACCTCGCCGGTCGCGAGCTCGGGGTTCCGCATGTTCGCCGGGCGCGCGACCACTTCGCCTTCCACTTCGACGACCGTCTCGGCGGCCAGGCCGCCCGCGATGCGGCGGACGTCCTCCGGCGCGCTGGGGCCGACGGCGACCTGTACGAGACCGGCGCGGTCGCGGAGATCGATGAACACGATCCCGCCCAGGTCGCGGCGCCGGTGCACCCACCCGCCCAGCCGCACGCGCTGCCCCGCGTGCTGCGCCCGCAGTTCGCCGCAGCGCAGCGTGCGCCTCGACGTCCGACTCACGTTGCTTATGCTCCCTCCGCCTCGCACACGGCGCGATAGAACTCTTCGGGCGTCCTGGCGCCGAGCAGCCGGCTGCGCACCGGCTCCCGCCGCACGAGACGAGAGATGCGGCTCAACGCCTTCACGTGCGAGCCCGCCGCGGATTCGGGGCCGGCCAGGAGGAAGAACAGGCGCACCGGCTCGCCGTCGATCGTCTCGTACGGCACCGGCGCTGGGGTCGTCCCGGCCACCACGACGAGAGCGGCCAGCGCGGGGGTCTTGCCGTGGGGTACGGCCACGCCATACCCGATCCCCGTGGGGAACTGCCGCTCCCGCTCGAGGATGGCGCCCAGCACCTCGTCCAACAGCCCGCCGCCGCCGTTGCCCACCATCTCGACCAGCTCCCGCAGTACCCCCTCCTTGTCCGCGGCTCGAAGGGGTACCCGGATGCGAGCGGGAGACAACAGCTCAGATAGTCGCACGTGCGTCCAAGTGTCCTAAACGCTTGAAGATAGTTAAGTTGGTACACGTTCGCCATGCAACGCATCTCGCTGCTCCTGGCGGGGTTCGCCCCGGCGGCGCTGTGGGGCCAACAGGGCGCCGGCACGGAGCTCTGGCGGGTCGCCGCGACGACGCTGCCCCTCCCCCCCGCCCTCGGTACGGGCGGGGCCGCGGTGTTTTGGAATCCCGCCCAACCGGCGATCCCGGAGCGCGCGAGCCTCGCGCTCGAAGTAATCGAGACGGCCCCGACCGTCGGCGCTTCTGGGGTGATCACGACTGCGCGAGTGCGGGTGCGGCCACTCGGTCAGGTCGGGCTGGTGTACGGCCGTATGGGGATCGGTGATCTGGTGCGTACATCGCTCAGTCCCGACCCCGATCCCGGGACGATCCCGTACTACACGCAGACGCTCGGCGCAACCTGGGGCGTCGCGCTGGGAGGAGGCGGGACTGCGTTCGGCGCGACGCTCGCATACCAACAAACCCACCTCGACGCCGCGCAGTCGACCCGCTGGACGCTCGATGTCGGCGCGCGCCGCAGCTTCTCGGATGCCGTGACCCTCGCCGCCGCCACGCACTTCTTCTCGCGGTTCACCACGGGGGACGCGGCGCAGGAGCTGTACGGCGCGGTCGAGGTGCGTGTCTGGCACGGCCCGCTGTGGGGGACGAGGGGGGCGGTGCGGGGGCGGTACGGCATCGCCACGGCGCACGGCTTCTCGGCGGATCATCAATTCGGGGCGGGCTTCGAGCTCGGCCCCCAATTCGGTTGCGATCTCTTGGTGGAGCGTGAAGGGAGCTACGGGCAGGCGGGATGGCGGGCGGTGACGGGGGTGCGCGTGGGGGTGGGCCGGTATCGCGTGAGCTTCGCGCGGGACTTCGGCGTGAACGACATCGGGGCAGCCTACCGCGTGGGGCTCGAGGGGCGGGTTCCGTGACGGACCTGCTCTCCCTCACGCCGGACGCGGCACGTGCCGCGCTCGCCCAATGGCTGGCGGCGCGCGCCCAGCCGGGCTACCGGCTGACGCAAATCCTGCCGCGGTTGTGGCAGCGCCCGATTGGCTCCTGGGAGGAAGCGACGGACCTGCCCGCCACGCTGCGGGCGCAGCTGGCCGACGCGTTCCCGCTGGCGCGGCTCACCTGCGACGCCGCCCAACAGTCCAGCGACGGGACGGAGAAATTCCTCTGGAAGCTCGCCGACGGTGAGGCGATCGAGTCGGTGCTGATCCCCGAGAGAACGCGCCGCACGCTGTGCATCTCGTCCCAGGTGGGCTGCGCCCTGGGGTGCGTGTTCTGCGCTACGGGGCGGATGGGATTCCGGCGCAACCTCTCGGCGGGTGAGATTACGGGCCAGGTGCGGGAGGCGGTGCGGCGCGATCCCACCACCACGCCGACCAACGTCGTGTTCATGGGGATGGGCGAGCCGCTCCTCAATTGGGACGCGGTGGACACGGCGCTCACCATCCTGAACCATCCCGACGGGTTCGGCATCGGGGCGCGCCACATCACCGTGTCCACCGTGGGGATCCTGCCGAATCTTGCACGGCTGGCGCAGCGCCCCGAGCAGTTCCGGCTCGCCGTGTCGCTGCACGCCTCGACCGCGGAGCTGCGCCGCGAGCTGATGCCGATCGAGAAGAAGTACTCGCTGCCCGAGGTGGTGCAGGCGCTGGCGCAGTTCCGCCGCCGCGTGACGCTCGAGTACGTGTTGATCGGGGGGAAGAACGACTCGCTCACGCGTGCTGCGGCGCAGCCGCGGGCTGGACATCAGCGCGGCGTGCGGCCAGCTACGGGTGGAACTTGAGGCGCGGCGCAAAGTCCGCGCCGAGGAGCACGCTCGCGTCGAGTAGCCGGGTGCTGTCGGCCTGTACCACCACGCGCCCCACGCCCAACGCCCGCCGGATGCGGTCGCCTGCGCCAGCCGCCGGACGGCGCATCACGATACGCGTCGAGTCGAGCGTCCCGAGCGTCGCCGCTGCGTTGCCGAAGGCCACGACGTCGATCCCCGCCTGGCGCAGGACGCGCACGCCCGACCGGGCGAGCCCCGGCTTGCCGCTGGCGTTGAGCACTTCGACGGTGACGCGGGGGCCGTCCTGTCCCGGCACCGGGAACGCCGTCGCTCGCGGACGCTCGTCCCGGCAGCCGGCCGCGCCGAGCACGAGGGCGCTCAGCGCGAGGCGAGCGAGTTCCAAAATCCCACCGTGGCTGGCATGAGCTGGTGGCCGGAGCGGATCACCCATTCCATCCGGCGCCGCGCGACTTCCTTCAGCACCGCGTCCCGCTCGCGCGGCACGCGCGCCGCGAGCGCGGCGCGGTCCGTCGCGTCGAGTGGCCGGCCGGGCTCGAGAAAATCGGCCAGGTAGAGCATCCGTCCGACGTCGTCCCAGTGGACGTACCCGACGGTATGGTAGCGCACGGCGTCGAGCACGCCGCGATCGCGCTCGCCATCGTGGGCGGCGCGCGCCGCCGCGCGCGGCCCGTGCGCCAGCTCATCGGATCTTTGCTCGTCCCGCAAGGCGTCGTGCAGCCAGGCCGCTTTGACCCAGCGGGCGCGCTCGGCGTCCGACACGCCCATCGCCCGAGCCCACTCGTCGAGCAGTGCCACCACGCGTTCGATGTGCGCGCGGCGTTCGGGGGTGGCGACGGCCCAAGGGGGGAGTGTCACGACGCCCGCACCGACACATCACCCGCCACTCCTTCCCCCAGCACCACGTTGTCGATCAACCGTGTGGCGCCGACGTGCGCGGCGATGGCGACCACCGTGCGGGCGTCGGCGCGCGCCACGGGGCGCAGCTGCTCGTCCACCAGCTCCAGGTACCCCGGGCGGACGCCCGGGGCTGTGAGCACCTCCATGCCGCGGCGCTGCAGCGCCTTGGTGTCCGCTTCCCCCGAGCGCCACGCCTGCTCGACGGCGCGGAGCGCGCGCGAAAGCGCCAGCGCGGCGCGCCGCTGGTCGGCGTCGAGATAGCTGTTGCGCGAAGAGAGCGCCAGCCCGTCCAGCTCGCGCACGGTGGGCGCGATGTCGATTTCGAGCCCGAAATCGAGGTCGGTCACCATGCGGCGCACCAGCATCGCCTGCTGAAAGTCCTTCCGCCCGAACACCGCCACGTCGGGCTCCACCATGTGGAACAGCTTCGCCACCACGGTCAGGACGCCGGCAAAGTGCCCCGGCCGGGCGGCG
>WNGJ01001301.1_pt1 | contig 24418 bp, 21 predicted proteins | sample 5400611 | NCBI WGS metagenome assembly WNGJ01 (sample SAMN13153375, study PRJNA577476) | soil metagenome | isolation source: 40 cm soil or saprolite under Garry oak tree replicate 1 | place: USA:California | collected 2016-06-15
AAGCTGTCCGGTTCGTTGGTCGCTTGCTGGCAGCTCTCATCCTGCTCCCCGCCGGGATAGCGGCCGCCGCCGCGGAAGATTTCCACACACCTGCGCTCGCGGTCGTCCACGTTGACTGGCGTGCCGCGCTCGATCAGCTTCGTACCGAGCTTGGCACGGCCCCCGTGGTCGCCTCCAATTTCGCCTTTTCGCGCGGGCGCCGCGTGCCACGGTTCGATCCGCGGTCGATGCCGGCGTTGGTGCAATTGAATGGCGCGACCTCGCCGATCTTTATCGGCATCACCCGCAGCCAGGTTCCGGTGCTGCTGCCGTTCGACGCTGCGGCCTATATCGGCGCAGGTTTGAACGGTGAGCCCGCCGCCGCTTCGCTGTCGCGCTATCAGGCCGACTTCGCCGCGGTCGACTTTTTCGATGCCGGTCCTGCCGGCTATGACGCGGTATTCTCGCTTCCGCCCGACGCCGGCGCCGGCCTGCCGCCGCGAACCTTCGCCAGGCCCGTCGAGGTACAGATCACGGGCTCGCTCCTGACCTATGACGTCGCCGATCCCATCGGCGGAAAGGGCGAACCGGTCAAATCGCTGGTTGCGCAATATCCGGATTTGCGGCGATTCATTCGCGAAGGTTATGTGCGTTATGCCTTCACCCGGTTCGGCGTGCCCTATGTGGTGTCGATCCAATGCCTCGACAGCGTCCCGCGCGTGCGACGGCTGGCCTGCCGCGAAGCCTATCCCGTCGCCGAACGTTTTCTGAAGGCCTTGCATATCGCCGGCGGCCTGCCCTCCCAGCCGCGAACGGACATCGCGCCGATGGTCGCCGAACGGCCTTCGGCGCCATCGCCCAACTTCAGCTATCGCCCGACCGGTGACATCATCGCCAACAGCGGCGCGCGCAGACAAGGCGGCCGCGCCGACCTGACCGCCTATTCGCAAATCCGCTTTCCGCTGGAGGCCCCGGCCTTCATCCACTCGCAATCCTTCGGCAAGCGCCGCTCCAGCGACAAGTCGGACCAGCCATCCAGTCTTTATCCGTGGCGGGATAATTTCTGCGAGGCGCGCAGCTTCAGCGTCGGACAATGCGCCAGCGGCTTCGGCCACCAGGGCGAGGACATCCGCGCCGGCGCTTGCTTGCCGCAAAAACAGGCCGCTAACGCCTGCGATCCCAAGCGGCAGCCGATCGTCGCTGTCCGCGATGGCATCGTCATCCGGTCGTTGAAGCAACAGGCGGTGACACTGCAGATCAACACCTCCAACGAGCATATCCGCTTCCGCTACATGCACATGAATCCCGCGACCATGGACGCCGACGGCCTCCTCAACGGACGGCACGTGGCGGAGGGCGAAAAGATCGGCGTGGTTTCGAACTATCTCGACCACCCCAACGGCACCAGCCGCCATCTGCATTTCGACGTGCAGGTGTTCACCCGCGACGGCTGGATCTGGGTCAATCCATACGTGACGCTGATCTCGGCCTATGAGCGGCTGATTCGCGGCCGCGGCCATGAGATCGGGCCCGAGATCGCGGCTGCTCCCGACGTTGCGCATATGGCGCCAGGAGAACTCGTCCATCCCGACCTGCAGGAAGGCAACGAGAACAGCGCGAATTGAAGCAGCCGCCTTGACCATTGTCGCTCATCGGTAACATCCGCGATCAAATCGCACATTTCGAGTTCCAACGACCACGGAACGAGGGCACTTTGCACTCCTGATTGATTGACCAGCCCGCCGGGTCAGATAAGATTGCGAATTGATTGAAGGGCTTAGGAAGGCGACGGTCTCGCTGCGAATGCGCTGGTTTCGAGATCATATCAGGCATGGTTCATGGCTTGCGCTTTTGGCGCTCGCCATCAATTTTGCCTTGGCGTTTGGTCACGTTCACGCGTCTGACGGGGCAGGCTCGGAGCGTGCCGGTTCGCTGGTCGCAGCGATCGCTGCGCCGGATGGCGACCGGACGCAAGACCATCCCGCCGACCACCAGGCCGATTATCTCTGCCCGATCTGCATGGCCGCTGCCGCGATCGGCGCCGCGCTCGCCCCAACGCCGCCAGCGTTGCCGGTGGAGTTCGCCAGCGCCGCCATCGATCAGGCGGTCGAATCCACGATCGCCATCCCACACGCGCCGCGCGCAGCCTTTCAATCGCGCGGGCCTCCGATTTCCTGACATCGCGGCTTCGGCCGCTTAGCGCCGCGCGCAAAACGCGCTGGCGTTACGGGCCAAAGCTTCCGCTCATCCCACGGGTCGCAGTGCTTTGCGCCGCAGTCCAGCATGTAATTATCCCCGTCAGGAACCTTCTCTGTGAACCACGCCCTATCCATGCGCCTCAGGCGCAACCTTCTACTATCCGCCTCGTCGCTGGTCTTGGTGGCCGCGTCGGGCACACCCGTGCTCGCGCAAACCGACAATGCGACGCCCACCCCGCCGGCCGCCTCCACGCCGCCTCCGCAGGGCACCGGCGGCAATGTCTTGCCTGAGACGCGCGTTGTCGCTCCCGCCGAGCGGCGGCGCCTGCGAACGCCGCCTCCGCGGCAGGTGGTCACCCGCCAGCCGCCTGCGGCGACGCGGACGCAGCCGAGCGTGTCGACGCCGGCGCAGACCCAGGCAGAGGTCGTGAACCAGCAGAACCAGAAATTCGATGCGGCGCGGCAGGCCATTCTGGCCCCAATCGGCGCGACCTCCTACGAGGTCAGCCACCAGGCCATCGAGGCCCTACCGCAAGGCGACAATACGCCGCTGGATAGGGTGCTGATACAGCAGTTCCCCGGCGTCACGCAGGACTCGGCCGCGAGCGGCGAACTGCATGTCCGCAACGAGCACGCCAATATCCAATACCGCATCAACGGCATCATGCTGCCCGACGGCGTCGGCGCCTTCGGACAAATCCTCGACACCGGCATCATCGGCAGCCTGGCGCTACTGACTGGTGCTCTGCCGGCGCAATATGGCCAGCGCACGGCGGGCGTGCTCGACATCGAGACCAAGGCGGCCGCCTTCGACAACTCTGGCAGCGTCAGCGTCTATGGCGGCAGCCACGGCACCATCACGCCGAGTTTCGAATGGGGCGGCACGGTCGGGCAAACCCAATATTTCGTGTCCGGGCGCTTTCTCCAGAACAATTTGGGAATAGAAAATCCAACGCCCGCGAATGAGGCTATTCACGACCGCACGTCGCAGGAGAAGGGATTTGCTTATGTTTCAACCGTGCTCGATCCCACCAGCCGCCTGACATATATCGGCGGCGTATCGAACAGCACCTTTCAGATTCCCAACAATCCCGGACAGACGCCGAACTTTACGGCCTTCGGAGTGTCCGATTTCAACTCGACGTTCCTCAACGAACATCAAAACGAGTTCAACCAATTCAATGTCGTCGCCTACCAGAAGTCGGCCGAAGACATCGACTACCAGATTTCCTATTTCAACCGTTACAGCCAGTTGCACTTCTATCCTGACCCGATCGGAGATCTGGTCTTCAACGGCGTAGCGTCGAACGTCTACCGTCAGAGCTACGTCAATGGCATTCAGGAGGATACCGCCTGGCGCGTCGGCTATGCCCATACGCTGCGCTTCGGATTTTCCGTCAGCGCGGAGCGCTCCTTGGTCACCAATATCTCCACGGTATTGCCGGTCGACGACATGGGCAATCCGATCGATGCGCCATTCTCGATCTTTGATTCGAGCAGCAAGACCGGCTGGCTCATCGGCACCTATCTTCAAGATGAGTGGAGAATCACCAACCAACTAACGCTAAACGCCGGCTTGCGCTTCGACCAGATGTACCAGTATGTCGATGCCAACCAGCTCAGCCCGCGGATCAGCCTGACCTGGAAGCCGTATGACGGCACCACGTTCCACGCCGGCTATGCGCGAAACTTTACGCCGCCGCAGCAGGTGATCGCCGCGCCGACCAACATCGCGCTGGTTCAGGGCACAACGCAGCAGCCCGAGGTGGCGCTCAACAGTCCAGTGCTGCCGGAACGCTCTCACGTGTTCGATGTCGGCGTCGTGCAGAAGATCTATCCCATACCCGGGCTCGAGGTCGGCGTCGACGGCTACTACAAGATCGCGCGCGACCTGCTCGACGACGGCCAGTTCGGCGCGGCCTATGTGCTGAACGGGTTCAACTACGAGCGCGGCGAGAATATCGGCCTCGAACTCAAGGCGACCTATAACAACGGCAATTTCCGCGCCTGGGGCAACGTCGCGTGGGCCAAACAAATCGCCACCAACGTCGTATCGAACCAGTTTCTGTTCGCTCAGGACGAAATCAACTATATCGCCACCCACTATATCTACACCGACCACGCCCAGGTCTTGACCGCCAACGCTGGCGCCTCTTATCTGTGGAACGGAACGCGCTTCAGCGCCTCGATGATCTACGGCAGCGGACTTCGTTCCGGCTTCGCCAACACCGATCACTTGCCGTCCTACACCCAGGTCAATATGGGAGTGTCGCACGATTTCAACATCGTCGCGCCAAACAAGCCGACCACTGTGCGGTTTGATGTCGTGAACGTGTTCGACAAGATCTACGAGATCCGGGACGGTTCCGGCATCGGCGTGTTCGCGCCGCAATTCGGCCCGCGACGCGGGTTCTTTGTCGGCGTTTCGCAGAAACTCTAACTTGAGGCCGGGGGGCCGGATCACTCATCGAAGAGAGGACCACATGTGGCATAACAGCGAGATGCGCCAGCACGGTGGCCAGTTTTGCACGCGAATGGTTTCGAGGTCGGCGGGGTTTCTCGCCTGCCTCGTGATCACGGCAGCCCCCGCGCTTGCCCAGACTCCAAACCCGTTGCTGCCGCGAAACCTGTCGCCTTGGGGCATGTTCCTCAGCGCCGATGTGGTGGTGAAGGCGGTCATGATCGGCCTTGCCTTCGCTTCAATGGTGACCTGGACGGTTTGGCTCGCCAAGACTGTCGAGCTTGCGGGCGCGAGAAGGCGCGCCCGCCGCCGGATCAAGGTGTTGGAAAGCGGCGGCGACCTCATGGACGCGGCACGGGCCTGCGATAGCGACCGCGACGCGGTCGCGCAGCTCATCCTGTCCGCCGCGCGCGAAGCCGATCTGTCCGGCGGCATCGCTGACGAGGGCTTCAAGGAACGCGTCGCCTTGCGGCTCGAGCGCGTCGAGACCGCGATGACGCGACGGATTTCGCGCGGCACCGGCCTGCTCGCGACGATCGGGGCCACGGCGCCGTTCGTCGGCCTGTTCGGCACGGTCTGGGGCATCATGAACTCCTTCATCGGCATTTCCGAATCCCACACCACCAATCTCGCGGTCGTCGCACCCGGCATCGCCGAAGCCCTGCTCGCAACCGCGCTCGGGCTCGTCGCCGCGATCCCCGCGGTCGTGATCTACAACCATCTGGCTCGCGTGATCGGCGGCTATCGTGCGCTGCTGGGTGACGCCTCTGCGCAACTCCTCTTGATGGTCAGCCGCGGACATCGGAGCCGCGCGGCGGTGCTGCCGCGCGCCGCGGAGTGACGAACATGGCGATGCGTCTTGGTTCGCGTTCAGGCGACGACGACCTCGAAATCCAGCACGAGATCAACGTCACGCCGTTCATCGACGTCATCCTGGTGCTCTTGATCATTTTTATGGTGGCGGCTCCGCTCGCAACCGTCGACATCGGCGTCAACCTGCCTGCCAGCACGGCTCCCGAGCAGCCGCGCCCGGACAAGCCGGTGTTCGTAACCATCAAGCCGGACGAGACCATTGCGGTCGGCGAGACCGTGGTCACGCGCGACGAGCTTCCGGCCGCGCTCGATTCCGCGACCAACAATCACAAGGACGAAACGATTTTCGTTCGCGGGGACAAGACCCTCAGTTATGGCGCACTCATGGAGGTGATGAACAGCTTGCGCGATGGCGGATATCTCAAGCTCGCCTTGGTCGGGCTGGAAACGCCGGCGGCCAAGCAATGAACGCGTTCGCGCTGCATCTGCCGGAACGGCGCGGGCTTTCACGCTGGACGTTGGCCGGCGTGACGATCCTGATCGCGCACGCGGCGATCGTGGCGGCGGTTATGGTGTGGTATGCGCGCAGACCGGTAGAACCGAACATCCTTCCCGCCATCTCGGTGACGCTGGCGCCGGTGCAAAGCAGTTCGCCCGAAATCCAGGACAAGGACATCGCCGTCGGGCCGACCATGCAACAGGCCGAAGCCACGCCGCCGGAGCCGCCCAAGGTCGAAGAGAAACAGGAGGAGCCGGTGGTGCAGCCGCCACCGCCGTCCCAGGAGGCCGAGGTCACGCTGCCAAAGGTCGAGAAGGAAGTGGAGGAACCGAAACCGGTCCCTCAACCTCCCGCACCCGAGACCCGCGCGCCGCCCAAGAGCGATCACGTTGGAGAGTTTTCAGAGACCGGCGCAAAAGCCTATAACGCGCTGGTGTTCGGTCATCTGCAAAAGTTCAAGCGCTATCCGTCGGCCGCGCATGGCAAATTAGGCAAGGTTGTGGTGAGTTTCACGGTGAACCGCGCCGGCGAGGTGATCGAAAGCGCGGTGACAAAATCGTCCGGCAACAATGTGCTGGATCGCGAGGCGATCGATATCCTCCGCCGAGCCAGTCCGTTTCCACCCTTCCCCGCCGCCAAGCCGGGCACGCAGGATATGTACATCGGGCTGATCAACTTCGACATCGACCGTTAGCTTCGCTCCCGCAGCGCCTCCCGGATCGCGATCTCGACCGCAGAATAGTCGCCGTCCGTCCGCTCGAGCTGGAACGGCTCGGCCGGATGAAGCGGCGGTTGCGCCATGAAACGCGGCGCCGCGCCGCGATGCATCTGCGCGGCATGCACCAGGAACGGATGGCAGAGATAGACCTCACCGGCTTCGCCGGTCGCCAACGCTTCCGGCCGCTGCAAGGCCGCGCCGAGTTGGTCCAGCATCGCATGCGATAGGCCCGCCTCACCGGCTGGTTCGAGCAACCGCGCAATGTCCCGGTGCGACCCGACCTTGATGCGCGTGGGCGCGTCGCTTACGCCAATGTCGGAGAACAGGAACAGCATCAGCAGCGCGCGGCCGCGCGAAGTAACATTGGCACGCCAGTCGGAGAAATCCTTCGTCTCGTTCCAGCTTCCCGTCGGGCCCGGAAAGCTCACGTCGATGTGCCAGCCGGCATCGCCCGGATCGTCCGGGCTTGGAAACCGCACGGGAAAGGTTCCGAGGTTTTGGCGCGGCTTCCAGCGTCCTCGGCCGACGAGCTGGTCGAAGGCCGCATGGAGCGTGGGACTGTTCACCGCGCTCTTGAACGGCTCGCCGCCGTAACAGCCGAGCCGGATGACCGGCTGTGTCCAGGTCAAGGGATCATCGGGATCGCACGGCAGGTCGCGCCACAGGATGGCGCGGCCCTCGTCGGCAAGCTCGCGGGGAAAAGCACCCTCGATTTTGACAAATCCGTCCTGACTGAATTGCTGGATTTGCGCGTCGTTCAGCGCGCGCGCCGCGCTCGGTTCATGGGCAGGCATGAGAGTCCTCTTATCGCTTGGCCAATCATCGTGATCCGCTAAGCGCGGACCGGTCGGCCGTTTCGGTTTGGATAGGTTTCGGTTTGGATAAGTTTCGGTTTGGAGAGGTGTGCAAGGTCCCGCTCTTTGCGCAGGCCCGCCCTCTTCTGCCCCGCGCAAAGCGCGGGCGGAGCCATCAACGGCTCAGGAAGAAAACCGAAGCGATCTGGGAGGTTTTGCTCATCATGATGGACTTATCATGCGAGTTTCTGCGAGGCAAATCTCCGGCCGGACGCCAGGACGCTGGCTGCGATCCGCCGCTGGCTGGCCAAAATTGACACGGATTTGCAGGATAGCCAGTTCCAGCGGCGCAACGTGTTTTGCCCCCACCCCGCTTGCGCCGCTAGACTGTGCCCATGAGACAGGCTGATTCCATTCCCGCCCTGACGCGCCGCGCGCTGTTGCGATGCGGCCTCGGCGCCGCTGCGCTATCAGCGCATCCGCTTTCCGTGCGCGCCGCCGCGCCTGCCGGATTCGACGCGTGGCGCGACGGTTTTCACGCCCGCGCGCTCGCCAAAGGCATTTCGGAAGCCGCCTGGAACCGCGCCATGGGTCGTGTCGAGCCCGACATGAGCGTGTTCAAGGAGATTAAGAACCAGCCGGAGTTCAACGAGCAGATCTGGCAATACGTCAACCGCCGCGTTTCCGATTGGCGCATCATCGCCGGCAAGGAGGCGCTGAAAAGCAACGGGCCGCTGTTCGCCCGCATCGAGAAGGATTACGGCGTCGAACGCGGCACGCTGCTCGCGCTATGGGGCGTCGAGTCCGCCTTCGGCGATCCCCTGGTGCAGCAGAACCATATGCGGCCTGTATTCCCCTCGCTCGCCGCGCTCGCCTGGAACGAGCCGCGCCGCAAGGCCTATTGGGAGAGCGAGCTGATCAACGCGCTCAGAATAGTCGATCGCGGCTGGAGCACGCCGGATGAGATGCGGGGCTCCTGGGCCGGCGCGATGGGTCATACGCAGTGGATGCCGGAAGTCTGGCTCAATGTCGGTATCGACTATGACGGCGACGGCAAGATTTCGCCGTTCGGCAAGCCCGACGACGCCCTCGGTTCGACCGCGAAATTCCTGGTCAATCGCGGCAAGTATCACCGCGGCGAACATTGGGGTTACGAAGTGCGCGCCGCGAGCGGTGCCGCGAGCGGCAGCCGGACCTACGCGGCGTGGGCGAGTGCCGGCGTATCGCGCGCCGACGGCCAGGCGTTTCCGCAAGCAAACGCATCGGCGCAGATTTGGGTGCCGGTGCCCGGCGGCCCGGTCTTCCTGTTGGGCCCGAATTTCTATTCGGTGAAGAGCTACAATCCCTCGATGAACTATGCGCTGGCGATCTGTCATCTCGGCGACCGCATTCTCGGCGCACCGCCCTTCAGTCAGCCGTTCCCCGGCTCCGAGCGCGCGCTGACGCTTGCCGAAGTGCAGGAAATGCAGACCCGCCTCACCAAGGCCGGCTTCGACACCGGCGGCAACGACGGCCGCGTCGGCAACGACACCATGAAGGCGGTCAAGGATTATCAGACCAAAATGGGACTGTTGCCGGCCGACGGCTACGGCGGGTTGAAAGTATTGGCGCGATTAAGGCAGGGCAGTTAGCCAGTTAACCGCCCCGAGGTAATGGCGCGCGAGATTCCGGGTTCGCGCTAACGCGACCCGGAATGACGAGATCACATCGAGCACGCGCAATTCAATGCGTCTCACGTCCGGCGAACGCCGCCCGCGTTCATGCCGCCGTCGATAACGAGTTCGGTTCCGGTCACGTAGCGGGAGGCGTCGGACGCCAGGTACAACACGCCGCTCGCAATTTCGGATGCCTGGCCGGCGCGACCGAGCGGTGTTGCCAGTTTGGCGCGCTCTTCGGGATCGATTGGTGCGTTTGTTCCGCTGCCCTGCGCGCCGCCCGGAATCTTGCCCCATATCGGCGTGTCGATAATCCCCGGATGGACCGAGTTGACGCGGATGCCATCGCCTATTGAAGCGCACTCCATCGCGATCGACTTGGCGAATAGCCGCACTCCGCCCTTGGTCGCGCTATAGCCGGAAAGGCCGGCGGCGCCGCGCAGGCCCGCAAGCGACGACATCATGATGATCGAGCCGCCACTGCTCCTGCGCATCAGGGGCAGACAGTGCTTCACCGAAAGAAAGACGCCGTCCAGATTGATCGCGGTTTGCCTGCGCCAGTCTTCCAGCGACATGTCGACGATCGACGGCACCGAGATCCCGATACCCGCATTCGACACCAGGATGTCGAGCCGGCCGTATCGCTTCTCGATCTCGGCGACCACCTCCACCCAGCGGGCCTCGCTGGTCACGTCCTGATGCAGAAATATCGCCTCGTGACCGGCTTTCCTGACGCCGACAACAAGCTCGGGTCCTCTGAGTTCATCGATATCGGTGACCGCAACGGATGCTCCCTCGCGCGCCAAAAGCTCGGCGACCGCGGCACCAATGCCGGACGCCCCGCCGGTCACGAGAGCGACCTTGCCTTGAACCTGCCCCGTCATTTCCACTCCCAACCATTTATCGCTATTGCCAGTTTATCGTATTACCGCCGGTCCCTGATCGGGCACCGCGACGTCAAGCACGCGCAACTGCACGCGCTCGGTGCCCTGATAGCGGTCGACGACGAGCGATCCCGCGACATGGAGCGGCTGGCCGCGATGCGCGACCAGTGCGTTGCCGAGCTTCTGGCCGACCGAACGGAACGCGACGCCGTTGACAATCGCGCCGTCGCCGGATTTGAAGCGCAGCCGCAGATGCGCCTGCCCGACTTCGTCGGCAAACACCAGCTGATGCGACGGCAGCGCCAGTACCGGCTCGGGATTGCCGCTGCCGAACGGGCCGGCGCGATTGAGGGTTGCCACCAGTTCCGGCGTCGCCCCGCGCGCGCTGACCGCGCCGTCGATGAAGAGTTCGTTGACATGGCGCGACTGCGCCACGTCACGGGCCAGCACGTTCTCCATGTAGGCGCGGAATTCGGCGAGCTTCTCCTTGCGCAAGGTCACGCCGGCGGCCATGGCGTGTCCGCCGCCTTTCATGAGCACTCCGTCCGCGACCGCCTGGCGCACCGCCTTGCCGAGATCGACGCCACCGATCGAACGGCCCGAGCCGGTGCCGATGCCGCCCGGCTCCAGCGCGATTGCGAACGCGGGCCGCGCGAACTTCTCCTTCAGCCGCGCGGCGACCAGGCCGACCACACCGGGATGCCAGCCTTCGGATGCCGTCACGATCACACTGCCCTTGTCCTCGAGCCCAAGCGAGGCCAGCGCCTCGGCCTCGGCCTGCGCTTCGGCCGCCTGCTCGATGACGCGGCGTTCGTTGTTCAGACGATCGAGCTCGGCGGCGATCCGCGCGGCCTCGGAAACATCGCCTTCCAGCAGCAGCCGCACGCCGAGGTCGGCGCGCCCGATCCGGCCCCCGGCATTGATGCGCGGCCCCAGCATGAAGCCGAGATGCCAGGCTTCCGGCGGGCCGTTGAGCCGCGACACATCCATCAGCGCGGTATGGCCGACGTGGTCGCGGCGGCGCATCGCGACCAGGCCCTTGGCAACGAAGGCGCGGTTGAGCCCGATCAGCGGCGCGACGTCGGCGACGGTGCCGAGCGCGACATGGTGCAGCGTGCCCATGAGGTCAGGCTCGGGCATCTCGCTGGTCCAGAATCCACGCGCGCGCAGCTCCCGGTTCACCGCGACCAGCGTGACCAGGGTCAAGCCGACCGCGGCGAGATAGCCGAGGCCAGAGAGATCGTCGAGCCGGTTCGGATTCACCAGCGCATCGACCTCGGGCAAGGCCTCGCCGCATTGATGGTGATCGATCACGACCACTGATAGTCCGAGCCGCCTGGCTTCCGCCAGCGGCTCGAGGCTGGTGGTGCCGCAATCGACTGTCACAAGCAGCGTCGCGCCCTTCCCCGCAAGCGCCCTCACCGCATCGGTATTGGGGCCGTAGCCTTCGAACAGCCGGTCGGGAATATGAATCAGCGGATCGAGCCCGCAATGCCGCAAGTGCCAGGCGAGCAGCGCCGCCGAGGTTGCGCCGTCGACATCGTAGTCGCCGAAAATCGCGACTTTCTCGGCCCGCGCCGCCGCGTCCGCGATCCGCTTGGCGGCCGCTTCCATCTGCGTCATCGTGAACGGATCGGGCATCAATTTGCGGATCGTCGGATCGAGGAAATCGGCAACCGTGTCGATCTCGACATCGCGTCCGGCCAGCACCCGCGCCAGCATTTCCGGAAGCTGATGGCGCTGCGCGATCGCCAGCGCCCGCGCGGCACCGCGGGCGTCGAGCCGGTCGCGCCACAGCTTTCCGGTCAGGGATCGCGTCACGCCGAGAAACGCCGGCGGCAGTTCGATGGGCAATGCGGTCGCAGGAAGCGTCATGATGCTTTCGAGAGATAAGCGCTATTCGCGCAAACGCCAAAGCCGCCGCCGGCTCCGGATGGCCCTCGACGCGCCCTCTGTCCCAAAAGAAGCAGGGCAGGCTGCCGAAACTATGTGCAGCCTCAGGCTTCCTCCAATAGTACGAGGTTAAACCTGCGTTAGGCCAAATCTGAAAAAGTCCTAACGATATCCCCGGTATTTTAAGGGAATTGATTTTGCAGGATTTGGGGCACCACGCAGAGGGAAGTCCGTCAATGCTTAGCGCAGTTGATCGCGGCCAGACGGTGGCGATCGCGAACAGACCGACGGATCCTGATGACGCCGCCCAGGAATCCGACATCTCCGGCCTGATCGCGCGGCTGACCGCCGAGGTCAACCAGATCGCGTGCGAGAAAACCAAATCGATCCAGCAGATCACCAATCAGATGAAGATGCTGGCGCTGAATGCGCTGATCGAAAGTTCCCGCGCAGGCGCGCAAGGCGCGGGCTTCGCCGTCGTCGCGCAGGAGGTGCGCAGCGTCGGCCAGCAAGTCGAGGGTATCGCGCGGGAACTCGAAAGTCAGCTGACGAAGCGAACCGGCAATCTCGTGAGTTCGATGGCGCGCATGGCCGAACGGTCGCGCGGCGAACGGATGGTCGATCTGTCCCTCAATGCCATCGAACTGATCGACCGTAATCTTTACGAGCGAACCTGTGACGTGCGCTGGTGGGCGACCGATTCGGCGGTCGTCGACTGCGCCGCGTCACCGGATGCAGCCACCGCTGCGCATGTGTCCGAGCGGCTGGCAGTGATCCTTTCCGCATACACCGTCTATCTCGATCTCTGGCTCTGCGATCTCGATGGCAGGATTCTCGCCAATGGCCGCGCGGACCGTTTCAAGGTCACGGGCCAAGGCGTCGCCGACACCAAATGGTTTCGCGAAGCTCACAAGCTGCGTTCAGGCGACGACTACGTGGCGAGCGATGTCGAACGCCAGCCGCTGCTCGGCAACGCGCAGGTTGCGACCTATTGCGCGAGCGTGCGTGCTGACGGCAAGGCCAATGGCAAACCGATCGGCGTGCTGGCTATCCATTTCGATTGGGAGCCGCAGGCCCGAGCCATCGTTCAGGGCGTGCGCGTCGGCACCAACGACAAGGCGCGCGTGCTGCTCGTCGATTCCGATTTTCGTGTGATCGCGGCGTCCGACGGCCAGGGCCTCTTGACCGAGAGGGTGCAGCTTTCGCAGCGGGGTGGAACCCGCAGCGGCTGCTATCACGACCGCTCGGGCGGGCTGATCGCCTACCACGCCACGCCCGGCTACGAAACCTACAAGGGTCTCGGCTGGCTCGGCGTGATCCAGTGCGCGGCGGGGTAGAGCGGCGCTAGAGCCTGATGACTTTTCTTCGAATCGTCATCCCGCTCTATCTTTCTGTTTGAGCATGATCTCCGCGCAAACGCGTTCCGCGTTTGTTAGCTAAGGGAAAACCGGTGCTCACTTTTCCGGATCATGCTCTAGCATCCCATTCGATCGGCGATGCCGCCAAAATCCTTGGCGACGATATCCCAATCGCCCTTGGCCTCGAAATCGTATTTCTGCAGCGGGCCGTACTCGGTTGGCCGCGCCACGAAGGCGGTCTTCAATCCGAGTTTCTGCGCCGCCTTCAGATCGTGGTTGTGGGCGGCCACCATCATCACCTGCTCGGGCGGCAGGCACAGCAGTTTCGCGGCCCCGAGATAGGTTTCGGGATCGGGCTTGTAATGCGTGAACAACTCCGCAGACATGACCAAATCCCACGGCAGGCCGGCGAACTTCGCCATGTTGGTGAGCAACGCCACATTGCCGTTGGAGAGCGGCGAGATGATATACTTCGTCTTCAGCCGCGCCAGGCCCGCGACGCTGTCCGGCCACGGATGCAGCCGGTGCCAGCCCATGGTGAGATGGTGCAGGTCGGCGTCGTTCAATCCCTTGATCGCGTGTTGTTCGACCAGTTTTTCCAGCGAGCGGCGATGCAAGACATCGAGGATCACATAGCCGCGCTCGGGATGCTTGCGCACCTCATCCATCGACGCGGCATAGACCGCCCGCCAGCCATCGACCAAAGCGGTCCAATCGGCATCGATGCCACGCGTCTTTGACCATTTGGTGAAATCGTTGATCAGGCTGGTGCGCCAATCGACCACGGTGCCGAACACATCGAACACCAATGCCTTTACCGCAGCAATATCCGACATGCTCACTCCCTTTTTTTCTTTTGGTTCGTCATTCCGGGGCGATGCCAACGGGTCCGGCCTGTTGGCCGGCCCAATGACAGGCTCAGCATCGAACCCGGAAGCTCGAGATTCCGGGTTCGCGCTTCGCGCCCCGGAATGACGGCCTGCTGTTATTATCTCGTCCTCAATCGAGGTGGAATTTCTCCATCTCTCGGTGCTCGGCCTTGATGTAGCGCACCGTGCCGGTGACGGAGCGCATCACCACGGTCTCGGTCTCGATCACGTCCTTCTTGAATTTGACGCCCGAGAGCAGCGAACCGGTGGTGACGCCGGTTGCGGCAAACAGGCAGTCGCCCTTCGCCATGTCCTCGATGCCGTAGATCATCCTGGGGTCGGTGACGCCCATCTTGTGAGCCCGCGCACGTTTCTCCTCGCTGTCCAGGATCAGCCGGCATTGCATCTGCCCGCCGATGCAGCGCAGCGCGACCGCCGCCAGCACGCCTTCGGGCGCGCCGCCGGTGCCGATATACATGTCGACACCGGTCTCGTCGGGGGTTGCCGTATGAATGACACCGGCGACGTCGCCGTCGGTGATCAGCCGGACCGCGGCGCCGGTCGAGCGCACGCCGTTGATGATATCCGCGTGCCGCGGACGATCTAGCACCAGCACCGTGATCGCGGAGGGATCGACGCCTTTGGCCTTCGCCAGCCGCCGAACGTTGTCAGCGGGCGACGCGTCCAATTCGACGACGCCCTTCGCATAGCCCGGACCGATCGCAAGCTTCTGCATGTAGACGTCGGGCGCGTGCAACAGCGTGCCGCTGTCGGCCATCGCCATGGTCGCGATCGAGCCCGGCATGGCCTTGGCGCACAGCGTGGTGCCTTCCAGCGGATCGACGGCGATATCGACCCTAGGACCGGCGTTCAGCCCCACCTTCTCGCCGATGAACAGCATCGGCGCCTCGTCGCGTTCGCCCTCGCCGATCACGATGGTGCCTTCGATGGGCAGCTTGTTGAGCTCGCGGCGCATCGCATCGACCGCGGCCTGGTCGGCGGCTTTCTCATTGCCGTGCCCGCGCAGCCGGGCCGCCGACACCGCCGCCCGCTCGGTCACCCGCACGATTTCGAGTGTGAGAATGCGCTCAAGCAACAGTTGCTGCGGAACGGAAATATGAGTCGACATCGGAGCACTCCTTCAGCACCTTTTCGGGCCAGGCATTCAGCCTCGCGAACAATTCTTCGACACGCGGTCCGTTCGGATCGCTCACTAGAGCGCGATGACTTTTTCTTCGAGTCGTCCCGCTCTATCCTTTTTTGTTTGAGCATGATCTTTTCGGAAAATCGGTAATCCGCTTTTCCGGATCATGTTCTAGTTTTTTTCGATCCGTATCAGCTGCGGCCGGCCGCTGATCACCTTGTCGCGCTGCACCGCCTGCAGCGCGCGATGCACCGCGTCCTCGTTTGTTGCGTAGGTAATCAACAGCACCGGCACCGGCACAGCTTTCCCCGCCGGCCGGCCGGCGTCAACGCCGCCGTTGGGATGGCGCTGCACGATCGATTCGATCGAAATCTTCTGCTCGGCAAGCCGGGTCGCGATGGTCGCGGCAGTTCCCGCGAGGTCACGCGCCATCAGGCGGATGTAGTAGCCGCCTTCATGACGTTCCATCGGCGCCTTTTCGGTCGCGCGCAAGCGGTCGACCGGACGCCCAAACGGGTTGATGCGCACGCCGCGCGCGATGTCGGCGATATCGGCGAGCACGGCGGACGCGGTCGCCGCGCCTCCGGCGCCGGGGCCGACCAGCGTGATCGGCGGAATACCCTCGCCGTCGATGGTGACTGCGTTCGTCACGCCCATCACCTGCGCGATCGAGGAGGATTTCGGCACCATGGTCGGGTGCACACGCTGCTCGATGCCCTTGGCGGTCCGTACCGCGACACCCAACAGCTTGACGCGATAGCCAAGGTCCGAGGCGGCCCGCAAGTCTTCCGGCGCGATGGAGGAAATACCTTCGACATAGACCGCGCTCTCTGCAACCTTCGTGCCGAACGCAAGGCTCGCCAGGATGGCGAGCTTCTGCGCGGTATCGTGGCCATCGACGTCGAATGACGGATCGGCTTCGGCATAGCCGAGCCGCTGCGCGTCCTTCAGGCATTCGGCGAACGACAGTCCCTCCTGTTCCATCCGCGTCAGAATGTAATTGCAGGTGCCGTTGAGGATGCCATAGACGCGATTGACGCCGGTCGCGGCGAGCCCCTCGCGCAGCGTCTTGATGATGGGAATAGCCGCGCCGACCGCGGCCTCGAAGTTCAAGGCGCCGCCGTGCTTTTCGGCCGCCTGCGCCAGCCGCACGCCGTGCTTGGCAATCAGCGCCTTGTTGGCGGTCACCACGGATTTACCCGACTTCAGCGCCGCCTCGATCGCCGACAATGCGGGCTCGCCGGCGCCGCCGATCAGTTCGACCAGGCAATCGATGTCAGGGTTGTTCGCGAGGTCGAGCGGACTGTTGGCCCAGGCGATACCGTTAAGATCGATCCCGCGCTTCTTCGCCTTCGAGCGCGCGGTCACCGCAGTGACGCGCACGCTGCGCCCGCAGCGCGCCGTTAACTGACGGCCTTCGCTCTCGATCAGGCGGACCACCTCGGCACCCACGGTGCCGAGCCCCGCAATACCCAATCTCAGGGGTGCGGCCATGACGCAAAGACCTGCAAGAAAAAGGATTCAATAGGCATGTCGATAGCTCATCCGAAAACCGTGTTCATCCCCGGGTCAAGCCCCAGGAAATCCTTTAGGACGTGCTTTTCGGGAACATGCTTACCGCCGGTTGGCGAGAGGAACCACGTTGTGCAACGTTTCAATGCCGCTTTCAAGGAAGCGGCGGACCCCGCGCGCGGCCTGGCGGATGCGTTGCTCGTTTTCGACCATCGCGATGCGCACAAAGCCCTCGCCGTGCTCGCCGAAGGCGACGCCGGGCGACACCACGACGCCGGATTTCTCGACCAACAGGGTCGCGAACTGCATGCTGCCGACGTCGCGGAAGGCCTGTGGCAGCGGCGCCCAGGCGAACATCGACGCTTCCGGCGGCGGTATGTCCCACCCCGCCCGGCCGAACGCCTCCACCAGCGCGTCACGGCGCTTGCGGTAGGTTTCGCGCATCTCTCGGATGCAATCCTCTGGACCGTTCAACGCCGCGGTCGCCGCAACTTGAATGGGCGTGAAGGCGCCGTAGTCGAGGTAGGATTTCACCCGCGCCAGCGCGGCGATGATCCGTTCGTTGCCGACCGCAAATCCCATCCGCCAGCCGGCCATCGAAAAGGTTTTTGACATCGACGTGAATTCGACGGTCACGTCGATCGCGCCGGGGACCTGCAGCACCGAGGGCGGCGGATTCTTGTCGTTGAAATAGACCTCGGCGTAAGCGAGGTCCGACAGGATGAAGATTTCGTGCTTCTTCGCGAACGCGACGAGATCCCGGTAGAAATCGAGGCTTGCGACATAGGCGGTCGGATTGGAGGGATAGCAGACCACGAGCGCGAGCGGCTTGGGGATCGAATGGATGATCGCCCGCTCCACCGCCTCGAAGAATTGCGGCGTCGGCTCAGATGGCACCGAGCGGATCACGCCGCCGGCCATCAGAAACCCGAAGGCATGGATTGGATAGCTCGGATTCGGACACAGGATGACGTCGCCTGGCGCGGTAATCGCCTGCGCCACATTGGCAAAGCCTTCCTTCGAGCCGAGCGTTGCGACGACCTGCGTTTCCGGATTGAGCTTCACGCCAAAGCGCCGGTCATAGTAAGCGGCCTGGGCCTTGCGCAGGCCGCCAATGCCGCGCGAGGCCGAATAGCGGTCCGTCCGCGGCTTGCCCAGCGTCTCCTTCAGTTTCTCAATGACATGCGGCGGCGTGGACAGGTCCGGATTGCCCATGCCGAGATCGATGATGTCGGCGCCGGCATTCCGCGCGGCGGCCTTGGCCCGGTTCACTTGCTCGAACACGTAGGGCGGCAGACGGCGGATGCGGTAAAAGTCTTCCATGGGTCACCAGCTCCGGCAAGCGGTCAGGGCAGAATTCGGAGGGCCAGCGCGGCTTCTCAAACAGAATCCGACCCTGTCCAGAAATCATGCCCAATCAAGGATTTAGCGCCGAATCCAGAGAACAAATGACTGGTTCCACCCTGATTTGCGGCTGAATTGGCTCTTCTTACCACGGTCGGGGGTCCGCGCCAGCGATTTACCTCAGCCATAACCCTATTGGGGCCTATTTCGCGGCGGCATCCTTGCCGGCGGTCGCGGAGGCCTGACGGTCGCGCGCGGCAGTCAGTTCGGCCTGGATCTTGGCTCGCTGAGCCGGATCCATTGTGGCCTCATCGCGATCGGGTGGCAGATCATTGACCGGCAGCCACCCTCCGGCCTCCTTCGGCCGCTCCGGCGCATCAGCCGGCGTGCTGGCCAATGGCATGTCCGCGATCGACGTCGCACAGCCGGAAAGCGCCAGCGCCGACATCAACAACGCCGCGATGGCGAGCATCTTTCTTTGCCGATCCAACGACATTCCCCTCGGAAGCGCCGCTACGCCGATATCCCGGCGGCCCAAACCCCGGTTCATCCGATGTTGCCACAGGCACAACCATTGTCGCCCAAAACGGTTGATTGCAGAACAACTATTTGCACGGATAGTTGTGCATTGTGACAGAACAAAGGTGTTTTGTCGCAGTGCAGCACGCTGCACATTTAGGGTTAACTTCGAAATCCGCCAGTGTCGATCTAGCGCGGTGACGAAGCTACCATGACGCGATAATGTCTTAAGCCATGACCGATGTGACGATCGAAACCCAGGCCGCGAAAAAGTTCGACGCTGAAGCCTTTGCGATGAATGTCGCACGCGCCATGGAGAGTGGCGGCCGGGCGCTTGCGGCCTATCTCAAGCCGCGCGAGAGCGGCGAATTGCAGGACAAGCCGCCGAACGAGCTCGCCGAGGTGATCAAGACGCTCACCGCGGTCGCGGAATATTGGCTATCTGACAACGAGCGCGCCTCGGACCTGCAGACCAAGATCGCCAAGGGCTATCTCGATCTGTGGGGCTCGGCCATGCGTCGCCTTGCCGGCGAAGAGACGATGCCGGCGATTGCGCCCTCGCCGCGCGACAAACGATTCGCCGATCCCGAGTGGAAGTCGAACCAGTTCTTCGATTTCGTGATGCAGCTTTATCTGTTGTCGACGCAGTGGGCGCAGGACCTCGTGCGCAACGCCGACGGGCTCGACCCGCATACGCGCAAGAAGGCCGAGTTTTACGTTCACCAGATCACCAACGCGCTGGCGCCCTCGAACTTCGTGCTGACCAATCCGGAGGTGCTGCGCGAGACGCTGACCTCCAGCGGCGACAATCTGGTTCGCGGCATGAAGATGCTGGCCGAGGATATCGAGGCCGGCCACGGCACGCTGCGCATCCGCCAGTCGGACCCGTCCAACCTCGCCGTCGGCGTCAACATGGCGACGACGCCGGGCAAGGTGATTTTTCAGAACGACCTGATGCAGTTAATCCAGTACGAGCCGGCCACCGAAAATGTACTGCGGACGCCGCTTCTGATCGTGCCGCCCTGGATCAACAAGTTCTACATTCTCGACCTCAAGCCGGAAAAATCCTTCATCAAATGGTGCGTTGATCAGGGCATCACGGTGTTCGTGATCTCCTGGGTCAACCCCGACAAAAAGCTCGGGGCAAAGACCTGGGAAGACTATGTGAAGGAAGGCCCGCTGGCGGCGATGGACGCCATCGAGCGGGCCACCGGCGAGATGAAGGTCCACACCATGGGCTATTGCGTCGGCGGGACGCTGCTGGCCACGACGCTGGCCTGGCTTGCGGAAAAACGCCGCGTGCGCGCGACGTCGGCGACCTTCCTGGCGGCACAGGTCGATTTCACCCATGCCGGCGATCTTCTGGTGTTCGTCGACGAGGACCAGATCTCCGCGCTCGAGCGTGACATGCAGGAATGCGGCGTGCTCGAAGGCAGCAGGATGGCGATGGCCTTCAACATGCTCCGCTCGAACGACCTGATCTGGTCCTATGTCGTCAGCAACTATTTGAAAGGACAGCCGCCGGCCGCGTTCGATCTATTGCACTGGAACTCGGACGCGACGCGGATGCCGGCCGCGAACCATTCCTATTACTTGCGCAACTGCTATCTGGAGAACCGGCTGTCCACGGGCAGCATGGTGTTCGACAACACGCTGCTCGACCTGTCGAAGGCAAAGGTGCCGATTTACAATCTCGCCACGCGTGAAGATCACATCGCGCCGGCAGACTCCGTGCTGTACGGCTCGCAGTTTTTCGGCGGACCCGTGAAATATGTGCTGTCCGGGTCGGGGCATATCGCGGGCGTGATCAACCCGCCGGCGGCGGGCAAGTACCAGTACTGGACCAACGACAATATCCAGGACATTTCGCTTGCGGACTGGATCAAGGGCGCGCAGGAGCACAAGGGTTCGTGGTGGCCGGACTGGCGCGAGTGGCTCGGCGGCATCGATGGCGAAGAGGTTCCCGCGCGCGCGGTCGGCAACGAGGCATCGCCGCCGATCGAGGACGCCCCCGGCAGCTACGTCAAGGTCCGTGCGTAGAGCATGATCCGGAAAGGCATGCCCTCGGGCTACGACCCGATGGGCGGGTACCGGTTTTCCGAAAAGATCATGCTCAAACAATAAGCTAGAGCGCGATGGCCATTCATCCTGAAGTCATCGCGCTCGAGCGCGCCAGGTCGCTTCTGTATGAGGGCGCGCTTCTGTATAAGAGCCCCATCGTCCCCGCGGGGACGGGACGCGACTTCAGTGAGGGGAAACATCCATGACGCGCGAATTGTTCTGGCTGACGCTGACAGTGATTTTGACGGGACTGCTTTGGATCCCTTACATAATCGACCGCAGCCGGGTTCGCGGCCTCTCCGGCGCCATGGCCAACCCGTCGCGCAACGACAAGCCGCACGCCGAATGGGCGACGCGGCTGATGTTCGCGCACGACAATGCGGTCGAAAATCTCATCATCTTCGCGCCACTGGTCTTGATCCTCAATGCGATCGACTATTCGTCCAAATGGACCGTGCTGGCCTGCGCGGTCTATTTCTGGTCCCGCGTCGCGCACATCATCGTCTACACGATCGGCCTGCCGGTGTTCCGCACCCTCGCCTTCACCGTCGCCTTTCTGGCGCAGGCGGTGCTGGCGCTGGCGATTTTCGGGGTGCTTTGAGGTCTCGCGTCATTCCGGGGCGATGCCAACGGCCTGTTGGCCGGCCCGATGACAGGCTCCGCATCGAACCCGGAATCTCGAGATTCCGGGTTCGCACTTCGGGCGCCCCGGTATGACAACGGCGGTTAGTCCGCCGCTTTCCGCACAATCAGATGCAGCATCGTTGCGGGCGTCTCGTCAAAACTCTTGATCTCGCTGGTGCCGGACGAGATCGAACTCCACGCCCCGGCCGCGGCGTAGGTCGCCTGCAGCCATTCCGGCGAGGGGTAATTGTAGTAACGGCCGAGATTGTCCCGGCCATCACCCTCGCCGACCTTGAAGCTCGCGTAGAATAGGCCCTCAGGCTTCAGCGCGCGGCGAATTCGTCCCAGGATACCGGCCAATTCATCCCTGGGCACATGCAGGAGACAGGCGCTGGCCCAGACGCCGTCATGGGCCTCGTGCTCGTCGAGCTCGTGGAACAGCATCGTCTCGACGACATGGCCGAGACGGCGGGAAGCAATCTCAGCCATCTCCGGCGAGCCGTCGGTGGCGCGTAGCTCGAAGCCCGCGGCCAGCATCTCCGCCGAATGATTGCCAGCGCCGCAGCCGAGTTCGAGGATCGAACCGCCTGGCGGCAGCAATGCGAGAAAACCTTCCAGCCGCGAAGATGGTGCTTTCGCCCACCCCGCATAGGCTTCCGCATTGCTCCGATAGAATTGCAGTGTGTCGTTGTCCACGATGCCCTGCCCTACCGAAACTACGTTTCGGCAAGGCCCAGCATCAGCCGCATGTTCTGCACCGCCGCGCCGGAGGCCCCCTTGCCCAGATTGTCGAGACGCGCGACGAGTACCGCCTGACGGTACTTGTCGCTGGCAAAGACATACAGCTCCAATTTGTTCGTCCCGTTGAGCGCTTCGGGCTCGATCCGTGCGCTTCTCGTAGCCTCGTTCTGAAGCGGCATAACCGAGACATAGGTGCTCCCAGTGTAGCGCTTCGCCAGCGTGGCGTGGAGCTCGGCCCCGCTGGGCTTGCCCGGAAGAGTGTCCAGTTGCAAAGGCACCGAGACCAGCATGCCCTGCCGGTAGTTACCCACCGATGGAATGAAGATCGGCCGGCGCGTGAGCTTTGAGTAAAGGTGCATCTCCGGGACGTGTTTGTGCTCGAAGCCGAGGCCATAGAGTTCGAAGGCCGGCGCGGAGCCGTCTTCGAAGCTCGCGATCATCGACTTCCCGCCACCCGAATAGCCGCTCACCGCATTGACGGTGACCGGATAGTCCGCGGGCAGAAGACCGGCATCGACCAGTGGCCGCAGCAGCGCTATCGCGCCAGTCGGATAGCAGCCGGGATTCGAGACTTTCCTTGCAGCCCGAATCTTGTCTGCCTGATCCGGCGCGAGCTCAGGAAAGCCGTAAGACCAGTCGCTGGCGACGCGAAAGGCCGTCGACGCGTCAAGAATCTTGGGAGCCGCAGCTCCCATGCTGTCAATCAGCGCGACCGTCTCCTTCGCGGCATCGTCGGGCAGGCAGAGGATGACGAGATCCACCTCCTCCATCAGCGCGCGCTTCGCCCCCGCATCCTTGCGGCTTTCCTCAGCGATGCTTTTCACCACCACGTCGTTCTGCAGGCGCAAACGCTCTTGAATGCCGAGGCCAGTGGTTCCAGCCGCGCCGTCGACAAACACGGCGGGCTTGGTGGAAGCGCCGACGATGGTCGCGGGTTCGTGGGTGTCGGAGAGGGTCATGGCACGCTCCTTTCGAGCCTGTTCGTTTCGTTTGTAAAGGCCTGCGGCCGCGCTTGGTGCATCAGATGCGCAATCTGTTGCGAAGGCGCGTCGCGCTGGGAAGCCAGCGCGTCCGCGATCGCGGCATAATCGGCCTCGGATTTGTGCTGGTTGAGCTTGAAGCTGCCCTCAACCTCTTCAACCGTCATCATCAGTCCCACGATCGCCTTTTTCAGCGCCTCCAGCCGCGCAACCGTCATCTTCGCCGAGGTCCAGGGCTGCTTCGGCAGCAGCCAGTTCTCGAACTTGGCGCTGAGCGTGTCGATCTGCGCGGCGAGTTCGTCGTCCGACAGCACCCGCACCGGGCCGGTCAGATGCACGGCCTGGTACAGCCATGTCGGCACCTGATCCGACGAGACATACCAGTCAGCTGACACATAGGCGTCCGCGCCGTTGACGGCCAGGAGCCAGGACGACGTCGCATCGGCGAACTTTATCAGCGGATTGTGACGGGCGACATGAAACATCGCCTGCGGCGTGCCGTCAGGGGCGTAACCAAGATAGAACGGCAGCGAGGATGCGATCGGCTTGTTGCCGTCCCACGCGCAAGCGGTGGCGAATCCGCGCGCCTCCGCGAACGCAAGGCTTGCGGCGCGATCGGGTTTGAACATCGGAGGCGTGTACATTCCAAACTCCTGCGTGACGTAGGAGCCGCCAGATCAAACCGCGTGTCTTTTAGGGAAAGCGCCGCGGAACGAGATCCGGCGGCAGAGGCGATGATCTCAAGCGCAGACGACCGCCCATACCGCGATGGTGCGGCGGCGGCGGGCAGTCAGGATGGCCGTAGCGTTGATCATGACGCGGCTATAAGGCCGCGCGTGCGTTGCGTCAAGATAGGCTCTCGTCATTCCGGGATGGTCCGAAGGACCAGACCCGGAATCTCGACCCACGACCTCCGGATTCCGGGTTCGCGCGCGACGCGCGCCCCGGAATAACGACAACGGTCAAATCGAGGGATTCCACGGCGCCGGAATGACGCGGTAGCCGTCGCCGTCCTTCACCACATTGCCGAGCCCGGGGAACGGATAGTGGAAGCCCTGCACCGGCAGCTTTTCGGCCACCACCATGTCGTAGACCCTGCGGCGGGTCTTTTCGGCCATGTCAGCGTCCTGGTCGAAGAACGCATGCCATTCCGGATGGGTCGCAAACGGGTTCGGATTGTTGGTCACGTCCGACTGGATGTAGACCTTGCCCGATCCCGACGACAGCACATAGGAGGTATGGCCGGGCGTGTGGCCGACGGTGTCGACCGCGAGCAGGCCCGAACGCGGCGGTGCCTGCGAGTGCGTGACGTCGTGATAGTTCCATGGCTTGTTCCTCCAATGAGACAATGATGTCGAACGGATTGTTCTCC
>WNGJ01001408.1_pt1 | contig 24413 bp, 22 predicted proteins | sample 5400611 | NCBI WGS metagenome assembly WNGJ01 (sample SAMN13153375, study PRJNA577476) | soil metagenome | isolation source: 40 cm soil or saprolite under Garry oak tree replicate 1 | place: USA:California | collected 2016-06-15
CGAGCGAGCTCGTGACCTGGATCTGGGCCTGGGAGCCACCGCCTGAGGCCATCTCGACCAGGGCGTCCGCATTCCGCTTTTCCAGGCTCCGGGCATCGTGAGCACCCGACTTCCGCGTCAGGGGTCTCAGCTTGGTCAGGATCGCGGCGCCGCCTTCCGGGTCGAAATTGCCGCTGAGCAGCACGGTGCCGTCTTCGCACTTGCTGATCCAGAGCCTGCGGTTCTCGACCAGCTCAGCCTGCTCAGCCTGATAGCTCTCGCGGTCGGCGGCATGGCGGTAGTGGTTGCAGATGTAATAGAACTTGCCCGGCGAGCTCTCGCGCGCCTTCACCAGCAGCGGCGCCTCTTCGAACTTTGTCCCGACTGCTATCGCCGTCCTCGCCATCGCCTTCAGATGGGCGAAGCCGATCTCGCCGTTGGAGACTGCCTGGAGGCTTCCGGGCATTCTCTCGAGGTTCTTGCCGACAGCAATCAAGTCACCCGCCGCAGTGCTGGTCAGTTGGCAGTTGAAACGGATCGAGTCGATCGCGCTCGCGTAGCCGGCCTCCTCGTAGTGCCTGGTGGCCGCGTAGCGAGAGGCCAGGCGCGACGCGCGGAGGTCGAGAAGATCCCTTTGGTGAAGTACTAGCTTGAGCTCTTCGGCGATCGCCTCTGCCTGCAAGTCTTGCGTCGCGAGCATAGAAATAGAGTACCAAACAGATGTTCGATTGTCAATGCTCTGGGCAATGAATTTCCTTTCCGCGAGGCCCGCATCCTGACAGTTCATTCGGCCTCCGGATGCCCCGGTGCCGGCTCCAGCGGCACTCCCACTCCGCTCAGTGCCGCGAGTGCATGCACGCGCGCCTTTCAGAGGCGTAAAAATTGACTCCCAGCGCCACCGCCACACCCTTTTCTCAGTCCGTTTCTAGCCCCACCTTCGCCTCCGGGCGACCCTCCCGTAATACCAATCCTCCACCCAACCGAACGGCGGCACCAGGTACATCGATCCGAGCCAAGACCACAGACCCGGGTCAATCCCAGCGACTCGATCAATCCGGGTTGCTGGTTCGGCCGAACCGCTATCCGCCCTCGCCGGTCGTGCCTCTCCACCCACCCCGCCAGGCGAGTGCAGAACTCGCACTCTCCGTCGTACACCAGCGTCAGCCGGCCGCCCGCCACCGCCCGAAACTACACTGACCGGGGATGGAGCTGCCGGAGCGCTACAACGTCGGCGCCGATCTTCTCGAGCGCAACTTGAGCGCCGGCCGCGCGAACAAGCTCGCGATTGCCTCCGCGGCCAAGGACGTCACCTACGGCGAGCTTTTCAAGCTCGCCTGCGGTGCCGCCCACGAGCTGCACGACCTCGGCGTCCGGCGCGAGGAACGCGTGCTCATCGTCGGCTATGACGGAGCCGGTTGGGTGGCCGCCTTTCTCGGAGCGATTCGCCTCGGAGCCGTCCCGGTGCCCGTCAACCCGCTGCTTCAGCGGAGCGAGGACTACGACCACTTCATCGAGGACTCGCTTGCCAGGGTGGTCGTCGTGGACGCCAACACCGAGGAGAAGCTCAAGCCCGCGGTGGACCGAGCCGCCGCCGCCCCACGCATGATGCGCGCCGATCAGATCTCACCCGGCGCGGACTTTGCAATCGCTCCGACGCGCAAAGATGACATGGCCTTCTGGCTCTACAGCTCCGGCTCCACCGGAAAGCCGAAGGCGGTCGTGCACCTCCAGCACGACATTCCTTACACCTGCATCACGTACGCCGAGCAGGTCCTCGGCATCACCGAGCGCGACATCACGTTCTCAACCACCGGACTGTTCCACGCGTACGGTTTTGGCAACAACCTCACCTTTCCTTACTGGGTTGGCGCGTCGACGGTGCTTCACGCCGGGCGCAACACACCCGGGACCGTCCTCGACACGATCGAGAAGCGCCGGCCGACGCTGTTTTTCTCGGCTCCTACGCTCTACAACGCGATCCTCAACTTCGAGGGCGCGAAGGATCGCGACCTCTCCTCGATCCGCCACTGCGTGGCAGCGGCCGAGGCGCTGCCCGCCGAGGTCTGGCGGCGCTGGAAAGAAGCGTTCGGCCTCACCATCCTCGACGGCGTCGGGTCGACCGAGATGCTGCACATCTACTGCTCGAACCGGCTCGACGACCTGCGGCCAGGCTCGAGCGGCAAGGCGGTTCCGGGCTACGAGCTGAAGATTCTGGACGAGCATGGTGGCCCCGTCCACTCCGGCGAGGCGGGCGATCTCTACGTGAGGGGCGACAGCGCGCTCGCCCTCTACTGGGCGCAGCATGAGAAGACCAAGCGCTCAGTGCTGGGCGAATGGTTCTTCACGGGGGACCGGTACCGCGTCGACGAGGACGGCTTTTTCTGGTACGAGGGCCGCTCGGACGACATGATCAAGGTGAGCGGGCTGTGGGTTTCGCCGATCGAGATCGAGTCGGCGCTCATGGAGCACGCAGCAGTCGCCGAGAGCGCGGTGGTCGGGATCGAGGTCGGTGGATTCACGAAAATCAAGGCCTTCGTGATACTCAAAGGTGCCGCTACCGCCAATGAAGCGCTGGTGGCTGAGCTGCAGGAGCACTGCAAGAGCCGCCTGCAGCGCTTTCAGTTCCCGCACATGATCGAGTTCGTGCCCGAGCTGCCCAAGACCGTGACCGGGAAGATCCAGCGCTACAAGCTCCGCGAGCCCGCTCGCGAACCGGCCCAGACCTAGTGACGAAACACATCGCGGTCCTGCCCTGCGACGGCGCGGGCAAGGAGGTCGTGCCCGAGGCGATCAAGGTGCTCACCGCTGCGGGAGCCCGCTTCGAGTACGAACAGTTCGACGTCAACGCAGACGCCTACCTTCGGACGAAGGTCGCAATACCGGCGGAGGTCTGGTCTCAGCTTGAGCGGGCCGACGCGATCCTGTTTGGAGCCGTCGGCGATCCACGGGTGCCGGAGGCCGACTACCTGGCGGGCGTGCTGCTGAGACTGCGTTTCGAGCTCGACCTGTACGTCAACCTGCGCCCGGCGAAGCTGTACGACGATCGGCTCTCACCCCTGCGTCACGAGGATCGACGCCCTGTTGATCTGCTCGTCGTGCGTGAGAACACTGAAGGCCTGTACGTGGGACTTGGCGGCCGTTTCAAGAAAGGCACCGAGCACGAGGTCGCGATCCAGGAAGACCTCAACACGTACACCGGCGTGACACGCATCCTCGAGTACGCCTTCGGGGCCGCCAAGAAAGAGGTGGTCATGGTCGATAAGTCCAACGCCATGACGTATGCGGGTGGCTTGTGGCAGGAACGCTGGAAGGCCACAGCGGCCAAGCATCCGAAGCTGAAGACGCGACACCTGTTCGTCGACGCCGCGGCGATGCAGCTGGTCAAGAATCCCAGTCAGTTCGAGGTGATCGTCACCGGCAATCTCTTCGGCGACATCCTCTCCGACCTCACCGCCGAGCTGATCGGCGGTATGGGCGTCGCGCCATCGGGAAACATCAATCCTGAAACTGGCCGAGGCCTCTTCGAGCCTGTCCATGGAACCGCTCCGGACATCGCCGGCCGCGGGATCGTCAACCCGATCGGGGCGATCTTGAGCGCATCTATGATGGTGAGACACCTGGGTAACAAGGACATGGCAGACGCGATCGAGGGTGCGGTCGAATCGGCCATCCGCGCGGGCGAATGCACGCGTGACCTCGGCGGCAACCTGTCGACAGGTGAATGTGGGGACGCGGTCGCGAAAAGGCTGAGGGACTAGGAAGCAGAAATGGGCATGACGATGACCGAGAAGATCCTCGCCCGCGGCGCTGGGCGCGAGAGCGTAGGCCCGGGCGACCTGGTCCTGGCGAAGGTGGACTTCGCGATGGGACACGACCTCACCATTCCGCCCGCCGGCAAGATCATGCGCGAGCAGATGGGGGCGGAGAAGATCTGGGACCCCGAGCGGGTCGCCGTCACGCAAGACCACTTCCAGCCCGCCAAAGACGCCGCCAGCGCGACGCTCGGCAGGCTCACGCGCGAGTTCTCCCACGACATGGGCGTGAAGTGGTATTTCGAGGTCGGACAGGGCGGCATCTGCCACACGGTGCTGCCAGAGAACGGTTTGGTTCTGCCGGGCGAGCTGGTCGTCGGCGCGGACTCGCACAGCTGCACCTACGGCGCGCTGAACAACTTCGCCACCGGCATCGGCTCGACGGACCTCGCATGCGTCTTTGCCCTTGGCGAGCTGTGGTTTCGAGTTCCTGAATCGCTGAAGTTCGTCTATCACAACCGCCTGAAGGAGTGGGTCGAAGCGAAGGACCTGATCCTCTACGTGATCGGCCAGATCGGGGTCGACGGCGCGCGCTCAAAGGCGATGGAGCACACCGGAGAGGCGTTGCGCCATATCGACATGGAAGCCCGCCTGACGATGACCAACATGGCGATTGAGGCGGGCGCCAAGAACGGCATCATGGAGTTCGACGACGTCACCAGGCAGTACCTCGATGGGCGCGCGAAGAGGAAGTACACGCCGGTCACCTCCGACCCCGACGCCGAGTACGAGAAGGTCTTCGAGTTCGACGCTGAGAAGGTCGAGCTGGGCGTCGCCAAGCCGATGTCGCCGGACAACTACTCGCCGCTGTCTGACGTGGAAGGCACCAGGCTCGACCAGGTTTTCATCGGCTCGTGCACCAACTCGCGGATCACCGACCTGCGCCGCGCGGCCGCGGTGCTCGACGGCCACAAAGTTGCTCCAGGAGTTCGGCTGATCATCACGCCCTCATCGCACCAGGTCGCGATCCAGGCGGAGAAGGAAGGCTTGATCGGAGTCTTCCTTGCCAGCGGAGCAGCGTGGACGACGGCGACGTGCGGCGCATGCCTGGGCGGGCACATGGGCGTGCTCGGTGAGGGAGAGGTCTGCTTGAGCACGACCAACCGCAACTTCCCGGGCCGCATGGGCCACCCGAAAGCGCTGGTCTACCTTTCCAACCCTGCCGTCGCGGCGGCAAGCGCCGTGACGGGAGTGATCACGCACCCCAGAGAGGTGCTCGCGAAGATGCCTGCTGGAATCGCATGACACTGCCCAAAGTCATCCGGGGTAGGGCGTGGAAGTTCGGCGCCAACATCGACACCGACCAGATCATCCCGGCCAAGTACGCCATCTACTCGCTTGATGAGAAAGAGCTGGGCAAGCACGCGATGGAGGGAGTGCCCGGCCGCGAGGGTTGGTCGGCCGGCGTGACCGACGGCGACATCATGGTCGCCGGCTCCAACTTCGGCTGCGGGTCATCGCGCGAGATCGCCCCGGTGGCCATCCGCGGCGCCGGCATCTCGCTCGTCATCGCCGACTCGTACGCGCGCATCTTCTTTCGCAACGCGATCAACATGGGGTACCCAATCCTTCAGTCGCCACAGGCGGCGGAAGGCGTGGACGAAGGAGACGAGCTCGAGGTCGACCTCGAGGAGGGCATCGTGCGCAACTTCACGAAGGGCGACGAGTACCGCTCTGAGGCGTTCCCGAAGTTCATGAACGAGCTCCTGCGCATGGGCGGGCTGGTGCCGTGGGTGCGCAAACGCCTGGAAGAAAGACGGCGGTCCCCATCTGGCGCTGGCGCGCCACCTTCCCCACCGGCGGGGAAGTCGACAGCACGTGGATGACATCAGGCCGGTAGAGCTGCAAGAGCCCCTGGAGGAGCTCGCCCGCGACCCCACCCATTTCACTCACGACCTGAAGTTCCCGCCGTCGGACAAGATTCGCGTCTACGACGACACCCTGCGCGACGGCGAGCAGATGCCGGGCGTTGCGATCACGCCGAAGGACAAGTACCAGCTCGCTCGCATGCTGTCGGAGATCGGCGTCCACATCATGGACGTGGGTTTTCCGTCTGTGTCGGAGGGTGAGCGCGAGACGCTGAGGCTCGTCCTCGAAGGTCGCAAGCGTGGCGAGCTGAGGGCCGACCTCGAGGTCGTATGCATGATGCGCTCGACCAAAGGCGACATCGACGCGACGATGCATGTGATCGATGCGCTGGGCTACAGGCGTGACGAGGTGACGTATTTCATCTTCACGTCGGCCTCCGATCTGCACGTCAAGTACAAGCTCGGCAAGACGCTGCTGCATCGCGATGGGATCCCGGAATCAGAATGGCTCGAGCTGCCGGTTTCGCATTATCGCGAGGCGAACCTCCGCATGATGTGCGAGGCGATCGCGTACGCGAGAGAGCAGGGCGCGACGTCGATCGAGTTCGGCGGCGAGGATGGGAGCCGTGCCGACGTCGACTACATCGCACAGATTCACCGCGAAGGATTGAAGGCCGGCGGCACGCGCCCATCCACACCCGACACCGTTGGCTGCTACTCGCCGTTTGCGGTGCGCGAATACATCCCCGCGATCAAGGCCGCGGCGCCGGACGCACCGCTCGTCGTGCACTTTCACAACGACCTCGGACTCGGGGCGTGGAACACCGTGATGGCGCTGGGCTCCGGCGCCGAGGTGTTCACCACCAGTGTGAACGGCATCGGCGAGCGGACCGGCAATGCCCCGATGCACCAGGTCCTGCTGCAGCTCCGCTACCTGTTCGGCATCGAGATTCCCGGCTTCAAGTACAACAAGCTGCGCGCGCTCGCCCGCCACCTGGAGAAGATCAGCGGCATTCCTGTTCAGCCGACCGAGCCGGGCATCGGGCTCAACGTGTTCAGCCATGAGTCCGGGATCCACACCGCCGGCATGCTCATCCATCCCGCGATCTACCAGTTCATCCCGCCCGCGGACCTCGGAGCGGAGGTCGCCTACGTCTACGGCAAGCATTCGGGCGCGCTGGTGATCGAGAAGGCGCTGCGCCACGCAAAGATCAGGCCGGAGCCAGAGCTCGTGGCGGCGGTGCTGGCCGAGGTCAAGCGCATCCGCGAGGAACGGGCAGAACGCAGCGACTTCTCAGATTTCAATCGGCGGTACTACGATCACCTCAATCGCATGGGCCTCACCGCCGACGAGGTGGTGGACATCGCCCGCGCGCTCGAGAACGACAAGAAAAACTGATGGCCACCACGACCCGCAACCACACGGCGACCAAGGAGCAGTACCTCCAGATGCACCGCTGGATGTGCATGGCCAAAGCGCTCGACGACCGGATGCACATCCTGGTCAAGCAGGGCCGCGCGCCCTTCGTGGGCTCGAGCCGCGGGCACGAGGGCATCCAGGTCGCATCGACGGCGGCTCTAGGAGCCGATGACTGGCTCGTCCCGCACTACCGCGGCCTGGCCAACTCGATCGTGCGCGGGCTGACGATGAAGGAATGGATGCTCGCCGTCTTCGCCAAGGCAGGCGACCCGCTTTCGGCGGGACGCAACATCCCTGGCGGCTGCTACAGCTACCGCGCGCTCAAGATCGCCCCTGTCTCCCAGGTCGTCGCGAGCTGGGTTCCTAAAGCGTCGGGGATCGCCTACGGCGCCAAGGTCCGGGCAGAATCCACGGTGGTGCTTTGCACGTTCGGTGACGGCGCCACCAGCCAGGGCGACTTCCACGAAGGGGTCAATTTCGCTGCTGTGCACCGCCTGCCCGTCGTGTTCGTCTGCGAGAACAACAGCTACGCGATCTCCGTGCCCATCCGTCTGCAGATGGCGAACTCAGACGTCGCCGACCGGGCCGCCGGCTACGGCATACCCGGCGTCACGGTGGACGGGACCGACATTCCCGCCTCTTTCGCTGTCTGCAAGGAGGCGGTCGACCGGGCGAGGAGGGGAGAGGGTCCGACCCTGATCGATGCCAAGGTCTGGCGCATGAACTCTCACACCTCTGAGGACAACCACCTCAAATACCGCACCAAAGAGGAGATCGCGGACGCGTCCGAGCACGACCCAATCGTCCGCTTCGTCGCCTGGCTCACCGAGCAGCGGTGGATCACGGCGGAGGATGCGGCGAAGGTGCAGGAGACTTGCGACAAGGAGGCGTCGGACGCCGCCGACTGGGCGGAGCAGCAGCCGGACCCGGTGGCCGAGGACGCTCTGACCAACGTATTCGCCTGAAGCTCGGATACAACTCCGTTTGGCAAAGCTAGACTGACGGTCGAGGTGGAAACAGAGCCGGAGAAACCGAAGCAATCGACGTCGCCGGAAGAGCCAGTTCCCGCCGTGCCAACTCACGAGACGACCCCGATGTGGGCCCGAACCGTTCCTGTAGCACCACCTGTGGACGACGGCGCTCTTCAGTCCGCCACCGACACGGCCTCGGAGGCCGATCCCTTGCCCGCGCTTCCGATGCAAAAGACCGGCGATCCGGAATGGGCGAACACCGAGACGCGCCCGAGCGAACCTGAAGCGGAGCCGGACACGGGCACCGACCCAAAGCAGGCGGTGCCCATGCAGAAACCGACTCCGACCTGGGCCGAGACCGTGCCGGCGCCGCTCGATGAGGCTTCAACGCCGGCGCGTGGCGAGAGCGGGATCGCAACGCCCCCACCGGCAGTTTCGATCAACGACGCCGCGCCCCCGCCTGAGGTCATACCCGCCGCCACCGACATCTGGCCACCGGATCCGCCCACCGAGCACACGATGCCCGCCTGGCCGCCCTCCTCCACGATCCACGACGACCTGCCCGAGCCCGGAACGATCCCCGAGGCCGAGGCGATCGACAGCTGGCCGGACTCGTTCGACGCGGTGTCCGCGCCACCCGTCAAGCCGCCGCCGGCCGTCCAGGAGCAAGAGCTGAAGGCGCGGCCACCGGCGGCAAGCACCCCATTCGGCATCGCGAAGACGGTTCCACCCGCGACAACCACCCCACTGGCGACAACCACCCCGCCGGCCACAACTACACCTCCGCTCGAAACGGCGCCGCCCGCCGCGACCGTGCCGCCGGCCGCGACCGTGCCGCCCGCCGAGACCGTGCCGCCGGCCGAGACCGTGCCGCCGGCCGCGACCGTGCCGCCCGCCGAGACCGTGCCGCCGGCCGCGACCGAACCACCCGTGACTGCGCCGACCGTGCCACCGGCGCCGGCAGCCGCCGCGGCCGCAGCACGGGTCGCTCCGCAAGTCGCATCGACGCCGCCGGCGCCGGCTCCCGCGGTGCCCGAGCCGCCTGCCGCACCGCCGGCGAGCTCACCCGCACCAGCCGCGCCTGCGCGGGCCTCGTCTGACCCATCTGTCGAGTGGCCGGCGGCGGTGCCCATCCCCGCCTGGGCGCCTCGAATACATATCGGTTCCACCCACACCGATGAGTGGAACCCCGGCCCTGCCCAGCCCGCCGCGCAGGCACCCCAACCTGCGACACCGGCCCCACAGCCCCCACCCGCGCCCAAACCGACGCCAGTCCCTCAACAGCCCGCCATCAAACAGCCAACAGCGCAGCAGCCCGTGGCAGCCTCGAGCAAGAGCACGTGGGAGGTCGTCGAGCAGAAGCAGAAGGCCGGCCGCGCGAAGATCTTCCCGACCCCAGAGGATCGCTCGTATGCCGAGTGGTTCTCGTGGGCGAAGCGCGGCGGCGCGCCGGCGAGCGCTTGTCACGCCGCCGCGCAGGGCGCGTTCCAGGCGCTCTCGAGCGGTAAGGATGTGGCGACCGCCGTGCAATGGGCGACGGCTGCGATGTCCCGGCCGCCTGTTCCCGTATCAGCGGACAGGCAGAGCTACTGCGCCTGGTTCTCGCTGGCGAACATCGACCTGAACCTCGACCAGCACAAAGCTCATGCCTTTGCCACCGGCGCGGTCCACGCGCTGGACGCCGGCGCCGACGCCGGCGCTGCGCATGCCGCGGGTTTGGCCGCGGCCGGGATTCGCTAGCGCAGCATCCGGACGGTCCGGCTTGCTCCGGTTCCGGCTGCGCACAGCAGGATCATTCCGCCGGCAACGAGAAACAGCAGCGTCGGGTTGACCTGAGCGATTAGTCCCGAGGCCGCGTAAGCAATCGGAGTGAGGCCCATCGAGGCGAGCATGACCAGGGACATCACTCGCCCCTGCATGGTGGGATCGGTTCGGCGCTGCAGCCAGCTCACCGCATAGGTGTTGGTGACACCGGTGCCTACGCCTGTGAAGGCCATCAGCACCGCGGCGGGCAGGAGTGAGGGCACGAGGCCAACCCCGACGAAGCCGACCCCAAGCCACGCGCAGATGAACACGATCAACCATCCAAATCGCTTTGGCGGGGGAACAAAACCCGCGCCCAGGGCACCTGCCGTGGCGCCCACGCCCCACGCGCCGAGCAGGATGCCGAGGCCTTCAGCGCCTGCGGCGAATCGCCCGTGGACAAGGGTGGGGAGGCCAACGCCAAGCGCCCCGTTGGCGGCGAAATCGACGACCGCGATGACGATCAGGGTCACCCGAATTCCCATCTCCGCCCAGGCGTATCGAATCCCGGCTGCGATCTGCCCGCCCAGGCCCCCGTCCGGATGCTTTTCGCCCGCGGCGGAGCGAGTCGCCGTCGGTAGCCAGAAGACGAACAGGAAGCCGATCACGAAACAGGCGGCGTCTCCTGCGAAGGCCCAGCCGATTCCGAGCACGGCCACGATCAGCCCGCCGAGGACCGGACCGAGGATTACCGACGCCTGGCCGGTAACGTTCAGGACCGCGTTGCCCGGCTCGAGCTCGTGGTCGGCGACGACGTCGGGCAGGATCGAGCCGCGCGCCGGCATGAAGAATGCGTCGACGATGCCGAACACCACTGCAGCCGCATAGACCTCCCACATCTGCACTCGACCGGCAAGCACCAGCACAGCAAGGGGCGCGACAACAGCGGCGCGCAGGCCCATCGACCCGAGCATCGTCAGCCGCGGCGAGAGGCGGTCGGCGAGCGCGCCGCCAACCACCATGAGCACCGCTCTCGGGAGGGCTTGCACCACGAGCACGGTGCCCAGGGCAAGGCTGGAGCCGGTCAGTTGAAGGACCAGCCAGGCCATCGCGATGTAGTTGAAGAAATCGCCGAAGAGCGATACGGTCGTCGCCACCCACAGCTTGCGAAAGGACCCTGACGCGAACACCGTCCACGGGCGCGGTCTAGGTGTTTCGACAGCCTGAGTCGCAACCAGCTCCTTCACTCCATCACCGGATTTCGCGGCGAGCTTCGCCGGTCGGGTCGATGCGGTCGGCCATGCGCTGCAAGAAGCGCGCGAGAAGGCCGGTTCGGGAGTGCGCGTAGAAGATGAGGCCGTCGGCTTCTTGCATTCGCGTGCGCTGCTCTGCGAGATGCCGCGCGAAGTCCTCGGGGGCATGGTCGGCTTCCATCGGGTTCATGTGCAAACCTCCTTCTAGTTACCGTCGAGACGCCGCAAGGCTTCGTCGATATCGATCTCGCCGCGGGCAACTTGCTCCATCAGCTCCACTCGATTTGATGACGGGATTGCCGAGGGACGGTCGATGCCGATCTTGGCCAGCAGCGAGTCAAATCGGGCGCGTGCGGTCGGATAGCTCACACCGAGGTGCCGCTCGAGCTCCTTCATGTTTCCGCGCGACGCGAGGAAGACGCGCAATACGTCGCGGTCCTCGTTGGACAGCACGCAGAACTCACACGTGGCAAAGCCACCGGAAAGCTCTGTGTCGCATGCGGGGCAGCTGAGCCTTGTGAGCGCAAGACGTTCGTTGCAGACAGGGCAGTTGAGAGGTGGACGGCGGTTTCGGTCGTTGGCCATCAGTCCGCAGAGACCTTGACGTTGCCCATAGTGCAATCGATGGCGAGAGTGGCTGCACCCGACCCGACGGTCACTTCGCGAGCTGACCGGCCGGCGCCTCCCAGCTCTGCACCGTCGCCCTCGATGGCGACCTTGCCCATCGTCGTGTGAGCGGTGATGCGGACGCTCGAACCTTTCTCGAGATTGATCTTGACCTGCCCCATCTCGCACCGCACCTTGCTCGACCCGCTGTCGAGGCGGCCGCTGGCGGTCACGTTTCCCGCCTGGACGACGAGGTTCAAGGAGCCGCGGAAATCCGAGACCTTGAAGTTGCCTGCCTGCACCTCGCTCGTGATTGGTCCGTGCACGCCGTCGACCCGAACATTGCCCGCCTGCACATCCGCGGTCAGGGCAAGGTCGGGGTTCATCCGCACCGTGAGGTTGCGACGGGCGATCATGGCCCCGTTGAGGACGATCCGGGGTCGGGACGCGCCCTGACCGAACGCGAAGCTGTCGTCCTCGTCGAAGGGCTGGTGCTCGATGACCATCGTGTCGCCTTCCTGGCGTGCGCGGTGCGGCCCATCGGCGACGGCGAACGCAACGCTTGGATCGCCGACGATCTCCGCGCTTCCGAACTGGGAGATCACCTTCACGAAGCGCCCCTTTAGCCCGGCGGAGGGAGCGGGCGTTGCCGGGGTCTCGAGGGATTCGAGCCGGGCGGCGCCTTCCTCAGCCGTGATGGTTCCGGTGGCAACCTGAGTCAAGATTTCACGGCGTAGGTCGTTCATGAGCAAATTAGAACCCCTGCCTTGCCAATTTGTCAAGTCTCAACGTAAAAATGAAAGGTACCGGGCTACAGCTAAGCTGTTTGGCGTGACCAAGCGGGTCGGAATCGTGGCGGATACGCACCACCCCGAGTTCGCAGATCAGCTTCCGGCGCGCATGTTCGCAAGCCTTAGGGGGGTCGATCTGATCATCCACGCCGGCGACATCAATGGAAAAGAGACGCTCGACGCCCTGCTTGGCATCGCGCACGTCGAGGCGGTGCGAGGGGACCACGACCGGACGCTGGACCTTCCGCTGTCGCGAGAGATCGAGGTCGAAGACAAGCGCATCGTGATCGTGCACGGCAATCGGAGCCGCTGGCTCGAGGAACCGAACACCCTCCTGTGGACCCTGAGCCTGGGGTATTTCAGGCCACATGGCGGGTTGGCGCGCGGCCTGCGGCGCCGGTTCCCGGACGCCGACGCGATCGTCTTCGGGCACACGCATCGACCGCACGCCGAGACCATCGAAGGGGTGCTGCTGTTCAATCCCGGCGGTGTGTACCAATGGAACCCCGCCACGGTGAGCCGCCGGCTTACGCAGCATCCCGGCTGGTTCGAATGGTGCTGGCTCCAGGTGGCGCGTCACCTTCGGCGCTTCGAGTCCCCATCAGTGGGCATCCTCGAGGTCAGCCCCGAAGGGATCGTGCCATCGGTGATTAAGTTATGAAGGTGGGAGAACCTGTGATGCGGGAGGCGACCCTCGACGACGCGGCGCTCGCCGCGGACCTGATGACAGCCTCATATCCAGCTCACCCGGAGGACCCGGTCGTCATCCGTTATCGGTGGGGCCAGACCCGACGAGGCTGGGCGGTAGGCAGGTACATCGCCGACCTCGATGGCCAACCGGTTGCGTACCTCGACTGGATGCATGGGCCGCCGGACCAGGACCCCGAGAGGCACTGCATGGTTGAGGTCGCGCTCGACCGGGCCCACCGCGATGTCAACCTGCTGACTTACCTGTATCGGTGGATCGCGCGCGAGGCCGAAGCGACCGGCTCCCTGAAGCTGGAGGCGTATGCCGGGGAGGATCAACCCGAAGTGATCGAAGCTCTCGAGCGGGCCGGCTTCGAGCGCGACCGGCTGGAAAAGGTGTGGGAGCTGGACCTGAGGGAGCTCGGGGATCAGCTGGTGCGCGATGCACGTGAAGCGCGGAGCGAGGCTGCGAAAAAAGGCATCGAGCTCTTGACCGTGGCCGACTGGAGCGATCCGCAGGCGATGCCCAAGCTCCACGCGCTCGATGACTCGACTCGCAAGGACATACCGACCACCTTCCCGATCCTTCCCGAGCCCCTCGAAGATTTCACGCGACGCGCCGGCGCACCCGATCGGCCCCACGATGTTTGGTGGATCGCCGTGGCGGGCGACCGCCCGGTCGCGATGTCGTACCTGCGGATTCCGCCTGTGCGCGGCAATGCGTGGACCGGCTATACATGCTGCGTTCGCGAGTACCGAGGTCGGGGGCTGGCTCGCGCGGTCAAGCTGCAGTCGCTGGCCCAGGCGGCCGAGCGGGGTGTACCGGTCGTCTACACCGACAACGACTCGGAGAACTCCCCGATGCTGCACATCAACGAGGAGCTCGGGTACCGGCCGCGGCCGGGATTCGTAAGCCTCCTGAAGCGGGTAAGTAAGTAGTCCAGATGCCAAAAGTCAAGGACTACTACGAGGTGCTGGGCGTGCCGCGGACGGCGAGCCAGAAGGAGATCTCGACCGCCTTCCGGAAGCTCGCGCGCAAGCACCACCCCGACCTGAATGCGGGCGACAAGCAGGCCGAAGCCCGCTTCAAGGAAGTCTCGGAAGCGCATGACGTGCTCCACGATCCCAAGAAGCGGAAGCTCTACGACCAGTTCGGTCCGGATTGGACGGCGGCGCAAGCGACGGGGGCGCAGCCGGGCGGGCGTGGGGGCGCCGGGGGATTCCGCCCGGACGCCGGTCCGAGCGTGCAGTACCGCACGGTCACGCCCGAGGAGATGGACGACCTGTTCGGAGACGAGGGAGGCTTCGGCGACATCTTCGGCTCGATCTTCGGGGCGAACCGCGGCCGGGGGCGGCAGCAGCAGGCCATCGACGTCGAGGCCCCGATCACCGTCAGCCTCCCTGAGATCTACCGCGGGACGAGCCGCACCGTCGAGCTGCCCGGAGGCCGCCGCGTCGAGGTCAAAGTTCCGGCCGGCGTCAAGGAAGGCACGGTCTTGCGGGTTCCAGGTCTTCGCGCCACGGTGCAGATCGCGCCCGACCCGGTCTTCACCCGCGAGGGCAAGGACCTTCGAGTCACGGTTCCGGTTCCGCTGCACGTAGCGCTACGCGGCGGAGAGGTTGCCGCTCCCTCGCTCAAGGGCGGGCAGGTCCAGTTCAAGGTTCCACCCGAGACACAGAACGGTACGAAGATCCGCCTTCGCGGGCTGGGTCTGCCCGATCCGAAAGGTGGGCCTCCCGGCGATCTGTACGCGGAAGTCCGCGTGCAGCTGCCCGTGCCGATGGACGAGCGGACCCGCAAGTGGGCGGCCGAGCAACCCCTGGGTCAATAGCTTCCAATAGCTACGCTCTACGGCGCGTTGCCCACCTTGTCATCCCGCCGGATCCTCCTGCCGCTCGTGTTCGTCTCCGGCATGGCCTCACTCGGAGTCGAGTTCGGTGCGTCGCGCCTTCTCGCGCCTTACTTCGGCACGAGCCTTTACGTGTGGGGAGTCCTGATCGGGCTGATCCTCATCTACCTTTCCGCGGGGTATGTCATCGGCGGCCGGCTGGCGGACCGCCACCCCCGCGCCGAGGTCCTCTATCAGCTCACAGCGTGGGCCGGCCTGTGGATAGGCCTGATCCCGCTGGTCAGCTACCCGATCCTGCTGGCGTCTCAGCAGGGGTTCAAGACGCTGAGCGTGGGCCTGGTGGCCGGAACTCTGCTCGCCGTCGTCCTTCTGTTTGCGGTTCCAATCGTCCTGCTCGGGTGCGTGAGCCCGTTTGCGATCCGTCTCCTCTTGAAGGACGTCGAGACCGGCGGCAACACCGCCGGTCGTGTCTACGCGCTGTCCACCGCGGGCAGCATTCTTGGCACGTTCCTGCCGGTGTTCTGGTTCATTCCCACGTTCGGGACCCGACCAACGCTGGAGGGTTTCGGCCTGGTGCTTGTCCTTGCGTCGCTGGCCGGACTGTGGCCGCGGCGCCGCCTGTACGCGGTGTTCGCGCTCGCGGTCATCCTCGCGTGGGTCTTGCTTCCGTCAGGGATCAAGCCACCCGAGGTCGGCAAGCTCCTCTACGAGAAAGAGTCCGCCTACCACTACATCCAGGTCGTGCAGGTCGGCACGAAGACGGAGCTGATCCTCAATGAGGGCCAGGCCGTGCATTCCATCTACGACTCGCAGGACCTGCTCACGCGCGGACCCTGGGACTACATGGTCATTGCCGACGCCTTCAAGCCGGCGCAGGCAACCGAACCGCAGCCGAATAGCGTCGCCATTCTCGGCCTGGCCGGCGGCACTGCTGCCCGCCAGTACACGGCGGCCTACGGCCCACAGGTCCAGATCACCGGTGTGGAGATCGACCCCGACATCATCGACGTCGCCCATCGGTACTTTCATCTCGACGAGCCCAACGTGCACCCGGTGGCGTCTGATGCGCGCTACTGGCTCAACACGCAAGCCGGGCGATATGACGTGATCATCATGGACGCGTACCGGCAGCCCTACATCCCGTTTCACCTGACGACGCGCGAATTCTTCAGCGAGGTCCGCAGTCATTTGAACCCTGGCGGCGTTGCGGTGGTGAACGCCGGGCGGACGTCAACCGATTACAGGCTGGTGGATGCGATCGCGAGCACGATGGCCGCCGTCTACCCGAGCGTGTTCCTGGTCGACGTTCCGGAATTCGCGAACACTCTCGTCTACGGCTCAACGCAACGGGTCACGATCGATGACGTAAGGCACAACCTGGGTCTGATCAGCCGGCCAGTGGCCAGCACCGTCGCGACGAGCGCGATCAGCGAAGGCAACCTACGCGTTTCGCCCTATCACGGGCAGGTGTACACCGATGACCTCGCGCCGGTCGAGCGGCTGATCGACCAGATCATCTTCAGCTACGCCACCGCGCGCTAGCCTCCCTGGCCTCCCCACCATGTGGGGAGGTCGGCGCTGCCCTTCGGGCACCGCCGGGAGGGGAGATGAAACTACTCTTTCGGCGGGTGCAGCACTCCCTTCACCTGCTCACCGGCGAGCTCCTGTTCCTGCTCCAGGCACAAGAGCCTTACACGACCCATCGCGACCAGCCTTTCCTCGTCGTCCAGAACTCGCGCCTCCCACACCTGCGTGCGGCGGCCTCGTGTGATAGGGGTCGACACCGCATGAAGCCTGGCGCCCGCCCGCACAGCGCGCACGAAGGTCGTGTTGTTCTCAAGGCCGACCACCGACTGGTTGCGCGGCAAGGCGACGAGAGCGGCTCCGATCGAGGCCAGGGATTCGATGAGCCCGCAGTGCACGCCCCCGTGGACGATGCCGTAGCCCTGCAGATGCTCAGGTCCGACCATCAGCTCGGCGCGAACCTCGTCCGACGTGGCGAGTGTGATGGTGATCCCCATCGCCTTGAGCCAGCCTTCGGGCAGCTCGTTCATGCGCGCCGAGAAATCCTGGCTCACGTCAGAAGACTAAAAGACAAGGGCCCGGAAGATCCGGGCCCCTGTTGTCGACGTTCGCAGTGCTTCCGCCTCCGACTCCAGGAGCCGGTTTCGGAATGGAAGCCCTAGAGGCTCACGTCCTCCCGAGCTCCCGGCTGGCAAACGAGGCGGCTGGCACCACGATTCGGTTTATCCAAGCTTCCGCCTCACCTCCTCTGCCCCACGGGCGTTGAACTTCGCCCCGAAGTGTACCAGCCAAAATGCTGGCCGGGCTGCCACTAGACTCTTCGAGAGTTTGAAAACCAAGCGGCTCAAAAAGCGTTTAGTCCAGAAATCTGACGGTCGATACCTGATCTATTACCAGTCCCTGTCAGCAGGTTCACCTCCCCTCCCCTCGCTTCGCGAGGACCTCCCCGCGCGGCGGGGAGAAAGAGTTTGAGCGAGCTCCGCTGGCATCCGCTTCTCGAAGAGTGGGTCACAGTGGCGCCGTGGCGGCAGGATCGCACCTATCATCCGCCGGCCGACCACTGTCCGCTTTGCCCGACGCGCCCGGGCAAGCTCGAGACCGAAATCCCTGAGGGCGACTATCACATCGCGGTTTTCGAAAATCGCTTTCCCTCCTACACAGGTGAGCAGGGCCGGTGTGAGGTGGTGTGCTACACGCCGGACCACGATTCATCGCTTGGTGAACAGAGCGTCGATCACATCCGCGACCTCATCGAGGTCTGGCGCGATCGAACCGATGAGCTCGGCCGGCTGCCCAACGTTCGCTATGTCTACGTCTTCGAAAATCGAGGCGAGGTGATCGGCGTCACGCTCAGCCATCCGCATGGACAGATCTATGCCTATCCATTCGTACCCCCAGTCATCCAGCGCGAGCTGAGCGCCGAGGCGCGGCACATGCGCAAAACCGGCCGCTGCCTTTACTGCGATGTCATCGAAGGCGAGGGCGGCGGTGAGCGGATCGTCCTATCCGACGATCGCTGGCTCGCATTCGTCCCGCCGTTCGCGCGGTGGCCATACGAGGTGCATCTCGCGCCAATCAGTCATCGAGGCGGGCTGGCAGACCTCGACCAGGAAGACGACGAGTCGTTTGCGCGCAACCTCAAGGGCCTGCTGCAGAAGTACGACCGCCTTTTCGAGCGCCCGCTGCCGTACGTGATGGCGATGCACCAGAAACCACCTGGTCGCGGCGGCCGCCATCACCACTTCCACGTTGAGTTCTATCCGCCGAACCGAAGCCGGGACAAATTGAAATACCTCGCGGGATCGGAGCTCGGCGCCGGCGCGTTCATCCTGGATGCGCGCGCCGAGGACACCGCGGCCGAGCTGCGTGGCATCTAGGTCCGTGGAGGGCGCCTGGCGCGGGCGCGCGCCCGGCCGGGTGAACCTCATCGGCGAGCACGTGGACTACATGGGGGGCGTCGTCCTGCCTGCTGCGGTCGACCGGCATACAGAGGCGTACGGGCAGCCGGCGTCGGAGTGGTCCGTGCGGAGCGACATCGAGGGCGGCCTCGCCTACGTGCGTGCGGTGGGCGAGGAGCTCGGCTTCGGTCCGCAATCGGTCCAGGTCACCTCAGACGTTCCGCCGGCAGCAGGCATCAGCTCCTCCGCAGCACTCCTGGTGGCGGTGGCCGCCGGTCTCCATCCCGAGATGGATGGAAAGGACGCCGCGCTCGCGTGCCAGCGGGCAGAGCAGCGGGCCACCGGCGTGCAGGTCGGGGTCATGGACCAGTTCGCGTCGGCGCTTGGGCGCCGTGGACATGCGCTTTTGCTCGACTGCACGACGCTTGAATTTCAGGCGGTGCCATTTCCTGACGAGATCGCGATCGCGGTAATCGATTCAGGCGAGCACCGGTCGCTGGCGGGGACGCCTTACAACGAGCGGCGGCGTGAGGCGGAGTCGGGCGATCCGAAACGTCGCCGGCACGTCGACTCGGAGATCGCACGCGTGCACGCATTCGTGACCGCGCTGCACGAGCGAGATTTCAATGAGCTCGGGCGGCTTCTGAAGAAGTCGCACGAAAGCTTGCGGGACGATTTCGAGGTGTCGACACCAACGGTAGATGCACTCGTCGAAAGGGCATGGGCCTCGGCGGGCTGCTACGGCGCGCGCATCATGGGCGCCGGATTCGGGGGCAGCGTGCTGGCCCTCGTCCAGCGCGAACAAACGAAGGCGTTCGCGGAATCCATTGGGCGTCCGGTCTTGTTCTGCGCCACAGCCGACGGCGCCTACGTGGCGGCCAGTGACCGGGGGCCCCTGCACGGCGAAGCCTCGGAGTTCGCGGGGTCATGAGCGACTGTCTCTTTCTCCCGATGAAGCAGCGGACCGCGGGCGTCCGGGAGCTGAGCTCGTGGGAGGCGGTGTGGATGCCGCTCGGCGAGGGCGAGGCCGAACGGCTGACCATCGGCCGCGGTTCAGGTTGGAAGCCAGTCGAGGTTCCGCGCCAGCTGGCCGCGCGCGAAGGTCGCCAGTCTGTCTGGTACCGCACCGAGTTTCCGCGGCCGGATCATGCCGGCCGCGTCGTGCTGCGCATTGGCGGCGCATTCCTGGCGACGAATGCGTGGCTCAACGGCAAGCTGCTCGGATCGCACTACGGGTACTTCGCCCCATTTGGTTTCGACCTCACTCCATACCTCAAAGCGGAGAACCTGCTCGTCATCTGCTGCGAGTCACCCGTAGAGATGCAGCCGGACAAGAAGCATCACATCATGGGTTGGTTCAACGACGGCGACCTGAAGCCCTATCCGTCATCGGCCTACTCGAGCCTGCCCGACCCATACGTCCCGGAGGTGCCGGTCGGCCTGTGGCGTCCGGTCGAGCTGGAGTACGTGGGCCCGACCACCATCGACTGGATGCGGCTCAAGCCGCGCTTCGAAGGTGGCGACGGCCGCCTTGACGTCGAGGCCCGGCTGCGCAACCTGGACGGGCGGCAGATGGAAGGCGAGGTCGAGCTCATCGTTCCAGTGCCAGGTCGTGACGCCTTGCGCCTGAAGCGTGAGGTGCGCCTGGCCGGAGGCGCGGACCAGACGCTGACGATGCGGCTCGCGTTTCCGGGGGCGCGGCGCTGGGACCCGTGGCGGCTGGGGGAGCAGCCGATCTATGGCGCGGAGCTGGTCACGCGTGATGCACAGGGCAACGAGTCCGCTCGCGTCGATGACACGTTCGCCTTTCGCGAGCTCAGCTGGGACATCGGCGCTCGCCGCTGGGCGCTGTCGGTGAACGGTCGCCCGCTCTTTCTGCGGGGCGCCTGCTATGCACCGTCACACCGGCTCGACAGATTGAGTTCGGAAGGGTTTGACGCCGATTTGGCGACCGCGAAAGAGGCCAACCTCGACGCGCTGCGCGTGGTCGCAAATGTGCTGCCTGACGAGTTCTACCGGCGCGCGGATTCAGCCGGCATGCTCGTGCTGCAGGGCCTGCCACTGACCGGAACATATGCGTATCACGCAAATGGCAACGACGCTCGATTCTTCGAGCAAGCCGCGCGTGAGCAGCAGGGGGAGATGGTCGAGTTGCTCCACAACCGGCCGTCCGTCGCGCTCTGGATCGCGCACGACGATCCGCCGTGGCTTGCCACGAACTCAGATCTCGGTGAGGTGCACGCGGTCCGACAGAACCACCCGATCGACCAGGACCTCAAGGCTTCATTCGACCGGCTCGACCCGAGCCGACCCTCCCTTGCGGCTTCAGGCGACGTTGACCTTCACTTGATGTTGGGGTGGGACGGCGGTTCATGGGCGGACCTGGCGCATGTCGAACCTTTGATGGTCACGGCATTTGGTGCCCAGTCGCTCCCAGACTCGGATTCTCCGGCGTGGGAAGACATCGGAACTCGGTGGCCGGCGGCGGATGACGAGCCTTCGTGGCGCTATGCGGGATTTCAGCCCGTCAACTGGGCCGAGCGCGGCGTTGGGCTGCCATCCGCCCACTCGAGCCTCGAGTCCTACATCGAAGCGTCGCAGCGCTATCAGGCTGATGTGGTGCGCTTCGCCGCCGAGCACATGCGGACGCGAAAGTTCGAATCGTGCTGGGGAGCCTTCGCGTATCACCTGGTCGATCCGTTTCCGGGCATCGGTTTTGGCCTCCTCGACGGTGCCCGGCGTCCGAAGCGGGCACTCGAGGCGTTAGCGCGCGCATTCAAGCCGACGCGCGTGATCATCGAGCCGTTTGGTTTCGAGGCTGACCGGCCGTTCGGGATCCTGCAGAGATCGAACGTACCGTTTGCTGGCCGCATGGTCATCGTCAACGACGATCCGGAAGTTTCAGGCCGCGGCACCATCAGGTGGTCGCTGTCGCGTGAGCGTGCACCCAAGGGCAAGGGCGTCAGGCGCCTCCGCGATGTGATGCTGAAAAAGTCTTACTCGGGGATGGTCGAGGTGGAGATCCCGACCGCGTTCGAACCCGCGGTGAGCGCAACTTCACTGAGCCTTCCCCTGCCCGCCGAGGGTTACTACCGCCTGGAGGCGACGCTCACATCGGCCGGCCGTGAGCTGGATCACGCTGAGCTTTTCTTCACTGTCACCTCGAACCTTCCATCGCCAAGGCCGCGGCCCGAGATACCGCGGTACCTCGCCGATCGGCTCGCCGACCTGAGGAGCCTGGGCAGCGAGAAGGGCGGCATGAGCTTCGCGGTCGAGAACCAGACTCGGCCGGCGGTGCTTGCCGGCATGTCGGGACTCCGCCTTGACGGAGTGCTTCTAACGGGCCATCAGCTGCAGATTGAGACCAACGCAGGTCTTGCTCCCCTGCCTCGGCGACTGGACCTTCCGATCGGAAGGCGCATCGTCGTGCACGTCGTCACTGGTGAGCCGCTGGGAAATGGCGCCCACTCTCTCGAGGCGGATATCACAGTGCCGGGCGTCGCGTCGGGCCGCCTTGTGGTCGAGGGAACGGTCGGCTCATAGCTAAATCTTGGGCCTCCGAGTTACGCTCAACCTGCATTGATTCGGGTATCTCGGATGCCATACTTCAGGGCTACGCGCTGCTGCTTTGAGTCATTGATACACAGCCGAAATCGGCAAAAGGGAGGCCCTCCGCCGCATGTCCACTGAACTCGAGGTCATCATCCTGGCGGTGGGGGCCCTCGTCACGGGCGCGCTCTACCTGATGACGCGTCGCCGCCACAGGAAGAAGAAGTCGGCCCCTCCGGTTCGCCCTGCGGCGCCGACCAACCAGACTGCGGGAGTCGCATCGACCTGGGCTCCGCCGCCGGCGGCGAGGCCCGCCGTCGCGCCGACTGTGGTCGTGCAGCCGGGTACGTCGCCGAGCTGGGACCAGCCGGCCTCGTCGCAGGCCAAGCCAGGTGGTCCCTCCCCTGCCTGGGGAGCGCCAGCTGCGCCACCTGGGGCTCCGTCGCCAACATGGGGCTCACCAGCCGCGCCGGCAGGCCCTCCTGGCGCAGCGCCGGCTCCAACATGGGGATCGCCCGCGCCGGCCGCGCCTCCCGCCGCGGCAGAGCCTTCTTGGGGTGCTCCGCCACCGCCGTCGGCGCAGCCTCCAGCGCCCGCGCCCGCGCCCGCCGCACCGCCCCCCGCGCCGGCTCCTTCCTGGGGGGCGCCTGCCGCGCCAGCTCCTTCGTGGGGAGAGCCCGCCCCGGCCGCGTCGGCGGTGCCGGCCGAGCCAGCTAAACCCGCCTTCCCGACCGCGCCCTCGTGGAACCCGCCAACGCCGGCATGGGATCCGCCCAAGCCAGGAACCGGGGCGCCGCCGGCGCCTTCATCCAGCGACTGGGGGGCTCCGCCACCAGCGGTCAGCGCGCCACCGCCAACCGTCGCGCCTTCGTGGGAGGCTCCTGGTGCACCCGCCGCACCGAAGTCAGGTTCCTGGAACGAGCCCGCGGCGCCGGCCTGGGACATGCCGAAGACCGAAGAGCCGGCTGCACCGCCAGCACCTTCCTGGGGAGCGCCGGCCGGGCCTTCCGTTGACAAGGCGCCAGCTCCCCCGTGGAACCCGCCCGCCGCTCCCGTCCCGACATCGTCATGGTCAGCACCGGCGGCGCCCCCCACGCCATCGTCCGCCGCATCGGCTGAGCCCAGCCCTACGGATGCGGCCCTGGCCGCCGGCGCGGAGTCGGCCGCCGCAGAGCCGGCTCCGCAGTCCGCCACCCCGCCATGGGAGGCTCCCAAGTCCAACCAATCGCAGGGCAACGTCGCCGAGACCATGGTGGTTTCGCCGGACATGGCCGCGGCGGCGATGAATCCCGACTCAGGCGCCGCACGTGAATCGACGACCCTGATGCCGGCGTGGCAGCCCCCTCCGGCAGCACCCGCGAGTGGCGGGGTCGCCGAAAACCCGCTGATGGACAGCAAGGCTCAGCCGATGATCGGCACCGCGCCCGGGGCGGGCCCGCAGGCCGAGCTCACAATCGAAACCGGACCGGATGCGGGTCACAGTCACCGTGCCGGCGACCGTGCCTTGCGCCTCGGCCGCTCCCCGGATAACGACATCATCCTGCGTGACCCGGCGACCAGCGGCCACCATGCGCGCGTCGAGCGGCGTGGGGACACGTTCTGGATCGTCGACCTCGGCAGCACGAACGGGACTCTCGTCAACGGTGAGCCGATCCAGGAGAAAGAGCTCAACAGCGGCGACCGAGTGACCATCGGCCAGAATGCGGTTACGTTCTCTGTGATCGGGTCTTAGTCGGTCTACTGATGCGGCTTCGGATCGCCTGGGCGACCGATCCCGGTCTCGAGCGAGAAGAGAATGAGGACGCGGTCGTCGTTTGGCGCAACAAGGCCGGCCTCGACACCCTGCTCGTGGTGTGCGATGGCATGGGTGGGCACGCGGCGGGTCAGACCGCCAGCTCGATCGCATCCAAAACGGTGACGCGGATACTCGCTGAGGATGGGGACGAGGGGCCTGACGTCGAGCGCTTGAAACGCGCTTGCAAAGAGGCGAACACAGCGGTGTTCGAAGCGGCGCGCGACAACCCTGACTGGTCCGGGATGGGCAGCACCATGGTCATCGCCGCGATCCGATCCGGCGAGGTCGCGCTGCTCAACGTGGGCGACAGCCCCGCCTATCTCTTTCGCAATGGGTTCCCGAAGCTCGTGTCGCAGGATCACTCGTGGCCCGCGGAGCAGGTCCGCCTCGGCCTGATCAAGCCCGAGGAGGTTGCCGCTCATCCGCTGAAGCACCGGCTCACGCGTGCGGTCGGAGTGTGGGAGCAGATCCAGCCGTTCACCGACAAGATGAAACTCGAGGAAGGCGACGCGGTCGTGCTCTGCAGCGACGGTGTCGAGACCGCGGGCGTGAGCGTCGAGGAGATGGGGCGGCTGCTGCTGAAGGATGGCAATCTCGACCGCGGGGCGGAGCGAGTGATCGAGAGGTGCCGGGAGCTAGGTGCGCCCGACAACGTGACGCTTGCGGTGGCACGGGTTGAGGTCGACGTCACGAAGACCGCTGTGCTTCCGAGGTTGAAGCTCTAGCG
>WNGJ01001307.1_pt1 | contig 24395 bp, 22 predicted proteins | sample 5400611 | NCBI WGS metagenome assembly WNGJ01 (sample SAMN13153375, study PRJNA577476) | soil metagenome | isolation source: 40 cm soil or saprolite under Garry oak tree replicate 1 | place: USA:California | collected 2016-06-15
GGAAGCACTGATCCCTCGCCGGTCCTGATGGCGATGGGCCTTTCACGCGAGCGGGCACTCGGTGCGCTGCGTTTGACGCTGGGGAGATGGTCAACGAATGAAGAAGTGGAGCGGGCCGCGAGATTGCTCGCGAGAACTATAGATTCTCTGCGTCGAAAACGGTAAAATAGAGAGTACCATGGGCATCATTGGCTGCCAGGTGCAGAGTCAAAAGCCAGGGTTTTATCGCAAAGGAGCAATCTACTAATGACCACAAGTGAATCCAGGATGCAGAATATAGCTCCAGTCGCTATTGAACATCCAGAACTCGTTGCATATCGCTCGGAATTTCCGATTTTGCAACGCAAGACGTATTTGAATAGCTGCTCACTAGGTGCGCTTTCGCATCGTTCAATGCAGGGGCTGGCGCAATTCATGGAGATGTGGAGCGAGTGGGGCGCACATGCGTGGTACGAGATCTGGATGGGAGAGATTGCCAAAGTACGCGAGAAATTTGCCAAGATTATTGGCGCGCAACTCCATGAAGTCGCCATTGCTCCTAGTGTCTCCGCCGCACTCAGTTCTATCGCCACAGCACTTGATTATAGCAAGCGCAACAATGTTGTCATGGCCGATATGGACTTTCCAACCCTGGCATATCAATGGCTGGTAAAAGAACGCCTGGGGGTCGAGTGTCGCTTTGTTGAAAGTCCCGATCGTATTTATACGTCGCCAGAGCTGTTCGAGAGTAGAGTAGATAGCAAGACCGCGCTGGTAGCTACTTCGCGTGTATTCTTTACCAGTGGCTACATTCAGGATGTGCGAGCAGTGGCCGATATCGCGCACAAGCATGGGGCCTATATCTTAATCGATGATTACCAGGGAACGGGCCAGGTGCCAATCGATGTTGTTAAACTTGATATAGATTTCCTTGTGACTGGCACGCTGAAATGGTTGATGGGCGGACCAGGACTGGCGCTTGTCTACATCAGGGAGGGGCTGATACCTCAGTTGCAACCTACAATCACAGGCTGGTTTGGGCATCGTGAACAATTCAAGTTCCAGACGCGTGAATTTGAGTTTCGTACTGACGCGGCGAGGGTGGAGATGGGGACTCCGGCGGTACCAACGATTTATACGGCAAACGGTGGGCTTGATATCGTAAGAGAAATCAGCGTCGAGCGCATCTGCGAACGGACGCGTTTCCTAACCAACGACCTGGTTGCGCGTGCACGGGAACGCGGGTGGACGATACGGGCACCGCAGGAACCAGATCGTCGGAGTTCGATTGTGATGTTGGAATTTGAGCATCCCGAGGAGATTGTGGAAGCGCTACTAGCGAGAAAGGTTATTACCGATTCCCGTCCCGGCCTGTTGCGAATCTCTCCTTACTTCTATAACACCATTGAGGAAAATGCGATTGTTATCGATACAATCGCAGAAATTTTGGAAAGTAAAAATAGCGTGTAACACTTTGGAGGAGGAATATTATGTTGTGTCCGAACTGTCACGCGGAATGCCTGGCAGATGAAGAATTTTGTCAACGCTGCGGAGCTGATCTGACGCCGTCTAAGAGTCTCGTGCCGGCACAGGCAAGTCTCCCAGCTATATTGCGCAATCCACAGTTACCGCGCCTGGCGGCTGGCGTAGGCGCACTCGCCGTCGGGTTCGGTTTAGAGTTGCTGCGCCGTAATTTGGTGACTCGAATGACCCGGCCTTCGCGTTCAGTCACAAGCTACGTGCCTGCACCAGCGTTCGATGCATTACGTGATATATTCTCGCTACAAGGCGACAAATCAATGAAATTGCCTAGAGGCTATGAAATACACGAGACTACCGTGTATCTGAGGCGTGTGATTCGCCGGGAAGATTAGGGTGGGGAGAGCAAAAGCATGGCTTTGTTGCTGCGTGAAGGCGATGTGCTTTCCCTGTTAGGGATGTCCGATACCATCATGGTGTTGGAACAGGCCTTTAGCTCGTGGGCACAAGAAAATGCGGTGAATCGTTCTCGAACGCGCATCGTACAGGCGAATGGCGTGATGCATTTACTTGCTGCCGCTGTGCCAACGTTGGGTGTGCTAGGCTTCAAGACATACACTGTATTTCGATCAGGCACGCGTTATGTAGTCATGCTTTTTAGCGCACAGGATGGACACCTGCTCGCTATCGTTGAAGCCGACTGGCTTGGGCGAATGCGCACCGGTGCGACAAGTGGGCTAGCAACCAAGTACCTGGCAGTCCAGGATGCCTCGCTGGTTGGTCTAATTGGGGCAGGCAAACAAGCATATACACAACTGATGGGAGTGTGCGCTGTACGCCCAGTGAAAGCTGTGTATGTTTTTAGTCGTCGCTTGCCGGAATGTGAGGCGTTTTGTAATGAAATGATGCGCAGGCTCTCTATTGATATCAGGCCGGTTGCAAGCCCGCGACAGGCTGTAGAGAGTGCGGATATCGTGATTACTGCAACCACCTCTGCGGAACCGGTTTATCCTGGCGACTGGCTAAAGGCTGGTTGCCATATCAATGCTATTGGCTCTAACTGGGCAAACAGGCATGAAATCGATCTTGCGACATTGCAGCGCTGCGATCTGATTGTGACTGATTCACAGGAGCAGGCGCGGCTAGAAGCCGGAGACCTGATTATTCCCGCAAATGAAGGTTTACTTGATTGGAAAAAGGTACATGACCTGGCAGAAGTGGTTGCTGGCCACGGACCAAGGCGCCAGTCGCCCAATGAAATTACGCTTTACAAAGGTGTGGGTATCGCGCTCGAAGATGTTGCAGCGGCAGCCCATGTCTATACTCTAGCTCGAGAGCGGGGCATAGGGCAAGAGCTAAATTTGCTTTCTTAGGATGCATGTATGCCGATAGCTTGTATCAATAAGCGGAAAACCGAAAATATTCTCAATCCCCACGGCGATAAAAACCTCGCTCGTCTTGTATTCATACTGCTGACTTTGCTTGTATGCCTTTCGGCATGTGCGCCAAATTCTGGCATCTTTGCTGGAGGTACCTGGCAGTCAGGTGGGTTACAGCATCTGCATATTCGCGCGCTCGCGGTAGACCCCAATAATGCGCAGAATATCTACGCCGGTGATGCACAGAATGGGGTTCTTGTCAGCACTGATGCAGGGGTACATTGGAGCCAGCGCAGTGCAGGTTTGCCTTTGCCAACTGCTATTCACAATCTTGCTTTTGATGATGTGGGGAAAAAGCTCTATGCTGCGACTGATGCTGGCGTCTTTGTCAGCGCTGATGCAGTACAGCACTGGACAGCTATCAGCGGACTCCCTGCCGGCAGTTATACCGCGCTGGCTTTTGATTTAAAAAAACCACAAACTATCTTTGTTGGAACAGCGCATCATGGGGTGTTCACCAGTACGAATGATGGGTCTGCCTGGTCCGCCGCTGGTGGAGGGCTGCCGGCAGGGATTGAAATCAATGGTTTAACTTTTGATTCTGCTCAACCTCAGCTATGGGCGGCAACGAATATGGGCGTGTATCGCCTCAACGACGCTGGATCTAAATGGCAGGCTCTAAATAATGGGTTACCCGTTGCGATCGTTGTTAATACAGTATTGCTTGCTTCAATAAGTGGAGGAGATCAAGGCCTGCTCTTCGCGGGTACGAATCACGGCTTTTTTCGTTCACAGGATGCTGGAGTACACTGGTCGATGAGCCAGGAATCGCTTGTTGGTATAACCGTGTATGCTATTATGATTGACTTTAATAAAGTAACCACGGTATATATTGGTAGCAGCGTGGGCGTGTTGCGTAGTGACGATAATGGGCAAGACTGGGGAGGAGTTGCCGGCGGTCTACCGAAAGGGCAGCCTGTTTTTGCGCTTGCATTTGGAGCCAGCGGTTATAGCCAGATTTACGCTGCTGCTAATGACGTCTACCTCTACCCTGGCAGCAGCGGCGGTTTCGATGCATCACGACTTGTGCCTTTATTGTTGATCGCGGTGTTCTTCTATCTGCTCTATCGCCTGGCTTTCCGCGGACGCAGGCAAAGGCGGGAAATACTTAAACCCGAGCGGAGCATTGAATCGCTTGCACCTTCCAATACTTCAGAGAGCCCCTTGAAAGCTAACGCACAAGGCACTATACAAAATAACGATGTGCACCCGGTTACCCCAAAGTCAGAGGTGATTAACGAGGCCGAAGGTAGTATGGACGGTCGTGAAGAGGATGCCTAGTTCATCAACCTTTGTATGATAGCACTTCGGTTGATTTCTTGTTATTACTGGCGTTTTTGCTTTGTAGCAGCCTAATGATGTGCGCCAATGAAGACCACGACGAGATAAAGAGCAAAGAGCAAGAGAAAGAACAGGAGAACAGAGCCGTAACAGGTAAGTGTCCAGGCGCGGCGATTGTTCAATGCCTGACGTAACTGCTCATACATATCCGGGGGATCAAGTTGCATGTCGGGGCGGAGCTCAATAATGTGGGGCAGCATAGCTCGGAAATCGCGTGCATTGGTCATGCCCTCAACCAGGATAATGGTAGTATCGTCCTGCAGGTCGGCCATCAAGATCAATTTAGCAGGATTGGGGTCACCTGGCATCAGGATCAAACGCTTGATGGATGACAGTTGCAGGCGCGTTTCTTGATCTTCCTCACTCCCTGTAACCGCCAGTTCATCGGTGTAGAGCCGTATTTCTTTGCCCATGCCGAAGCGTACAGTACTTAAAGGGTATAGCCCGGTAATGTTGTTCTCACTCATGTGCAATCTCAAGGTGTATGTAGTATAGTGTTTTTGCCCATATAGATTGTACAGCAAATGCAGCCTTGAGTCGAGAGAGTACTCTTAGGGAAGAAAACAGCCAGAAAGCGCGGGTGACTTGACAGGGAGTACATTTTAACTTTACAATTCGGAGGTGAAGTAACAAATAGCAAGCAAGGAGTGTCGTGTAATTTTATGGCTCGAGTAGGCCTGCTGGAAGACAATTCCCGTATAGCGAAGCTATGTGTTACTATGTTGAACCTAGCTGGACATGAGGTCACTCTCTATGAGCATGCCGGGGATTGCCTGGATGCCTTGTTTACGGTATGGGGGACAAAAGAGGGTAATGATGTTCATGCAATACAGGAATCTTTGAAGACTTCCAATCTACCTGTAGAAGTGCTTATTCTTGATCTCCACTTACCTGATATGAATGGTTTAGAGCTACTGTGTCATATACAGGCTCATCCGAAAACAAAATCCTTACCCCTTATTTTTTGCACTGCTGCCACTGACTCTGAGGTGCGACAAGCTCTAAGTATTGCCCCGCGTGCCTGTGTAGTGTGGAAACCATTCAAGTTACAAGCGCTCACCTCGGCAATTGCCGAAGCTTTGCAGTCTTCAGAGGCTGTGCAATCTTCGTGAGAGAAGCAATGCTTAACAGCTTACGTGGGTGAAGACAAAGTTCCTCTTCATGGTACAATAACCATAAAAAGGCCAAATGTAACAAGGAAGACTTTTATGGCACAATCGACAGTGCGTTCAAGCGTAAAACTATCCCCACAAACGCGCATCGCGAAGTCGCCAGACTTCGCAGAACGCAGGCTTCGTCGCGTGGGTGCATGGTTATTGCTCTTCCTGGCTCTGCTTGCTGAGCTTGGCCTGGCTTGGGACAGGAGCTGGCATGATCTCGTTGGGCGGGATACGTTCTTCACTCCGCCGCACATACTGCTCTACAGCGGCATCGGAGGCGCGGGCCTGATAGCTTTGTTTGTCGTGTTGGTCGATACACTGCGTTACTACCGCAAGCAACCTGGAGTTAACGATGATTCGACAATAATGGTTCTACGGTTCTTCCACGGGCCACTCGGGTACGTACTCTTGGGTTTTGGAGCGCTCATCGACCTTTTAGCCGCACCACTTGATAATTACTGGCACATGCTCTATGGCATAGATCTTACCCTGTGGTCCCCTTTCCATATCATGGGTACCATCGGCGGCATCATTGTGGGACTGGGCATCATTTTTGTCTTTGCCTCGGAGGTAGTGATTGAACGCCAGGCAGGACATCCGCCACGTCGTTTCCTTGGGATGAGTGGACTCGAATGGGGGACGCTAGTACTTCTCGCAGCGTACATGAATCTGACTATACCAGCGGATTCCGCTTTCACCACTATCACTGTCGGTTCATTACAATTCGTAACGTACCCGCTTCCACTGGCATTTACGGCTGGTTTCAGCCTACTAGCTGCAGTGAAGATCACGCATAAACCTGGTAGTGCTACTCTTACTGCCCTGCTTCTCTGGCTTGAAACGATTTACACTATGGCCTTTGTGCCACTGGCAATTCGCTTCATAGTAACACGACTCGAACTCCACTACCGTTTTCCAGGGCTCCCAGGTCGTATGCCTGTTTTCAACGTCACACTTGCCTTACTGCCACTTCTTTTCGTTGTCTCGGCGCTGATCATCGATGGCGTTGCTTATTGGCAGCATCGACAGGGCAAGGACACACTTGGCGCGCTACCTACAATATGGCTGCTTGGCGCCCTCATTGCCCTGCCGGCGTTAGTGATGCCATCATGGATCGTTCAGTTCGTTGAGAGCATTCCGGTCCTGCTGCCGTTGCCAGCAGGAGTTAGTATATTTGACCCGAATTGGTCTTCCATCCTGCTCATTCTTCCATTCGGGCTCTTAGCAGGGATACTAGCCGTCACATTGGGCACTTTTTTCGGAAACTTCTGGCGCTGGAACAACCGCTAGTAGGATTTTCTGCTGTCCATACCACTCCCTTTAAAAGGTGCTCAAGAGAGGTAAAAAATGGCAACAAAACAGGATAAACTGGATCGACTGCGAGAGAGAATGCAGGCAGATACGAGTCTTCCTCTTCGCGAAGGGGCGACTCATTTGGTCTTTGGTGAGGGAAATCCAGATAGCCTGCTATATTTCCTGGGAGAAGCACCAGGGCAAGCGGAAGATGAGCAAGGCAGGCCATTTGTTGGACGAGCCGGAAAGCTGCTAAGCAGCCTTCTGAGCGGTATTGGTATCAAGCGAGAGGATGTGTATATTTCCAATGTTGTCCGTTTCCGGCCACCGGATAATCACCCCCCAACACCTGCTGAGATAGCGGCGTTTTTACCATACGTTGATGAAGAAATTTCCATTATTCAGCCGTTGCTGATCGTGACCCTGGGCCGGTTTGCAATGGAAAAGTTTTTACCAACTGCAAAAATCACGCAAGTACATGGGACACTCCAAACAGTGCCCTGGCAGGGACGACTTGTCCACGTATTTCCACTATATCATCCTGCTGCAGCATTGCGAAATCCACAGATGCGCCAGGCACTGGAGGCAGATTTCCAAAAAATTCCGTCTGTTCTTGCCGAAATAGCTCATTGAGCCAACACAATGCTCTACAGCCGTTTTATAGTCCTACAGCCATGAGGTCATTCTGCTCTTGGGATTGCCAGACTCCTTGGTGATCTATTCCGTGTCGGACTGTTGCTCGTCGTCCGGCATCTCCTCGCTGAACACGCGGCTAGCCAGGATGTCCTCAGCCTCAATGGTCATCAGATTGATCTTGGAGATTCTCCCCCCTTTGGCGAAGAGGCGGTTGGCCTGGCGCAAGCGTGCCCGGTCGAGCGCATTGCGCACGCTACGGGCATTAGCGAAGCGCGGCAGGTGTATTCGTCTTTTGAGGTAGGCCTCAAATGCCTGGAGCGCCTCTGGGCTGAAACGATACATCTGCTCAGCAAGCATGAGCTGCGCTATTGCGAGCAACTCATCGAGTGCGTAATCGGGAAAATCGAGGTGATGAGCAATGCGCGAACCGATGCCCGGGTTGGACTGAAAGAAGGTGTCCATGCGCTTCTTGTAGCCTGCGAGAATGACGACGAGATCGTCGCGTTGGCTCTCCATCACCTGGAGCAGAATTTCGATGGCTTCCTGCCCATAGTCCCGTTCGTTCTCCTGGCGGTAGAGGTAGTAGGCTTCGTCAATGAAAAGCACCCCGCCCATAGCCCGCTTGAGGACCTCTTTGGTTTTGGGAGCAGTATGACCAATGTATTGGCCAACCAGGTCATCGCGTGTCACCGCTACCAAGTGCCCTTTGCGCGCATAGCCGAGCCGGTGCAGGATCGTCGCCATGCGCATAGCTACCGTCGTCTTCCCGGTGCCTGGTGGGCCAGTAAAGGACATGTGCAACGACGGTGGTCGAGCCGACAACCCCAGGCTATGACGCATCCGATCAATCTGGAGCAGGGCAGCGATTTCCCGAATGCGTGTCTTGACCGACTTGAGACCCACCAGTTCCTGGTCAAGCTGGTACAACACCTCCATGACCTGGGATTCTTGGAGAACCTCTGCTATATCTACCTCGGTATTCATATCATCGACCGTCTCGAAGGTCAGCTTCGCATCCCCACCATTTTCTCCAGTTTGAGTGGGTGGTAGCATACTACTCGCTCCTTTTGTTATGTTCGTCACTGTTATGCATGAGGTTTCTCTGGCTTGTCGTTGCCCATTCCCTCAAGCTTGAACGCATACCGAGTTCATATGCTTGTTTTAGCGTGCAAGAGAGGTGTACCTGGAATCTGCCTTAGTTCGATCAGCCGGTGAACCGCTCCCCCTTGGGCTTGTCCGTCGCATAGCTATGCAGCGTATAGCGCATGACCCGGTCGTGTGCTTCCTGGCGAGCCAGGGCAAAACCAGGATCGTGGGGTGGCCGGTTCACAATGAATGAGAGGGCAACGGTCTGGCGACCCTTGCTGCGGTCGTAGGCCCCTACGCGAATATAGTGATGCGGGTAGGCTCTCCGGCACGCATTGATCTCGTACAGGATCGCCGCAGGATCTTTCACGTCAAACATCGGCAGTCCCCACATCTCCCAATAAGAATTGCGCGGGTGGGGATCGTCTGTGAATTCCACATTGATGGGCCAGTCATGGTCCAGACAGTACTGCACCTGCTTGCCGATCTCATCGTCGGAAAGATCCGGTAGGAAGGAAAACGTCCCCTGGGTCAGGTGAAAAGCCATGATGGTACCTCCTCGCTTTGCTAGTAACTTGGGGTTGGAATAGCATCGGGCGTGTCGGTCGGGGTGTAGTCGAAGGTAATATCCTTCCAGAGTTCGAGAGCGGCACGCAGTGGGCCACACCACTTCGCCGCCTTCTCGAGGATCTGGGGCCCCTCACTCATGACGTCATACCCCTCGTTGCGCGCTTGAATCATGGCCTCCACGGCAACGCGGTTGGCCGTCGCGCCGGCAGCGATGCCCTGCGGGTGCCCAATGGTGCCGCCACCGAACTGGAGCACGACATCCTCCCCCAGGTAGTGCAGCAACTGGTGCATCTGTCCAGCATGTATTCCACCCGAGGCGACAGGCATGACGGCTGGTATGGACGCCCAATCTTGCTCGAAGAGCAGCCCCAGGGTGGGATCGGCGTCGTATTTCATGCCACGGAGCGTTTGATAGTAGCCCCTCACGGCCATGGGATCTCCTTCCAGCTTGCCAACCACCGTCCCGGCGTGGATATGATCAACACCAGCCAGGCGCATCCACTTGGCAATCACACGGAAGGAGATACCATGCGTTTTCTGGCGCGTGTAGGTGCCGTGACCCGCCCGGTGCAGGTGCAAGATCAGCCCATTCTTACGGGCCCACTTCGCCATGGACTGGATCGCGGTATAGCCAATGGTCAGGTCGATCATGATGATAATACTGCCCAGTTCTTTGGCAAACTCAGCACGCTCGTACATGTCTTCCATTGTTGCGGCGGTGACGTTCATGTAATGTCCCTTGACCTCACCGGTCTCGGCGCTGGCTTTGTTGACTGCCTCCATACAATAGAGGAAGCGGTCGCGCCAGCGCATGAAGGGCTGCGAGTTAATATTTTCATCATCCTTCACAAAATCCAGGCCACCGCGCAGCGCCTCGTAGACCACACGACCGTAATTACGAGCGGAAAGGCCGAGCTTCGGCTTGGTGGTTGCACCGAGCAACGGGCGGCCATACTTGTCGAGATACTCGCGCTCCATGACAATGCCATGGGGCGGCCCTTGAAAAGTCTTCACATAGTGCGGCGGAATGCGCATATCCTCCAGGCGTAAGCTCTTTAGCGCCTTGAAGCCAAAGACGTTCCCAATGATGCTGGAGGTCAGGTTCGCGATGGAGCCCTCCTCGAATAGGTCCAGATCGTAGGCAATGTAGGCAATGAACTGGTCTGTCCCAGGAACGGGAACGACCTGGTAGGCTTTGGCCTGGTAGTTCTCGTAGGCCGTCAAGCGATCAGTCCAGACGACAGTCCAGGTAGCGGTAGACGATTCGCCGGCGACAGCCGCCGCTGCTTCAACGGGATCCACACCCTCTTGAGGCACAAGACGAAATGCACACAGGATGTCTGTGTCTTTTGGTTCATAGTCGGGCTTCCAATAGCCCATCTGAGCATAAGGGATCACCCCCGATGCCCAACGACTCTTCTGTTGGGACATTGCCTCTGTTGTCATGCTCTCTCTCCTCACGATTGCGCAGGGTATGACGTTCATCGACAGAAGTATAGCATGGCGAACCTATTCATTGTAGTAGCAGTTTGCTATCAATTCCATAGACTAAACTCTATACATTCACCCGAGTAAGCCAGAGATATAGCTATTTCGCGGCAGAGCACGTATACTGGGGACGAGTGCTGGGTACTAATCGCGCACGGAGCTGTTAGTGCTGGAACAAACGCCGCCACTTCTCGCGAGGAGAGCAAAGCAGGCTGATGATTGAACGCACCGAGCACAGCATGGAGGGTTTGCATGTCTGAACAGAAGTGGATCGCCTCTGCTCCAAGAAATGGGTCCCCTGATTTCACCGTGCATCAGCTCACGGTCTTTCGCACCGTGGCATATCACCTCAGCTACACGAGAGCTGCGGAGACCCTCTATCTCTCTCAGCCCGCCGTCGCTCAACAGGTTAAAACGCTCGAGCAGGTGCTGGGTCTGCAACTGTTCGCTCGCAGTGGCAGAGGGATTATGCTGACTCCTGCGGGCCAGGAGTTCCTGAGCCATGCCGAACGGATCCTCAAACTGCTGGCTGAAACGACTCCCGTCGTGCATGAGATTCACACACTTAGCCGCGGGAGCGTGGTGATAGGCGCAAGCACCAGTGTAGGAACCTACGTCGTGCCGCCATTGCTCGGCTCCTTCCATGCTCGCTACCCACGGATCCACGTCACGCTCCTTGTGGCACATCGTCACTCTATTGAAGAGGACCTGCTCACCCACCAGATAGACCTGGGGGTGATAGGTTTCATCGAGCGGCGGGAGCGCTTCGTTGTCGAATTGTTAAGGCCTTACGAACTGCTGATGGTGGCCCCACCGTTTCACCGACTGGCGGGACGCTCCGCTATCCCGCTTCATGATCTGCAAGAGGAGACGTTGCTGATGCGCGAGCGAGAGTCCGTCACCAGGCTGGCCACCGAGTTGCATTTTGCTCAGGCAGGGGTGCCTGTCCCGGCCAGCCTGGAATTGGGCAACATCGAAGCGACTAAAGAGGGGGTGGCCGCCGAGTTAGGGATCGCTGTGCTCCCCTACGAGTCCGTTGCACTCGAACTAGCCAGCGGCGACCTGGTGGTGCTAGATGTGCAAGGCTTTCCGCTGCACCGGCAGTGGTACGTTGTCCACGTCAAAGACAGAAGATTGTCGCTGGCGGCGAACGCACTCCGGCAGCTCCTCCTGCAAAGCAGAACCGGTTCCCACTAGCTTCTGATGTGCGGTTTCTGGCTCCGCGGCGTTGTTGGCGGATGAAATCTCATCCGCTCTGTTGCTTATATTCGTGTAAGAAGTCGATGAACACGTCGGCGCTGGCAATCAAAGGGCGTTCAGCAAGGCGAGCGATATACCAGCGTCGCTGAATCGGAAACTGCTCCACATCCAGAATCGCCAAGGTGCGATACTGCACTTCGCGCTTCACGGCCAGCGCAGAGAGGACGCTCACTCCCAGCCTTGCCGCCACGGCCCGTTTGATGGCTTCGACATGCCCAAGCACCATGCCAACTTTGAGCGGCAATCCGGCGACCTCAAACGCTTCTTCCAGCGCGGCTCTTGTTCCTGATCCCACCTCGCGCACCAGGAACATTTCCTCTGCCAGGCGGGCCAGCGGTACCTGGCTCTGCCCAACCAGGACATGTTCGGGGGAAGCAACCGCCACTAACGGATTCGCCAGGAAGGGCTCTGCCATCAGTCCATCGACCTCTGGAGGCCGGCCAGCGATGACCAGGTCGACATCCCCAGCCAGGAGATGGGAACGAACGGCAGCGCGGTTGGCTACACTCAACTGGAGCGCCACGGTGGGATGCTGCCGGTGAAAAGCACCCAACAGGCGAGGCAGGACGTAGGTCCCCACCGTGGTATCGGCTGCGACCCGGAGCGGCCTGCTAACCGTTGTCACACTCCCACGTCGCTCCGCCACGGCCCACCATGCTTCGTCCGCTGCCTCGACCACTTGCTGTGCATGAGCGTACAACTCGCGCCCTTCATCTGTCAGGGTGAGGTGTTTGCCCCGCTGCTCCAGCAGGGTCAGCTGAGTCGCTCGTTCCAACTCCGCCACCAGTGCCGAGGCAGTGGGCTGCTGGCAGCCAAGTTCCTCGGCAGCTCGTGTATAGCTCAGGAGCCGTGCCACCGTACAGAAGACCCGCAGTTGACGGATGGTGAGACTTTCGAGGCGCGGTAATCCCATTTAGAAGCTCCAATCTATACTTCGTATAGGAAAGTGCTGCCTGATCCTATATAGTATACCACGCATCATTCTCACATAGGCAGAACTCAGGGAGCCTTCAACATGCCCTCATTGGGGATCTGCTGGCAAACAGAATGTGAGGCTAAGTGCACCATCAAGAGACCATTTCGGGAATAAGAGGTGTTCCCCGAATATCTCTCCTTTTGATGCACGAGCTGACACGGCGATACAACGGACACAAGTGATACAAATGATACAAACCTCATGGGAAATGCACTAGAGAGGCATGGTAGCTTCATATATAAGCTCCAATCTATGTTAAGTATAGAGAATTATGCCTTGTTCTTATAATTTATCCCGCGTATCATTCTATTAAAGCGCAGACTAGAAAAGTAACGCAGGTTGTTGCGGGGAGTCAGCCGCACTGGTTGCCTGTTCCCCGTGTTCTCAGGAGATCAGCGATGGATACGATCCAGACTCTCCAAGAGGAAGCCACCCGGCGTATAGGGACACGCGGCACAAGGAGGTTGCAGATCGATATGGCTGTACCATTTGGAACGAGCACGCGTCCTATCATCCTGGGGATCGTGGGAGATAGTGCCGCTGGGAAGACGACGCTCAGCCGAGGCATCGTCCAGATTTTGGGCCCTGAGGATGTGTCGGTGCTCTGCACTGATGACTATCATCGCTATAACCGGGAGCAGCGCAAGGCGTTGGGCATCACGCCCTTGAACCCGGCTTGCAATTACCTCGATGTGATGGCGCAGCACCTGCAACTGCTGCGTGCGGGAGAACCCATTCTGAAGCCGCACTATGACCACAAACGGGGCGACTTTGGCCCTCCACAGTACATCGTCCCACGTCCTTTCTTGATCGTCGAAGGTCTGCTCGGCATGTACCGGCAGGAGATGCGCAACGCCTACAGTGTGCGTGTTTTTCTCAATCCACCCGAGGAGTTGAGGCGCCGCTGGAAGACTCGGCGAGACACCACAAGGCGCGGGTACACAGAAGCAGAAGTGCTGCGCGAGCTGGACATCCGCGAGCCGGATTCGGAGGCCTACATCCGCCCACAGCGACATCATGCGGACGTCGTGGTGTCCTTCAATCCTGGTGCATTGTCCTGGCATAAGCAGGGCGATGACGCGCATCTCGATGTGCATCTGACCTTGTATGGCACGCTACCTCATCCTGATCTGAGTGAGGTCATCGCCGCAGATCGCTCGGGCCGTGTGCGTGCAACTTTAGGTCGCGAGGGTGGCCGGGCCGTTGAATACCTGGAAATTGACGGCGCTATCCCTGACGAACCGGCCGCTGCGCTCGAGCGGTGTATTCTCGATTACCTGGATGCGTGCGGAGCCGCCCCACTGACAGACCTTGGCCAGTATTCTGATCCCCAAATCCGGCATAGCCATCCGTTGGCATTGACCCAGTTGCTCCTGGTGTACCACCTGCTGCGCGCAAAGCAACGCGAGGAGGTCGAAGTATAAGGAACTCTTCAAAGCATTTCGGCTCGATCTGGCGGCGGAAGTAAATGCTCCGCTTCACCTGAATCAGGCAGCCATTGCGCGCGGTGATACGCTGCAAGAAATTGCAGACAAAGCGATCAGCGCCGACATCGATGCCCTCCTGATCACATTGCGCAGCCTGAATATGAACGATGTAGAACAGACGATTGAGGCCATTCAACAGGCTCGGCGCATTGACCTGTACGCCATGGGTATCTCATCGTCAGTAGCCCTCGATGCTTTCAATCGCTTTTTGAACCTTGGTCTCTCCGTGAGCTGGTTACCTGATATATCGAATCAGCTGGCAGCGGCATCGCTGTTAACCGGCCAGGATGTTGCGATGGCCTTCTCGTATGCCGGGGAAACCAGGGCGACGGTAAAGGCGTTGAGTTTGGCGCACCAGCAAGGGGCAACCACGATCGCGATTACCGGCAACCCGCACTCCTCGCTGGCTTGCTATGCCGATATCAAGCTCGCCGTCACGCCGCGCGAGCCAACGGCGTTTCGTCGGAATTTGCGTATTTCCGCGCGCATCTCGATGCTTGGCCTGGTTGACATCATCTATCTAGGACTCTTCAACGCATTAGATGAGGCAGCGTTGGACAAAATGGAAAGCATTTTGCACCTGTTCGACCAGAGAGATGAACAACAAACCAGTCCTGCTCGTGAGCTAGAATAGGCGCTTTTTAAGTGAGTAATGAAGCAGGGAATGTTTCTCTCACACCACTCCGACCGATAGGAGGCTACCATGGCAACCGAACAGAACGCGACAAATGCCCCGACAGGCGTCGTGTCACACCGGTTTATCGACACCAATGGCTTGCGCATGCACCTCGCCGAGCAAGGAACTGGCCCCCTCATGCTCCTTTGCCACGGCTTCCTTGAGCTTTGGTGTTCCTGGCAGTACCAGTTCCCCACGCTGGCCCATGCTGGCTACCACGTCGTCGCACCCGACCTGCGCGGATACGGCCAGACCGACCAGCCCGGTGATCCTGCTGTGTATACGCTGCTCCACCTTGTTGGTGACCTGGTCGGCGTGCTCGACGTACTCGGTGAGCGGCAGGCGATTCTTGTGGGGCATGATTGGGGAAGTGTCCTCGCCTGGAATGCCGCGCTGATGCGTCCTGACCGTTTCCCGGCCTTGATCACAATGAGCAGCCCTTATCTCCCTCGTGGCCCGCTTCACGGAGCGCGAGCCACTGTTCCACCAACGCAGTCCTGGAGGCAGTCATTGGGGGACCATTTCTTTTACCAGTCCTACTTCCAGCGACCCGGTGTCGCCGAAGCCGAATTCGAGCGCGACGTCCGTACGACCATGCGTCGCTTTTTGTACGGGCTTTCGGGCGACGCCCCGACTTCCGAGCGCTGGTATCCCATCTTGCCCGATCCGCAGGCAAGCCCACTCAACTCAGCTGGCAACCCCACGTCCCTGCCATCCTGGCTCAGCGAAACAGATATCGACTTGTACACCGCCGAGTTCGCGCGCACAGGATTTCGTGGTGGCCTTAACTGGTACCGCAATATCGACCGCAACTGGGAACTTCTCGCTGCCTACAGTGGAGCCAGCATTCCCCAGCCTACCCTCTTTCTATGGGGCGACCAGGATCCCACCCTGGAGGTAGCGGGGATGAGCAGATGGATCGAACGCATGCAGCAATTCGTCCCCAACCTTCGCCAGACGGTCCTTTCGGGCTGTGGTCACTGGATACAACAGGAGCGCGCTCAAGAGGTCAATGCAGCAATACTTGCCTTCCTCCAGCGACTGTAGATCAAATCTAGTGCTGCGTTCCTCAAATGTAGTGACAAAATGGGTCGCCCTCGTCCTATTCGCGATGAGCACAAACGTCGAGTGGCTTGAAACTGAAAAACTGTGCCTTGTTTAGAAATTGATATTCTTGTATACTCTGAAAGAATTGCACTGTGGCAATATTTTGTATGAACTCCGGAGCAGAAAGAGTCTCATGCGTATTCAGACCTTGTTGATTGCGAATCGCGGCGAAGTCGCGGTTCGGATCGCACGCGCCGCCGCGGAATTGGGCATCCGAACCGTTGCCGTTTTTTCTGAGGACGACGTTCAGTCCCTCCATATTCGTAAGGTGGACGAGGCACACCCCTTACGGAGAAAAGGGGCAGCCGCGTACCTGGATGTCGAGCAGTTGCTGGCCGTCGCGCGTGCGGCGAACTGCGATGCGGTTCATCCTGGGTACGGGTTTCTGAGCGAGAATGCTCACTTTGCCCGCCGCTGCACGGAGGAAGGCCTGAGATTCGTGGGGCCTCAAGCAGACGTCCTGGAGCTATTTGGCGACAAGGTGAACACCCGGACACTTGCCGAGCGTCAAGACGTGCTGGTGATTCCGGGCACGTCACAACCTACCAGCCTGGAGGAGGCAAAGGCGTTCCTGGACTCTTTAGGGGACGGGGGTGCCTTGATGATCAAGGCGCTGGCAGGTGGGGGAGGGCGCGGTATGCGTGCCGTTTACCGACCCGAGGAACTGGCCGATGCATACGCCCGCTGTCAGTCCGAAGCGCGCGCGGCATTCGGCCAAGATGGCGTGTACGTGGAGCAGTTGATCCGCCGGGCGCGTCACCTTGAGGTGCAGGTGGTTGGGGACGGCCTGGGTGGAGTGACACACCTGTGGGAGCGCGAGTGTACGTTGCAGCGGCGTCATCAGAAACTGGTGGAGGTCGCCCCGAGTCCCGGCTTGCCGGAGAAGCTGCGCGAGCGTATGATAACGGTGGCCTTGCGGTTAGCGCGAGCGGTGAATTACGCGAGTCTGGGCACCTTCGAGTTCCTGGTTGACGCTGAGCACCTCGAGGACGACGCACCGTTCTTCTTCATGGAGGTCAACCCGCGCTTGCAGGTGGAACACACGGTCACCGAGGAACTGACGAGCGTCGATCTCGTCAAGACGCAACTCAGGCTGGCTGGGGGCCTCTCGCTGGTGGAATTGGGACTCGAACCAGGCGCGTTGGCGGAACCTTCGGGATTCGCCATACAGTTGCGGATTAACATGGAGACGCTGGGTACCACCGGCGACGCGAGACCGTCGGGCGGTACCTTGACGGCCTTCGAGCCTCCTTCCGGTCCGGGAATTAGGGTGGACACGTTCGCGTACACGGGCTATACACCTAGCCCGAATTTTGATTCTCTGCTCGCGAAATTGATTGCACACGTGCCTTCCGGCGAGTATCAGGAGGTGCTGGCGCGGGCGTACCGGGCTTTGTGCGAATTCAGAATCGAGGGTGTGCAGACGAATATCTCCTTCTTGCAGAATCTCTTGCGTCACGAGGACGTTATCGCGCACCGCATTAACACGGGCTTCGTTGAGGAGCACATGCAGGAATTGCACGTCTCAGGCGCAGACGTGCACCAGCAACTGTACTTCAGCCATGCAGAAGAGGATGGGCGCAATGTGAACACGCCCATGGCAGCTCTTTGGGAGCTTCAGGGGCCCGAGGGTACCGTGTCGATCACTGCTCCTCACCGGGGGATGATAGTGTCCGTCGATGTCCAGGTGGGTGATCCCGTGCATACTGGGCAGCAGGTCGCCGTCCTAGAGGCTATGAAAATGGAGTTCATCGTGGAGGCGGCCTCCAGCGGTGTGGTTCGCGCCGTGGCGGCGTCAGTGGGAGACACCTTATCGGCAGGGCAAGCCTTGCTGTTCATTGAGCCGGCGGATGCCGCCGTTATGCGCGAGGAGAAAACGAGCGTAGTGGATATTGACGCAATTCGCCCCGACTTGCAGGAAGTACGGGCGCGTCATGCCATCGGACTGGATGAGTTACGGCCGGACGCCGTAGAGCGGCGTCGGCGGAATGGACAGCGCACGGTCCGAGAGAACATTGCAGACCTGTGCGATCCGGGGAGCTTCATCGAGTACGGTGCGCTGACGCTCGCCGCCCAGCGCAGCCGGCGTTCCTTGGAGGAATTGATCAAGCTCAGTCCGGCGGACGGCCTGGTGGCTGGAGTAGGGAATGTGAACGGCGCGTTGTTCCCCGGCGAGCAGTCACGTTGTATGATGTTGGCTTACGACTACACAGTATTCGCCGGAACGCAAGGCATCATGAATCACAAGAAGACCGACCGGCTACTGCGCCTCGCTCAGCAATGGAAGTTACCCATCGTCCTCTTCGCCGAGGGCGGCGGTGGGCGTCCAGGCGACACGGACTGGTCTGGCGTAGCGGGTCTAGACAACACGACGTTCATCAACTTCGCGAAGTTAAGTGGACTGGTACCGCTGGTGGGGATCGTTTCCGGGCGTTGTTTCGCTGGGAATGCTGCGCTGCTCGGTTGCTGTGATGTGATTATCGCCACGCGAGACGCGACTATCGGTATGGGTGGCCCCGCTATGATCGAGGGTGGCGGACTGGGCGTCTTTGCGCCGGAGGAAGTCGGCCCGGTCGGCGTACAGGCTCCTAACGGCGTCATTGACCTGGTTGCGGTCGACGAGGCCGAGGCGGTTCGCGTCGCCAAACAACACTTGTCGTACTTTCAGGGACCCACGGCGGACTGGGCGTGCGCCGATCAACGCCTGCTACGCCAGCTTATGCCAGAGAATCGCCTGCGGGTGTACGATATCCGCATGATTATCGAGACCCTGGCGGACCAGGGTTCAGTGCTGGAGTTGCGCCGCCAGTTCGGTTCTGGTATCATCACGGCCTTTATCAGAATCGAGGGGCGACCTTTCGGCGTGATCGCCAACAACCCTAGGCACCTGGGCGGCGCGATAGACGCGAACGCCGCCGACAAAGCAGCACGGTTCATGCAGTTGTGTGACGCTTTCGGCCTCCCCATCCTCTCTCTCTGTGACACGCCTGGCTTCATAGTCGGACCGGAAGCGGAGAAGACCGCGACGGTCCGTCACGTCTCCCGCATGTTCGTGACCGCAGGCAGTCTCAGTGTGCCATTCTTTAGTGTCGTTTTACGTAAGGGATACGGACTTGGAGCGCAAGCCATGACCGGCGGAAGCTTCCACGCTTCGTTCTTCACTGTCGCCTGGCCCAGCGGAGAATTCGGTGCGATGGGTCTCGAAGGTGCTGTTCGCCTTGGCTACCGAAAAGAACTCGAGGCCATCAGCGACCCTCAAGAACGCCAAACCAGGTTCGAAGCTATGGTCGATGCCTCCTACCGGCAAGGTAAGGCCATCAATATGGCATCCTACATGGAAATTGACGATGTAATTGACCCAATGGAGACGCGACATTGGATCATCCAGGGCCTTCGTTCCGTTCCGGCCTTGATCCCGAAAGAAGGCAGGCGGCGCCCTTTCGTTGACACGTGGTAAGCTTCAAGGCTTTTGATAGGGTTCGGGGGCGTCTGTAGGTTGTGTTGCAAAAAGATGCATGACTCACTTTCTGCTCCGGCTGTTATCCTCTGTTTGCATATGTTCATATGGCTTCCTCGGTTTGAGTCAGCGCTGAGCAGGTCGTCAATCAGTGTAGTGGCCTGAGACCCTGATTTGCTGCATAGCCAAGTTGGGCGTGAAATTTGTATTAGATTGACACGTTGTATTGCTCACCCTATACTTGGCATAATACAGCAGTAATGGGTGAGAGAGCAAGGAGTATGCCCGATGTCATTCACTGAAGATGAACTACAATCTTTCAATACCATTCTCGAGCAGAGATTACAGGCTCATCGACGAGAAATGGAACGTGTTTTTGACCAGCGAATGAACGAATACCGCCGCGATCTCGATCAGCGGCTTGTAACTGTGCAGCAAGATACATTACGTACATGGTCGCAGAAGCTTTCTGAATTCCAGGGCAGGCTGGATATGGTGCTTAGTGAAAAGCTGAACACCCAGCAAACACACATTACCCAGACAATCAGCCATGACGTAAAAGAGAACCAGCAGCAGCTTGAGGGAAGTGTAGACCGTATGCTGGCCGCACAACTCCTTGGCATCGAGCAACTACTGAGCCAGGAACTGACACTTCAGTTGGTTGATGAGGCGAGTGTAAGAACGGGAGTTGCGGCTCCCGCCCAGTTGCAAGCGATTGAGGTCCAAACTGAACTGCCCTGGGAAGATTTGATGGAGGTCATTGGTAAGGCCTTTGATGAGCGCCTGTCGACGCTAAATGAGGCGACCCAAAGGTCTCTGAAGAACCTTGAGCAATACCTATCAGTACGTCTTCACAGCCTGCGCGATGAGTTTATGCGCACCCGGGGCCAGCAGACTACGTATGATGGAAGCATAACCTCCATACAGGAGGTGTTGCATAGTATTGAGCATCTTGAGCGGATCATCGAGTCAATGCAGGTGGCGATGACAGCCAACCATACATTACTCTCTAATCGCCTGTACCACCATCAGCAGCTCCCATTGGAACGCGCTCATCCAGGTGGCCATGTCCATACCGTGCCGAATAATAATGCCAACACTCAATTTTCAATAGCCGGGGAACGAGTTGCTGCTGGCTTGGAACCTGGAGGGATAGCCGGACAGACCGAAATTGAAGAACAGAAAATGTAGTTGATGGTCCTCGTAATTCTTTATACTATTTTGACTTCGAGTTTCCGTCAACATAACTTGAAAACCCGCCGGAGGAGAATATTACAAATCAGTCGAAATGCGTTATAATACAATAACAGGAACGACAGGCTCTCACGTTCAGAGTGAAGCAGTTTGTCAAAACTTAAATATAGAGCAAGGAGCGAACCTATGCCCTTTGAGGAGAGTTCACCAAAACCCGATTATGTACCTCCCCAGGTGTTTGAAATAGGTCAGGAAGTATTTGACAAAGATGGGAAGAAACTAGGTAAAGTGCGGGCCCGCTTTAGTCGTTACATCCTCGTTGAGCGGGGCGGCTTATTTGTGAAGGCGTATTATGTACCTCATAGCGCCGTTAGCAGCAATACGAAAAACGTGATACGCCTTTCTCTGAGCGAAGAAGACCTGCGTGAGAAGGAGTTAAATAGGGTGCCAGACGACCTGTACAATGAGGCGCCTGAGTACGGCGTACCGGATGTCAGCGGGGTGGCACAGTTTGCGCGAGGTCCGCTTTCGCCTGCCGAGACGGGCCACTACAGCTATGGTCGTCGTGGGCCCGGTATGAACACTGATGCCAGTGGCTCGTATCATCGCGAGGAAGTGTTGCCCACGCCACAAAGACTGGTGAGTGAGAGAATTTTCACCACAGACGAGTCAATTGAGCCACGGGACGTGAGCCCAGACTAACAGCGGGGTTAACGGGTATTGGAAGTATGGGTATTTGTAACTTGAGATTTACCAGGCGATGTCGGCATCAACTTTTTGTAACACAGCTTCTCGTGCAAATTGCCGTGCATCGTCAGCAGATTTTGTGAAAAGGAGATTAACCTTCCACCCCTGCTGGCGCAAAAAGGCTAACGTTTCGTCGCACCTCCGACTAATGCTGTCTCCATCGAGCGTGCGTCGTGGCCGCGCAGATGCTCACGAATGGCAAGTGCCGCAGCAGCACCCTCACCGGCAGCACTCACCAACTGCTTGGTGCTGCCTGAGCGCACATCACCGGCGGCAAAGATGCCTTCTGTGCTGGTCTGGAAGTCGATGCCCGTCATAATGAAGCCCTGGGCGTCCAGTTTGGCGATAGCTTTGAAAGGCTCGCTATTGGGCGACAGGCCAATAAAGACGAAGACACCCGGGACGTGTAACGCGCCGGTCTCTCCGGTCTTTCTGTTTTTGTAAATGACCCTATCCAGGTGATTATTTTTGCCCTTGAACTCGACCACCTCTGTATCGAAAAGCACCTGCATTTGCGGAGAGTTCAATGCCTTATCAGCCGCTATCTTATTGGCTGTCAGCTGCGAGCCGCGTACCAGGAGGGTGACCTTCGGGCTGAAGCGCGTCAGCAAGGCAGCTTCTTCAACAGCGCTATTGCCGCCGCCGATAACGGCTACTTCGAGGCCCTTGTAAAATGGGCCATCGCAGGTGGCACAGAAATGCACGCCCGCGCCAATATAGTCATCCTCGCCTGGCACTCCAAGGCGTTTATAGGTCGAGCCGGTGGCGAGCAAGACTGCATTCCCGCGATACATATGCCCTGAGTCGGTCTTGACAAAATGCGCATCCGGGTCATTGCCAACCTGCACAACATTTTGCGCCGAGAGCAATTCGACGCCATAGCGTTTGGCCTGCTCGATGATGCGTTCGGCAAACTCGGTACCCGTCACGCCCTCCGGGAATCCTGGATAGTTATCCAGGCGCTCGGTGATACCAGCCTGCCCGCCCAGGCCACTGCGCTCGATCACCAGTACATCATAGCCATCACGCGCTGCATAAATGGCCGCTGTCAAGGCAGTTGGGCCACCGCCTACGAGAATCAGATCGTAAAACTCGCACTTTGCCTTCGTCTCCAGTCCAAGCTTTGTAGCCAGTTCAGCATTGGATGGCTCGATGAGTAGCGAGCCATCTTCAAATACGATGGTCGGGATGGTCAGGCCTCCATTTTGCACCTTCTGCACAAAGGCCTGGCCTGTGCTGTCTTCCTCGATGTTGATAAACTCGTAGTGGATGCGTTGCTCTCCAAGAAATTTTTTGCTGCGCTTGCAGTCGCTGCACCAGTTGGTGCCATAGAGCTTGATAGTGGTGTGAGACATGCTCTCTCCCTTTCGCTATTCAGACTTTCTTCTTTCTGATATAGTACGATTTATACGGAAAAACATTACAGGTTGGATGTGCTTTGCTAATTCGCAGCGGGCATGTGATGGCTTATCTTGCTTTTTGGGGCTTGCTCTTCTCCTTCGGGATCATTCTCTGTACCTTAGCAGCAGTTATATGAGAGAATATGCCAGGAATATTATAAGAGATGCTATCAAAGGAAAAAACGCGAAAACGTCCCACCGTCCTGCATAGGACGGTGGGAACAACTAGACTAGAGCGCAAAGCAACACGTTCTCTGGAACGCAGTTCCTTATACTAGCGCAGACAGAGATCCCTCCCGCTCCCGTCGCCGAAGCAGTGCCCCTCCTTAGTGAGGATCACCACTTTTTTGATCTTGGGAAACTGTTTGAGCGTAGCATTAATTTCCGCGGTCACACGTGCATCTGCACCGATCCCCGCCGACATGAGGCTCCGGCAGAATTTGATTGTCGCGGTTCCCGTTTGCGGAACCGTACCCTTCTTGTTCAGCGCCAGCGTGAAGTCTGGACCTCCAACGGGCAGGGGTGCCGAACAGCTCGATGGACCACTGAGCATTGTGTTTAGCTCCGTAAAGTAGCCGGCCTGGCGTTCGGAAAGGGTAGGTCCAGCGATCAAAAGCTGGATTGCGAAGGTGCCTACAGCGATCGTTGGCGACATGCGATTAACCGGATAGACTGTGTAGGGCGTACTGCCTGACTGCGGAAACTTGGAGAAGAAGACTTTCACAGGATAGCCTGCTGAGGGCGAGGCCGTGGATGCATGGGCAATCGAGGCAGCACTGGCGCTGGAAAACAGATTTGCATTACAAGCACTCACTACCAAAGTGAATAGAATACATGCACTTATCACTACAAGAATCATAAATCGCGGACGATAAGAAGAGACTGCCGGAGATGGACTGTTGTTTTGGAGACCTTTCATAATAACTTTCCTTCCTGAGATGGTTTTAGATCGACTGTATACTCGTTTTTCATACAAATTGATAAAGATTTTGCATCTATGGGCTTCTCATATGACAGCCACTGAGAGCAGTGTAAACCGAAAAGGAGGAGAGCGCATCTGTTAAATAACCTAATTTTGCAAGCTCTGTGCAGCCGGCTGGGGAGGACATCTATGAAAGCCTGTAGGTTAAATGACGGAGTTGAGTTCTGAATTCTTTGTCAAACCAGCTTGTTCTCTATAGCGTAGCGTGTGGCCGCACTCCGTGTAGAGACGTTTATCTTACTGTAGATTGAGGTGAGGTGGGCATTGACTGTTCGCCGGCTGATCACAAGTTTCTCGGCCACCTGGGTGTCTGTCAATCCCATCGCTAGCATGCGCAGCACCTCGACCTCGCGCACTGTCAGTTTTGCAGAAAGCGGGGAGATAGGGGTTGCTGCAGTGCCTGCCTTTTCTGCTCGTTGGGCAGGTTCTGTAGGGGGGTTCACTGACTCCTGTGAGGCAAGAACCTGCACAGGCGTCATCATTCGTCCCTCCTTCCGAGCTGCCACAAATGCAGTTTTGCCAAGTTGAGTATGTAGACTATTCACTATCTGCTCATATCTGGCACGTTCCACGAATGGAATAGGCACGCCGAGAGATTCACGGATTCCCTCTGCAGTTCCCCACAGTCGCGCAGCCCA
>WNGJ01003883.1_pt1 | contig 24382 bp, 26 predicted proteins | sample 5400611 | NCBI WGS metagenome assembly WNGJ01 (sample SAMN13153375, study PRJNA577476) | soil metagenome | isolation source: 40 cm soil or saprolite under Garry oak tree replicate 1 | place: USA:California | collected 2016-06-15
GACCGACTCCCCAAGGTCGTCGATCGTGATACGAACTGCCCAGAGACAGATCAGCCTCGACCTCGGCCGCTCGCGCGACCCGTCCGCGTCACAGGATGGCGCGGCCGTGACGCGCACGCTGCCAATGCTCGTGGTCGAGGATGACCCCGGGAACCGTGATGTGCTCGCGCGCGCCTTCCAGGCCGAAGGGTTCACAGTGGTGAGCGTGGCGAGTGGCCAGGAGGCGATCGCACGGGCCACGGAATCGCCACCCGCTGTAGTCCTGCTGGACCTGCTCCTGCCCGATCTCGACCCGCTGGAGATCGTCCAGGGCGTCCGGCGAGCTGGGACGAACCCCGTCGTCGTTGTCGTCAGCGCCGCACCAAACGTCAGGGAGCGCTCGCGCGAGGTCGGCGCCGACGCCTTTTTCGAGAAGCCCTATGACCTGGGCGAGCTGATCCAGACCGTCGACCACCTCGTCCCCCGACCCGTCAATCCCCGCAGCGAGTCGGATCGCGCGAGAGACCGCTAGGCTGGTTTCGCTGCGGTAAGATTCGCGGGCCGAAGCAGGCCCGGCTCGAAGTCCCTCGAGCGCCAGGGTCCTCGTCGTCGTCGGCCGAGGAGGCGATGGCCGAGCAGCAGGCGATCCCCCAGTTGATCGTGGTCGGCTCCTCCGCCGGCGGCATCGAAGCGCTGTCCACGCTGGTTTCGAGCCTGCCCGGGGATCTCCCCGTCCCGATCGTCGTCGCCCAGCACCTCGATCCTCGCCGGCAGAGCCACCTGGCCGACATCCTCAGCCGCCGCACGTCGCTCGAGGTCGTCACGGTCGAAAAGCGTGAGCGCCTTCGACCGGGTGTCCTCTACCTCGTGCCGGCGAATCGGCTGGTCGAGGTGACCGGCGACGCGGTGACCGTACGTGAAGCTCCGGAACGGGGTCCCAAGCCATCCGTCGACCTGCTGCTCAACAGCGCCGCCGACGCCTTCGGTGAAGGCCTCGTGGCAGTCATCCTTACCGGATCGGGATCCGATGGGACTGCCGGTGCCCGGCGCGTCAGCGCGGCTGGGGGAACCGTGGTCATCCAGAACCCGAAGACGGCGAGCTACCCGTCGATGCCCCAATCGCTGGCGCCCACGACGGTCGACGTCGTGGCGGACATCGGGGCAATCGGGCCCCTCCTTCGTGACCTCGTGAGCGGCGTGCACGCGCGGCGCCTGCCGGAGGAGGGCGAGAACGCCCTTGGATCCTTTCTGGCCGAGTTGCAGCAGCAGACGGGAATCGACTTTGAGGCCTACAAGCGACCAACCATCCTGCGCCGTCTCGAACGTCGGATGGCGGCAACGAGCACGAGCGACCTCAACGGGTACGTTCGCTATCTGCGAAAGCATCCGGACGAGTACCAGCGCCTGGCCAGCAGCTTCCTCATCAAGGTAACCGGTTTCTTCCGCGATCCCGAGTTGTTCGACCATCTGCGGGAGAACGTCCTACCCCGGCTGGTCGCCGATGCGGAGAAGCGAGGCGGCGAGCTCCGTTTCTGGTCGGCCGGCTGCGCCACCGGCGAGGAGGCCTATTCGCTCGCGATCCTCGTTGCCGAGGTGTTGGGTGAGAGGGCCCGCGAATTCTCCGTACGAGTGTTCGCGACCGACCTGGACGCGGAAGCGATCGCCTTCGCCCGTCGAGGCGTTTACGCCCCGACCGCCCTCGAGAACGTTCCGAAACCGATCATCGAGCGGTACTTCAACAAGCTCGGCGACGTGTATGAGATCAAGAAGCAAATCCGCCTGGTGACGGTCTTCGGAGAGCACGACCTTGCCCGACGCGCGCCGTTCCCCCGAATCGACCTCACCTTGTGCCGGAATGTCCTGATCTATTTCACCGCCGAGCTCCAGCGACGGGCGCTTCAGCTCTTTGCGTTCTCTCTCCGAGATGGTGGCGTACTCGTGCTCGGCAAGAGCGAGACGACGAGTCCTCTGCCCGAGCTGTTCGTGCTCGAGAATTCGAAGCTCAAGGTGTATCGGCGGGAGGGTGAACGTGTCGTCGTGCCGCCGGCGCAGATCAGACCGGCTCGCACCCTGCAGCTGAGCGGTCGGACATGGGGAGGCGGCCGGGACGATGTCGCTGGCAGCCCGCCGAGTGCTCGATCGATGAGTCCGAGCGAAAAGGCGGAGAAGTTGCTGCTGCGGGTGCCGGTCGGCATCGTCGTCGTCGACGGCTCATACGACATCCAGTTCATCAACGAGGAGGCCCGCCGCCTGCTCGGGATCCACGTCCCTGCCATCGCGGGCGACTTCGTTCACCTGGCCGCATCGATCGACTCGGAGTTGCTGCGGAAGCTACTCCACGGGGCACTCCGCGGCAGCAGTCGCCAGATGCTGGTGGCGCTCGAGGCGGACGCGGCGTCAGCCGAGCGTCGACGGTGGCTGGAACTGCGAGCCATGCCCGCCTCGAGTGAGCCATCCGATGGCGACGGCAGCACTGGGGCGGTCCTGCTGATCAGCGACGTCAGCGAGGCCGTAGAGGAGCGCCAGCGCCTGGAACAGGAGAGCTCGTCGGCGCAGGCCCAGCTTCGCCTGGCGGGCGAGCGGGTCGATGTTCTCGGGGCGCGCCAGGCCGACCTCCTTTCGGCCAACCAGGACCTGATCGTCCTGAACGCCGAACTGCGGTCGACCAACGAGGAGCTGCTCATCGCCAACGAGGAGGTCCAGGCGGCCACCGAGGAGGTCGAGACCCTCAACGAGGAACTGCAGGCGACCAATGAAGAACTGGAGACGCTCAACGAGGAGCTCCAGGCCACCGTGGAGGAGCTCAACACCACGAACGATGATCTGGAGTCGCGGGGCCAGGAACTCCAGGAAGCGGCCATCACTCTGGGACAGCAGCAGCGGTTGAGCGACACCGAGCGGGCGCGGCTGTCGACCGTGCTCGCCCATATGGCGGATGGCGTGGTCGTGATCGGGCCGGACGGCGAGCAACTCCTGTCCAACGAGGCCTACGACCTGATGCTTGGAAGCCTCGACGTCACGCAGGATGCGACAGACTCTGGGGGCCAGCCGCTCGCGCCGGAACGATCACCCCAGGCTCTGGCAGCTGCCGGCGAGCAGTTTGCCCTCGATTTCACGGTGACCGGGGAGCATGGCCAGCGGCGCTGGTTCGAGGCCCTCGGCGGGCCGCTCGGCGAGCCGGGCGGGCGCGAAGGCGGTGTCGTCGTGGTCCGGGACATCACTGATCGCCAGTTGCGACGGCTGCAGGAGGAGTTCATGGCCGTCGCCAGCCACGAGCTGCGCACCCCGCTCGCAGCCCTGCGCGGCTATCTCCAGCTGCTCCTGCTCTCGCCCGAACCGCAGCCGAGCGACGAGGTCCGGCGCCAGGTGACGAGCGCGCTCCTCCAGACGAACCGCCTCGTGCGGCTGACCACCGAGCTCCTCGATGCCACCCGGCTCGAGCATGGCCGTCTCGATCTGAGCCCTGAGCGGATCGATATCGGTGCCGCGGTGCGTCGGGCCGTCGAGATTGCGCAGGTTCTCGCGCCCGACCAGCCGATCCTTCTGGCCGCGCCGTCGAGGCCGCTCATGGTCGAGGCGGACGAAACGCGCCTCGAGCAGGCGGTCCTCAACGTGATCGTGAATGGCCAGCAGCATGCTGCCGAGAGCCCATCCATCGACGTCTCGGTTCGCCGGGTCGGCACGCGGGCGGCCGTCCGCGTGGCAGACGCGGGTCCAGGTATCCCGGCGGAGGCGCAGGCCCACGCTTTCGAGCGATTCTCGCGGGTCGCCGACAGGCGAAGTGCCCCTTCGGCCGGCCTCGGCCTGGGTCTGTATATCACCAAGGCGATCATCGATGCGCACGGTGGCGACATCGCTATCGATTCGCGCTCGGGCGAGGGGACCAGGATCACGATTCGCGTTCCGCTGGCGACCCAGCCGGCGGCAATGGACGGATCGGGCAGTGGCGTTTCGCTTGATTCCGGCGGACGCTCGGCGCGTCGATCGCGAGAAGGCGGCGACGGCTCAGGGGACGGCCGGCTGCCTTCTTCTTCCCCCGCGCGCAGGACGGTCAGCGCACCAGCGACAGCAAGCCGGCAGCGGCGAACGCGATGATCGCGATCACATAGCCGAGGATCTGCATCGACAGGTCCTCGCGGTCGATCGAGTCACCAGCGCGATCAGCTTCGAGATGGGTTCCGGCCATTTCGTTCCTACCGTACGCACCGACCTCATGCCCTGGTCAGGGCATCCCGAGACCGTGGCCTGAGGCTAGCCATGGGGCCATGGCGGCGCGATGTCTGGCGGATCGCGCGCCCTAACACCGCCCTTGCATCGCCGACCACGATGGGGGTCTGCCGCGATCTCGTCGAGGCAATGGGTGGGACGCTTCGGATCGCCGAGGCGGACGGACGACCAGCGGTGGGTATCCGCCTTCGAATCGCCGCCCGGCGACTGACCTGCTCTCGGTCGGCTACGCCTGCTCGAGTTCCACTCGTTCTACGAGCTGAGCCGGCCGCTCTCCACGAGCGATCGCACGAAGAGCAGGTGCTGGATCTCCCAGATGGTCCACTTCTGTCCTTCGATCGGCAGCCCTGACAGGTGCGCAGTCAGGTTCGCCGCTTCCGTTGGGTTGAAGCCGGCCATCTGCAGGCGTCGGTAGGTGCTGAGGACCGTAGTGGCCTGACGGGTCGGCGGGATCGCCACGGTCGTGCGGCTTTCTTCGCCTGTCAGCATTCCGTTGATCTCCAGTCTCCGGGCGACCCTTCCGCCCTTTCGGTCGTTCCCCCGAACGTGCGGTCCGGTTATGGAATGAAACCTAGGGGACCCGATGATGCGAACGTTCGCGGTTCGGCGGCCCATCGCTTGCAGGCCGATTGCGGCCGGAGGGTGCGCAAGACCGACGTTACGAGACGGGGCACGGACGGGATGGAACGGCAGGAAATCGCCATCCAGAGGTGCTTCGTGACCGGAGCGGCAACGTGGGCGCGCGACGGCCTGGCGACTCTCGTCGCGGCTCTGTTCGCGTGGCTTCAAGAGCACCGGATGACAGTCGGTTGCAAGCCGTTCGGCAACGGACTGTTGTCCGCGCCGACACCCGTCGAGGCGAGAGTTGCGAGCGTTGATTGGAGCCCCCGGCATTGAGTGGGGGCCGGGAGATGGAGGACCGTATCGATGAGTCTTCTAGCGTGGATCGTCCTCGGGGCGATCGCCGGCTACCTGGCCGGCATGATTGTCCGTGGCGACGAAGGTCTCGGCGTGATCGGGCATATCGTCCTGGGTATCGTCGGAGCCCTGGTCGGCGGCTTCGTCGCCTCGGCCGTCTTCAACATCAAGGACCCCATCCAGGGGCCGCTCGACTTGAGCACCATCGTGATCTCGATCATCGGCGCCGTGGTCGTCGTTTGGGTGGCGAACGCGCTGAGGGGCAACCGGCGCGTTGGAGCCGGCCGGGTCTGACCCGGATGCGACCAGGTCCGCGGCGGCCGGAGCTGACCGTGGGACACCAGAGGAACGCCCACCCAGGAGGTGGGCGTTCTCGCGCTGACCGGCAGCCACAGCCCGACCGGCGCCTGCCGACCCTGTTGGCGGCCCAACGCTCGTCGCTGGCCGGACACTCCACTCTCGATCCGGATCGCCGATGACCACCATCTACCTCGATCGCGGGGCGATGGTGCTGGCCCAACCCGACGAAAGCCGGCGGCGCCCGCCTGCCCTCGTGCCGGTGCCCGGAGTGACCGAGCAGGTGCGCTACCTGAGGGAGTCACGGATGGAAGTGTGCGTAATCGCCCGGGAGTTGCCCTCCGAGCTGGCGGCCGCGCTGCCGGGCCTCGACACCATCTCTGAGCTGCCCGACGACCCGCCCCCTGACAGCTGGCTTGTGACGACCGATCCTGCGTGGTGCGAACGGCCACGCCCGTCAGGCCTGAGAACCATCCTGATCGGGCCGCGCCAGTCGCCAGGACCACGGCGGTCGGCCTACTGCGACGTGATTGCCCGCGACCTGTCGGCGGCCGTCATGGAGATCCTGACCCGGCAGGTGATGGGTTCGCTCTAAGGGCACGCCACGGGATATAGCCAAGTGCAACGATTTAGGGCAGGCCTCAGCCCCCATGAAATCGGCTGACCGCCACCATTGGGTCGGCTCCCGAACCGACTGGGGGTCGGGAGCCCTCTCGCCGGTCGCGGCTGACCTGGCCGCGTCGGGTGACCGCACCCCTCCGCTGTGCATTCCGCTGGGTGCGGCAGTTGCTCGAGGCTCCGGCTGGTGAGAACTGCAATGTCTGCGCAAGATGCCTGCAACGGCTCACGTGCACCGTGAGAGCGAGCCGCACGCATCGGGCCTGTAGGGTGAGCTCCTCGTTTGAACACTCCCGATGGGGACGCTTGTGACGGGGCGTCCCCGCCCTCCCTCGGCAGGCCGCCCGAGCCCCCTCCTCGGGCGCCTGCCCTTTTCTCTGCCCGGACGGCCGTCCGCCGACGCGCCGGCCCAACCGACGGCGGAGCGGTTAGGCCTTGGGGGTACGTCCCGGCGTCATCCGGGCGGATCGATTCCAGCGCTCGAGCAGCGTGGCGCCCATGGCCGCGGCCGGCAACAGGGCGATGGCGACCAGCAGTCGATTGGCTCCGGCGATGATCAGGCCGGTCACGAGGCCCAGCGAGAACGCCGCACCGGTGGTCAACGAATCGGTTGAGCTTCGCTCGAGCTGGTCGGCCGCCTGGCCGATCGCTCCGCGGGTCGCCTCGGCCGCCTCTGGCAGCCGCGCGGCCACGTCCTGTGCGCGCGTCCGAACCGTGTCGGCAACGTCACCGAGCACCTGACGCGCCTCCTCGCCGCGGTCCCTGGCCGTGCCGTTGTCGTCCGTGGCCGACGAACGGTCAGTCTGTTCGCTCTGTGTCGTCATGGCCTTCCTCCTGGGTCGGTGGACCGCCCGGGCCGGTACGGTCGCCACGCAGCCTAGCCGCGCCTCAGAGACGTCTCCTCCTCCCGCGGCCCAAGGACGATTGCGGCTGCATCACAGTCCCCGGAACGACGGGGCCAGCGACGACCAGGCGGATCCGGCAAAGGGCCCAGGCGCCCGATGCAAGCCGGGTGCAATCGGCCGCCCTCACTGCGGCGGGCTGCCGTTATCGACCTGCCCGTAGGGTCCCGTCACTCGACCCGGTGGCGGCCCAACCTGTGGCCCGGGGGTCCGGGATGTACGGAGGAAAGGTCCGTGGAAGACGTAAAGCGTACCTATCGAGAAGGTGAGGAGAAGACGAAGGAGGCCTGGCGGGGGGTCGGCGGCACCGACGCCGAGGACGAGATCGGCAACGCGGGCGACGACATCCGCAAGGGACTCGGCAACGCCGGCGACGAGCTGCGGCGAGACGATCCTGACAGCGCGGACGACGCCGATCGAGCGTCCTGGGAGGTCGACCGCTGAGCCCATCGCTGAACGAAGCCCGACCCCTTGCGCAAGGGGAGCCGTTGAAAGCCGCCTGCAACGAGTAGGGGGTATCGACGGGCGCCCCCGAATGCATCCCGCGGCTAACGTTCATCCTGTGCACGTTCGGGGGGCGTGCCGTTCCCTCCTCCTCGGCGAACGCCTTCACCCGGCGTTCGTCTGCCCAGCGACCAGCGGGCTCCCCTGAGAGCTCCGCTGGTCGCCCGGCGTCCGGCTGCACATGACCTATTGGCGAGACGCGCCGCGATTTCTCCCCCAACGGCCCCGGCACGGGTTGTTAGGAAGATGCAAGACCTGCCTCTGGGTCAGGTCGGTGGACCGAGATCCGCGGATTTAGGTTCGTCTTCTGCGGTTGTGGCTGCGCACCAGCGAACGATCGCGGAACGCGACCCGATCGATCTCTTGGCCGATCGGCGCCAGGGCAGGGCGGCCAGGCTGGGTATCCCTCTCTACTCGCCGGCCGCCGGCCCCCCTCGAACGTTCCCGGCCCTGTTGCCTTACATGGACAGCATGCGCTCGAAGAAGGCGCGGTAGCGCTGCAGGGCGATCCTCAGCTCTTCGGTCGAGACATCGTCGCCGTGGGCCCACTGGCGTTCGAGGCTGGCCCGTTCCTGGGCGAAGGTCGTTGCTACCTGCTTCATCGCCTCGGCCAGCAGCTCGTCTGCCTGCTGGACGGCCTGGCGCGGCTCGTCGACGAAGCCCGTCTGCACGACTTCCCACCGCGTTCGGAGATCCTGGGCGATCGAAACCCCCACGAGCCGACCATTCGAGCCGTTCCGGGGCGCCGAGGCCGGAGCCTCCCGCGTCGTCGGGGGGCCCGTCGTGGCTGCTTGGCCCCGCTCATCCGGCGTAGCGTCGGCAACCTGCGAAGTTGCCCTCGGTCCGCCGCCTGCTGCGGCTCCGCCCGGCTGGTCGTTTCGCTCGGTCGGTGGGGCGACCGGCTCGGCGGCCATCACCTCTCGGATCGATCGCGTTTCACGCACGGCGGGATCCTCCTGTACTTGCCGGCTCAGCCGCCGTCTCACCGGGCGACCCCTGGTCAGGGGTCGGCGTTTCGAGCAACTCGGCGAACAGCGCCCGGTAATGGACCATTGCCCGTCGCAGGTCCTCCGTGCTGGCCTGACCGTCGCCTTGCCGTTGGGCGATGGCGTGGGCGGAGCGATATTCCCCGACCACCTCAGGGTGGTCTACCGAGACGTCCTCGGCGCGCCGCTCGAAATCGCTCATCGGATAGCCGCGAGCCTGCATGACCTCGGCGACCAGCCTGTCGGCGGCCGACACGGCCGCCAGAGGATCGTCGACGAATTGGGCCTGGGCCTTCCTCCAGCGCTCTCCGAAGGTCTCGCGCTCGTCCGTTGAGAGTGAGCGAATCTCTAGAGCCGAGACACGCGCGCTCCGAGCCTCGAGCTGGGATTCCGCTCGGCTCGCGTCGCCCATCTGGCGCACCGTCCGGTCGTACTCGGGTCCGAAGCGTCGGCGCAGGTCGGCGCTCCGTCGCTGCCTGGACAGGAGCCAGGCCCCGAGCGCCAGGACGGCGACGATGACCGCAACGGCGATCATGAGCTGGGTGGTATTCATGTTCTCCTCGCGTGCGTCCTCGGTCCTGCGGCGGAGATCCCGAGCGGCCGACGACTCGCGCGGCTAGCGGGCGCCGGCTCCGGACGCCGACGCCGCGCGTTCAGCCCCGCGCCCCGGGCCGGGCGTTGAGGGGAGAGCCGACATTGCCGCGGATGTCGTCGAGACCTCGATGCCCACAGGCGCAAGCGGCCGACCGAGGGGTGCCGGCTGCGGGGACGGGCCTTCGAGTGGTGTGGCTGGGCGGCGCTCGAGCTCGTGCCCGCACCACGCACAGAGGAGCCAGTCGAGCTCGATGAGCTGGCCGCACTCAGCACACAGTCGGTGCAGCTTGGTGCCGCAGCCCGGGCAGACAAGCCATTCCGCATCGATCCGGCGGCCGCAGGTACGGCAGCCCTGGAGGGCTTCCGCCTGGGCCTCGAGCGCGCTGCCGCTGAGCCGTCGCTCCCACGCCTCGGCCAGCGTCTCGGGTGGCCGGACAATTCGGTAGACGACGATCGCAAGCGGGAAGAACAGTGGCGTGAACGCGACGACGAGGGCCGCGGCGAGATAAGCAACCAGCTCCATTTCGCTGCGGTTCCGCATGTCGCGGTACGCCCACACGGCCGCCGCGAGCCACAGCACGACCAGGTATAGCCCGACGGCTTTGATGCCGAGCTGGACGATCGGGCTGCTGAAGATGTCGCCCAGGGCTGCATCGAAACGAGACATGAGATCCGTCATGACCGTTGGTCCTCGCGCTTAGTCAGGAAGCCCCTCCGGGATGGCGACCGGCCCGGCGAGAGGGGTCCGAACCGGGACCGGTCGGCGCGATCGTGCGACGCGCCTAGGGCTGCCTGCGTCAACCGCTCCCCGCGAGCCATTACGCGCATCTGCCAGAGCCGCGCGTCCCGTCCCGAAGCGAAGGTGCCCGCTCCGTCGAGACGTCGGTCCGATCACCCTGGCGCTGGACGTGGATCCCGAGGGTCCGATGGATCCCGTTGACGCGCTCGGCTTCATCAAGGTGCAGGTCCACGGGGACCTCGGCGGTTCAAGGAGGTCATCGAGTCCCACGGTCGGGATTCCGCGCCTGGCGACGGACGATGGCAGGAGGCGACGCTGCTCCTGACGATTGCGCTCAGCTTCTGTCGACCGCTCCGGGCACCATGAAATGCTGGGCGTGCTGCAATGTGCCTGCAAGGATGCGACCCTCCGAGAGGATGGTCCGGCGAGCTGCCAGGCCGCATCGTCGCGCCGGCTCCTCCGCACATCGGGACCACCACTCGGCTGACGGATGGGGACCAACCCGATCCACCGGCGAACCGGCGCTACCCCCGCCGACCGACGCCGAACCGGATCGACGTGAACCGGGGGCCCTGGACGCGGCTGCGGCCAGGGCCCCAGATCTTGTGTGCTTGGCCAGTGGCTGATCGGGAAGCGTCAGCGGCGCCGCTCGCCCGTTCCGCGTTGCGCGAGCGCCAGGATCACATCCAGTGCCACCAGCGCCACTGATCCGACTGCCAGGATCGCTGAAACTGGTGTTGGCAACGTTGGCCTGAAAGGCCGACGAGATGAGCGGCCGGAGCCGCTCGGGCCTGCGAGCGTCTGTTCTCCCGTAGCCGGTTCGACGCGTCCCCCGCGGGCCGCGCGCAGGAGATCTCGCTCCACCTGCAGGCGCATCCGGTACAGGATCTCCCATTCGTCATAGGGCAGCATGGTCTGCGACAGCGCCTGGTCGATCTCGCGCAGCTCGCGCGCGTTCGGTGTCCCCCACGGCGCGGGATCGACGCTGGGGCCTGGGGCGATGGCCTCGATGCGGTCCTCGATCCCCCGCGATTCGGCGCTCGTCGTGAGGTGCGCCGAGGTGGTCGTCAGGCGCGCGGCGATCGCCGCGCGGGCCTGGGCCACCCGCAGGCCGGTTCCTGCCACCAGGATGTCGGACGGGTGGAGGGTTACCTCGAGGTCCGGGCGCACAAGTACCCAGATACGCGTCGGCACCAGGCTGCGTACGCTGCCGCCAGCAATGGCCGCGAGCAGCTGCCCGGGCACGGACAGAACCATGGGCGCAGCCCTGCGGCTGACCCCCAGCCCGGATTGGTCCAGGGCATCCTCCAGGTCTCGCACCATCTTCTCGTAGCCACCCGGCTTGACCACGATCGGGACGTGGGCGTCCGCCCACCTCCGGGCAACGCTCCGCGCCTTCGTCACCACGGCCACAACGGCCAGGAACACGAGGGTCACCGCCAGCCCCGCTGCGAGGGGATAACCCCGCAGGATGTCGGCGATAGCTGCCCGGCCGGTCGGCCGCTCCGCGGCATCGGGAATCAGGCGAATGACGAATCCGACGGCCAAGGGCAGGACGATGGCTCCGGCGAGCATGGCGAGGCGCACCCACAGGGGATCCACGAAGTCGGGCAAGGGCACGGCAACCAGCAGGATCGAGGCGACCGTTGGCAGCACGACCCCTGCGAGCAGCACGGCCCAGACCAGCGAGCCGAACGTGGCCCCCGCCAGCAGGACCTGCTTGTTCTGGGGGACGCGCCCGAAGAGCAATGTGCTCGCCCAGCCCAGCGTGGTCGTCAGGAGCCTGCCGGTGTAGCGGCCGACGAGGCCGAACAGAGTCGCAAGGATTGCCATGGTGACCCGCACGCTAGCGCCGTCGACGAGCTTCGCGTCCTGTACAAGTGCTGCCGCACGGTGGCACCCTCGTTGCAGGCTTCGCCCCGAGGACCGTTCGCGCCGCCTATGCCCGCGCGCGCGGTCCTGGAAGGCCGGATCGCGGCAGACCCGGCACACGGCTGGGGGACAGTCCTGCCGCCAGGCAGGCACGGCCGAATTCGGTCGCGTTCCGGACGGCGCAAGCTCGGTGGTCGTTGTTGAAATAGACGAAGGCGTTCGAATCACGGCCATAGACCGCCGCGAGCCTCTCGGCCCACGTCCGCAGTGCCGCCCGCCCGTAGCAGGGCCGTGGCTTGGCGAGGCCCTGATGAAGTCGTACGTAGCCCCATTCGGCCGTCCGCCACAGCGGCGTTCGCGGCCCATGGCGGTCCGCCAGGCAGAGGGCGCTGCCGCGCGCTACGAGGAGTCTCCGGACCTCGTCCGTGTACCAGCTCGAATGGCGGAATTCCACGGCGACACGGATGTCGCGCGGAAACCGATCCAGCGTCTCGGTGAGTCGGCCGAGGTCCACGGGTAGGCTGGGCGGCAGCTGCAGCAGGACCGGTCCGAGCTTCGGGCCGAGGCCGGCCACGCGGTCAACGAAGCGGCCGACCGGCTCGGCGGGATCCCGCAGCCGAAGGATGTGGCTGAGGTAGCGGCTGACCTTGACCGCCATGACGAAGTCGTCCGGCGTTCGGGCGGCCCAGGCCTCGAATACCTCCCGGCTCGGCAGCCGGTAGAACGCATTGTTCGATTCGACCGTCGCGAAGCGGGCAGCATAGTGCTCCAGCCAGCGAGCCTGGGAGACACCGGCCGGATAGAACGCGGGCCGCCAATCGCCGTATTGCCATCCGGACGTGCCGATGTAGATCGTCACCGCCGGTGGGGCCGGGCCGCAGTCAGCCCACGCTCACCGAATCTGGGTCATGAGCAGCGCCATTGCGAGCGCCATCAACCCGGCCACCAGCCGGGTGAGGGTGCTGACCATCTCGTCGGCGCTCAGGTGCTCTTCCGATTCCTTGTGCGTCATCGGTTCCTCGTTGCTCAATCGACGGATGCTCCGTTGCGGGATGCCCTCGCTTGGTACCCTCCAGGACGCCTCCGTTGCGGCTTCGTTTCAGCTCGCAGTGCCGTTCCTCCGGCAGCCGAGCGGTCTCCACTGGGAGTCTCCCGGAGAAGGGTCGAGCGCTTCCGCAGCAACCGCAGGACAGCCAGCTCCTCCCGGCGCGAGACCGTGGAGGGCGCCAGCTCGACGTCGGCGTCCCCACCTGAGCGGAAGGGCAGTTCCTCGCGGACGTAGGCGTCCACGACGAGCGGGTGGACGTAACTGTTCCGGGCAATCGTGGAAGTGTTGCCGAGCTGCTCGGCGACTCCATCGACCGCCTGTTTCACGCGGCGCCTGGCGTCGCGTTCGCTCTTTGGAAGGCCGACCGAACGTAGGGCTCGATAGGCGAGGACGGTGCCGTACCACGTCCGGAAGTCCTTGGTCGAGAGATCGCGTCCGGTCGCCTCTCGCAGATACGCGTTCACATCGGATGAGCGCAGCCCGCGGCGCCGGCCCGCCTCATCCAGATACTGGAAGAGCAGTCGTCCGGGCATGGCGCGACATCGCTCGACGATTGTTGCCAGTCGGCGATCGCGGATTTGAACCTCGTGCAGCCGGCCGGCCTTGCCGCGAAAGTGGAAGCGGACGACCGACCCGTCGACCGTGACGTGCCGGTTGCGCAGCGTGGTCAAGCCGAATGACCGGTTCGCGCGCGCGTACTCGTCGTTGCCGACGCGGATCAGCGTCAGCTCGAGGAGCCGCACGACTGCCGCGGCCACCGTGCCACGACCCAGACCGGCGCGCCCGAGGTCGGCGTCGACACGCCGACGGAGCAACGGAAGGCACCCACCGAAGTCGATCATTCGCTGGAACTTCACTCGTTCCCGGACCGCGCGAAAACGCGGGTGATAGCGGTAGACCTTGCGTCCGCGCTGGTCCCGGCCCGTCGCCAGCAGGTGCGCGTCCGGTTGGGGGCTGATCCAGACGTCGGTCCAGGCCGGTGGGATCGCCAGGCTCCGCAGCCAGCTCAAGGTGTCCCGGTTGTCGATGATCGAACCCTTCGGCGATCGGTACTTGAACCCCCGTCCCGTTCGAAGGCGCCGGATGCCGGCCCGCTCGTCGGTCAGGTACCGTAGCCCGGCCGCTCTTGCGCCCACCCGATCTGCGCGCGCCGCAGCCGGTCGGGGCACGCGCGCTCGCCGAGACTGCCTAGAGGAAGTCGCCGGGCGCGGATCCATCGCCGAGTTACTGCCCATCGCCGGAGTACTGCCCATCGCCGGAGTACTGCCCATCGCCAGGGGATCCTCCCCGCTTCGTGCCGTCGCCCGCGACTCGACGGCCCCGCCATGCCTCACATCACCGTTTCAGGGAGGGCTTCGTCACGAGCTCGTATGTCGTCACATTGCGCGCGGCGCGCCACTGCAAGCGAGCGGCGGGCAGGCTGTCGGGGCGGTCGCTCGACCGTTGATGGAGGGAGGCGCCGTGTCGTCCGACCAGGCAGCAGCGCGACCGCAGCCGTCCACGGAGCGGGAAGCCCGCGAGGTCTCAGTGGGGCCGGAGGAGCGCGTCAGCGCACCACCGGCCGTTTCCATGCGCGACGTCACGCGAAGGTTCGGGTCGGTCGTAGCCGTCAACCGGGTGTCGCTCGAGGTGCCGCCGGGCTCGCTGCTCGGCGTGATCGGGCCGTCCGGTTCGGGCAAGACGACGACGATTCGCATGCTCATCGGTGGCCTGGCGCCGACTTCGGGCGAGGTGCGGGTGCTGGGCGAGGAACCGCGACGCTTCAGCCGTCGCACCCGCGAGCGGGTCGGCTACATGCCGCAGGCGTTCATTCTCTATCCGGACCTCACGACCCGCGAGAACGTCGACTTCGTGGCCTGCCTGTTCGGGCTCCTCTTTCGGCGGGGCAGTCGAGTTCAGGAGGTCCTCGAGACGGTCGACCTGTGGGGGGTTCGCGACCGGCGGGCGAGCAAACTCTCGGGCGGCATGCAACGGCGACTCGAGCTGGCTTGTGCCCTGGTACACGACCCGGCCCTGATCGTCCTCGACGAGCCGACGGCGGGACTCGATCCTCTCCTTCGCGTGTCGGTCTGGTCGGAGCTGCACAGGCTTCGCGACATGGGCCGGACCATCATCGTCACGACTCAATACGTGGCAGAGGCCGAGGAATGCGACCAGGTCGTCCTGATCTCGGACGGCCGCCTCGTGGCCCGGTCGAGCCCCGAAGGGCTCCGGCAGGCCGCATTGGGCGGCGAGGTCGTCGAGATCCAGACGGCTGACGTCTTCGACGGCACCCGGCTGATCGGCCTGCGGGCCGTCCTCGAGGTCCGCCAACGGGGGCCCAACCAGTTCCTGGCGGTCACCGAGAACGCCGGCGTTGCGACCCCCGGGCTGGTGCAGAAAATCGAGAGCGAGGGGGGCAAGGTGGCGTTTGTGCGCGAATTCCGACCGTCGTTCGACGAGGTCTTTGCCGCCCTGGTCGAGCGGTCGCGGGAGCAGCCGATCGACGGGGCTGAGACGGCAAGAGACTCTTGAAGTTCCTGACCCGCGTCGCCGCTTTCATCGGCAAGGAGATTATCGAGGTCCTCCGCCGCCCGGGGGCCATCGCGAGCCTGCTGTTCGGGCCGTTCGTGATCATGGGCTTCTTCGGATTCGGTTACGTCGGCCGGGCTCCGCTCACGGCAATCGTCGTCGTGCCGGCCGCGTCGCAGCTGCCCCATGATGCAGGCTTCTACGAGCGGCTCGGCGGGAACGGTATCGAGATAACGGAGGTGACCCCCGACGCCGAGGGCGCACGGACGGAGCTTCGCCGCCACGTCGTTGAACGCCGGACAGCAATCCGTGATCGAGGTCGACTTCGACACGCTCGACCCCGTCCAGACGGCGCTCGCCGAATCCCTCGCCGGCCAGCTCTCATCGGCCGTCAATCGGTCGATCATCGAGCAGGCAGTCCGCCTGGGACAGCAACAAGCCGCCGGGATCGCTCCGAAGACCGTGCCCCCGGAGATCGTCGCCGCCCCGACCCGCGCCGAGGCACGCAACCTGGCTCCGACCCAGCCCGGGCTGATCACCTATTACGGCCCGGCCGTGCTCGCCCTGATACTGCAGCACATGGCCATGACGCTCACCGCGTTGAGCCTCGTGCGCGAACGACTGAGCGGTGTCGTTGAGATCTTCAGGGTTGCCCCGGTCCGCGCCTCGGAGATACTCGTCGGCAAGATGCTCGCCCTGGGATTGCTCTCAGCGTTCGTCGCCGCGCTGATCCTGGGCCTGCTGGTCGCGGTCTTCAACGTCTCGTTCCTGGGAGATGGGCGTCTTCTTGCGGCCGGCCTTGGCCTCCTCATCTTCGCTTCGCTGGCCGTTGGCCTGCTGATCTCCGTCGTCTCCGACTCCGAGCGGCAGGCCGTCCAGCTGGTGATGCTGGCCCTGCTCGCCTCGGTCTTCTTTTCGGGCTTCATCCTGGAGCTGAACCAGTTCTCGCCGATCGTTCAGGCCGCGTCGAACCTCGTGCCGGTGACGCACGGCATCAAGATGGCACAGGAACTGCTCCTCCGCGGCACGCTCGAGGAGCCCTGGCGCTATGCGGTCCTGGCCGGGGAGGGTGCCGGCGTATCCATCCTGTCGTGGCTCGTCCTGCGGCGGAATCTGGCGACTAGCCGGAAATGACCGCTCGAGCGCGCGGCCGTCGGTGATTCGCCTGCTCAGCGAGACGGGACTCGGCGACCGCGAACGGCGTCGGCTCGGCGGCATCCTCACGGCCTACGGCCTGGTCGGGCTCGCCGTGATTCTCCTCACGTTGATCGTGGTCGCCGGCTCACTCGGCGCGGTCATCGACGTCGGCACGACCATCCAGAGACAGCGCGACGCCCTCGTGCGCTCGTTGGATGCTGCCGACACGGCCTTCCTCGATATCGACCGGGCTACCGGGGACGTGGGGGCGAACGTCGTATCCGGTGGCGGCGCAGCCAGGGACGCGGCCCAGCTCACGACCGATCTGGCCGCCACGATGGAGGGGCTCGCGGCGGCGAGCGGCGTATCGGTGCTGGGCAGCCGCCCGTTCGCGGACCTTGGCGACCGGTTCGCCACGGTGGCCGCCCGCTCGAGGACGTTGTCGACCAGCCTCGAATCGCTGGCAACCACGATGGACCGCGACGTCACCGACATCGCGACGGTCCGAGCCTCGATGTCTGCACTGCGCACGGAGGTCAGCGGCTTGCGCCAGATGTTGGCCGGCTCGGCGGTCGACGGGCAGCTCGGAGCTCTGGGGGCGTCCCGATTGATCCTGGTCGGGCTGCTCGTGTGGCTGGCGCTGCCCGCCGCGGTCAGTCTGGTCGCCGGCTGGTTCCTGCTTCGACCGTCTCAGCCTCCACCGTCGGTGAGCTGACCTTCGCGCCCGCGCCGGCAAGGGCGCCTGCGCCTTCCCCGAGGCTCGCCGACACTGCCGATCGCAGCGTCGGCCGGCCGCCCTCGACCGTGCGACCCGCCTCGGGCCACGGCACCGCCGAGGCTGCCAGTCCGAGGGTCGGTTGCGCCTTCGCGGACGACCGGTCCACATCCAGCATGGAGTGATAGACCGCCAGATAGTCGTTGGTCATGCGCTCTGCCGAGAAGCGCTCGAGGACGCTGGCCCGGATGGCTGCCCGATCGAGCTGGCCGATGCGCTTCAGGCTGAAAGCCATGGCCTGCGGATCGTCGGCGAGGAAGCCGTCCACGCCGTCACGGATGATCTCGGGCAAGGCGCCCGCGCGCCGAGCAACGATGGGCGTCCCGCAGGCCAGTGATTCGATGGCCACGAGGCCGAAGGGCTCCGGCCACGAGCCCGGCATGAGGCTGGCCGCGCTCTCGGCGAAGAGGCGATCGCGGTCACGAGGCCCGATTTCCCCCAGGAACTCGACGCTCGTTCCGGCCGCCTTGAGGGCGGGCACGAAGACGTTCTCATAGTAGGCCTTCTCGTCGGGACGAGGCCCGATCTTGGCCGCGATCCGCAGCTTCCGCCCGGCGAGGTTGGCCACCTCCATCGCGTCCACGATTCCCTTTTCGGGCGCCACCCGACCCACGAAACAGAGGTCCTCCCCGGCGCGCCGCTCGAAGGGCGCGTCACTCAGGTTCAAGCCATTGTGGACGACGGCCTCCCAGGCAACATCCGGGCAGAGGTGTGCCTGCGCCCGGCTGATGGCCACCAGCCCTCGCGGCGGGGAGCTGAAGAGGCGCGCCGCGAAGGGAAAGTCGATCCGGCCGTGGAAGGTATTGACGACGGGCACCGATGTCACATGGGCGAGGAGGATGCCCGGCCAGTCGATATGGGCGTGCACGAGATCGAACTCGTCGCTTCGCCGCAGGACGTCCAGCACGGTGCTATAGAAGTACGGCGATGCGTCGCCACCGAAGCCCGTCGGGCGCAGGGCATGCTCGACCGTTGGAATTAGGCGGCCGTTGGCAGGCGGCTCGGAATCGCCACTGGCAAACAGGGTCACGGCATGGCCGCGACGATCGAGCTCACGCACGAGCTCGTGAACGATGCGCTCGGTTCCGCCGTAGGCTCGAGGCGGCACGCGTTCGAGAGGCGGAGCCACCAGGGCGATCCGGAGCGCGCGAGAATCGGGCAATTTTCGTCCTTCCTCGGTCGCGCAACCAACCGAAGCTTACCGTGACGGCGCCAAACCGGCATGGGGGCGGGCCCCCCGCCGGCACTAATTACCGGTGAATCCCCGTTTCCGGCGCGGATGCAAACCGACACCGAACCGGGATTGCAACGCCCCTGCAAGGCGGAAGGATGAGCCGCCCGCGCAGCATCCAATGCCCGATCGAGACACTCGAGTCCGGTGGTTCCGGGGTCGAAAACGAGCCGCCGGCGGCTCTCGGCAGGCTCTGCCAGGGCCTTTGTCGGAACTCGCAGAGGTGTGGACGTAAACCATGACCGATCCGTATCACCACGATCATGACGAAGTCGTCGTCGAGCGCGACGGCTCGGCCATGGGCGTGATCCTCGGGATCATCATCCTGCTGGTCATCGTCGCCCTCATCTGGTGGTTCAGCATTGGCCCGGGCACGTCGCCCAATCAGACCGCGCCCGCGGCCAGTCAACCAGCCGTAACGCAGCCCAGCGTCGCCCCAAGCCAGGCTGCACCCAGCAGTGCGGCGAGCCCGTCGCCGTCGTACTGAGCGCGCACTTGGAGATCTCTGACGATCGCTCGGGCGGGATGCCCGCCCGAGCGATCGAAACCGACCGTCACCCGCCGCCCGTCGGGCTCGATCCTTTGACGCAGTGCGGCACAGTAGCGGTTTCACTGGAGGTGTGGCTGTGAGCACGCAACCGTTGATCCTCGTGGCCGATGACGAGCCACGCATCACCAAGCTCGTTTCGATCGCCCTGAGCGAAGAGGGATTCCGGGTCGTGACGGCGAACGGCGGAGAGGACGCGCTGGTCAAGGCCGAGGAGGTCAGGCCTGACGTCGTCCTGCTCGACATCGTCATGCCGGACCTCGACGGAATCGAGGTGATGCGTCAGCTGCGCGAGCGGCGGCCGGTGCCGGTGATCCTGCTGACGGCGAAGGGCTCCACGGCGGATAAGGCCAAGGGCCTGGACCTGGGGGCCGACGACTACGTGGCCAAGCCGTTCCATCCGGACGAGCTGGCAGCCCGGGTTCGCGCCGTCATCCGTCGCACTTCGGGCGCGACGCCGGGGCAGGGGATCGTGGCCTTCGACGACGTCGAGATCGACCTGGAGCGGAGGATGGTCACCCGTGGCGGAGAGCTCGTCCAGCTCTCGCGGACGGAGTGGCTCCTGCTGCAGCACCTTGCCGCAAATGCCGGCAAGGTCGTCCTCCACACCGAGCTGCTGACGAAGGTCTGGGGTCCCGAGTACCGGGACGACCTGCAATACCTCCGGGTGTGGGTGAGCCGCGTCCGCCGCAAGCTGGGCGCCAAGCCCGGCGAGCCCGGACGGATCAAGACCTTCCAGGGCATCGGCTACCTGCTCGACGTCGACGCGGGCGGGGCCGACACCTCCGAACTGCATGGCTCCCGGGAGTCGGGGATGGCCGCCGAAGCGTCGGCGTCGGATGCGGGAGCGGTGAGCGCCATGGGCTGAACCCGGTTGAACGCGGCTGTACGCGGGCTGAACCCTCGCCGTCCGCCTACTCCTCGTATCGGGCCGTCCGCCTACTCGTCGTATCGGCGGCGTCATCGATTATCTGGCACACGTCATCGCCGGCCTGGTCGCCCGGGCCGGCGGTTGCTTTTGTCCGCCCAGGCCGTCGTCTGCGCGTTTGCTAGGGATCGGGCGGCGACCAGTGACCGTCGCGGTAGACGTACCACGAAGAGCTCGGCTGCGCGCTCAGCTCGGACGGATGAACGACGGCCTCCGGATACTGGTTGCGCAGGGCCCCCTCGAGGTCTCGGGGTTCCCTGGAGCGCAACCGTCCTACGAGGGCCCGAACGTGCTCCGCGAAGGCCAGGTCGGCAACGGGAAAGGTTCGAATCCAGCGCCGGCGGTTGCCGGTCGAGTTCAGCATCTCGCGGGCCATCAAGCAGGATAGCGCCCAGACAGGTTACCGCAAGTGCTCACGGCCTCTGATGCGAAGGATTACAGCTAGCTCGCAGTCGGAGAACCCTCGGGGGGACGGAGGTCGCCCCTTGGATCCCCGAGGACGAAATGCCTGGATCAGCAGGGGATGTCCTCGTCGTGGGAACGGCCGCATCGGGGACAGACTGCCAGCTGGCCGGCCAGGCCGTCGCGGGTGTCTCGTGCGCGACGCGCATGTTCGTTACGCAGCCGCTCCTCGCGGCAGTGGTTGCATTGGCTGCAGGTTCCGACCGGCAAGGCGGCCACCAGCCCGCCGAGGACGAGCAGTGACACGCCAAGCCAGCCGGTGAAGGCTCCTGGGTCGATCATCACGGACGGAGATCAGCTCGCGGTCCGTGGTCAGGCAACGACGTGACGGTCATCACGTACGCCGAGCCTGACGACGGCCAGGACGAGCATTTCGATGAGAGTCCAGCCGATGAGCGCCACGATCGCCGCAACGTCGAGCACGGCACCTGCGTGCGTGCCAACGCGGTCGAGCCGGAACATGCCACGGAACGGTTCGACGAGCGTGTCGGACATCCCCAGGATGGCGCTGACGAGCCCGTTGTCGTGGTTCGCGATCAGCAACAGGAATACGATGCGCAGCACGATGACGGCCTGAATGATCCCGAAGATCAGCCCAACCACTCGATAGAGCATCGTCGCGGGCGATGGACCCGGGACGATGTGCGCGGTTTCCACGACCGTGTCCCGGTCCACCGGGTCCACAACCGTTGCGCGGCGGACGCCGGCGACGGGTCGTTCAGTCGTCGTCTCGTGCGTCGTGGTTCGCTCGTAATCGTCCATGTCAGCCTCCTCGTTTCGAGGTGGGGAGTCGCGATCGGCGACTCGGCAATGCGACGATGCCGCACAGCCCTCTCCGTCAGCCTCAGCAGACGTCGCGGCCGCGCTACAGGCTGGTTACGCCTGGCTCGCCCGGCGGCCCCAGGCGCGAATACGCCGAGCAGCGGTGGCCATTCACGCGAGTGAGCCGCGACGGGATGTGCCAGGCGCTTCCTTGGGCGTCGATTGCAACTTACGCTGCTCGTCGTCGCGGAGCGGAACCGCTCTGAGCTGACTCGCAGCGTCCTTACAGCGTCGCCACGTTCGAGGCTGCACCCAGGAGGCCGGCGACCGTCGCGATCGTGACCAGGGTCGCTGCTGCCCTGGGATGGCGTTGCGCGTCGGCCACGAAGATCGTGAGGACCAGGAGTATGAGCATGAGCTTGAGGCTGACCACGGCCGGCATGCCGAGGTCGAGGGCCGCGCGGGCGACGGGGTTCGCCTCCGCGCCGGGGCCGTGTACCCGGACCATGCCGGTGAACGTGATCAGGTCCGCCAGCTGACCCACCCCGACGGCGATGAGCGCCGCGAGTGTCGCCGTCATGAAGCGCTCGCGACGCGAACGCCGCTCCTCAGGATCCTCGGGCCACAGCCCGAATCGCCAGCGCACTCCGAGTAACGTCCGCTCCTTCGAAGTATCCATTCAGGCCGCGCTGCGTCCCGTCAGCAGCTGCGCGACCAGAACCACCAGGGCGAGGATGAGCAGGACGTGGATCAATGCACCGCCGACAGTTGTCAGCAACCCGAGGAACCACAGGACGAGAAGGATCACGAGAATGGTCCACAACATGGCGACCTCTTTTCCGTCGGTCGCCGGCCGGCCCCGCGGGTGACTCGACGACGGCCCGATGCTGGCAGTGCGTCCTCGCCAGCGGCCTAACGAGGTCGGCCGTCTGCTCGCAGTGTCGTGTCAGGTGGTCCTGACGGGTGGATTCAGCGCGGCGGCAGTCCTGCGCGACGCAAACCCGATGGCTGGCGCTCGTCGCCTTTCCGTGGTGAAGCTCGTACAGTCTGACGATGTTGGGGAATTCGGTGCGGCTGTTCGCGATCCGCGGCATCGAGGTCGGTGTCCATGCCAGCTGGCTCGTCGTGTTCGGCCTGGTCACCTGGTCGCTCTCGACATCCTACTTCCCGCAGGTCCTGCGGGGGATCAGCCCGGCTGAAGCGTGGCTGCTGGGCGCGGCCTCCGCGATCCTGCTGTTCGCTTCCGTCCTCGTCCACGAGCTCGCGCACTCCTTCGTCGCGCGCTCCCGGGGTCTCGACGCGCGGTCGATCACCCTGTTCATCTTTGGCGGTGTCTCGAACCTCGGCGGCGAAGCCAGGCAGCCCTCGACGGAATTCGTGGTGGCGATCGTCGGCCCGCTGACGAGCCTCGTGATCGGGGCCGTCGCGTACCTGCTCGGATCGGCGCTCGCGAGCCCTCGGTCAGCCGCAGCGGTCGCTTCCTACCTCGCGGTGATCAACCTGCTCCTGGGTGGCTTCAATCTCCTGCCCGGCTATCCACTCGACGGCGGCCGCGTTCTGCGGGCGCTGGCCTGGACGGCGACCGGCAGTCTCCGACGCGGCACCGAGATAGCGGTCGCGGTCGGCCAGCTGGTCGCCTACGGCTTCATGATCTGGGGCTTCGTGTGGGTTCTGGGTGGTGAGCTCTTCAACGGTATCTGGATGGCCGCAATCGGCTGGTTCCTGCAGGGGGCCGGCCATGCCAGCCTCCAGCAGGTGATCCTCGAGCAGCGCCTTCGTCGAATCAAGGTCGGCGACATCATGCGACCGGACCCCACTGCTGTTCTGCCCGACCTCGCTGTCGCGGACCTGATCGAACGGTACCTGCTGCCCTCCAACCGGCGGGCGATGCCGGTCGCAGAGGACGGTCGTCTGGCCGGCATCATCACGCTCTCGGACATCCGGCACGTTCCGCCCGACGAGCGCGCATCGACACCCGTGCGAGCCGTCATGGGCGGCCGGAGCGACCTGGTCACGGTCAAGCCGAGCGACCCGCTGACCACGGCCCTCGAGGCGCTTGGTCGAGGAGACTACGAGCAGCTGCCGGTGGTCGACGACGGACGGCTCGTGGGGATGCTGAGCCGAGGTGACATCCTTCGCCAGATCCAGCTGCGCGAGGAGCTCGACCTCGAATCGAGCGAGGTGCGGGCGACCGCCCGACCGGCGGCCTGAATGGTCAGCGCGAAGCCATGGTCAGCACGGCCGCACCGTCCACGTGGCCTTCGTGCAGCCGCTGAAGGGCGAGGTTGCCGTCGGCCAGGGGAAACGGCTCGACCGTCGTCCGGATCGGGATCGCGGCAGCGAGGTCGAGGTACTCCCGTGCGTCCTCGCGGGTGAAATTGGCAACGCTCGCCAGGCGTCGCTCCCACCACAGCAGGTCGTAGGGGAATTCCGGGATGCGATCCAGATGGATGGCGTTGATGGCGACCGTCGCACCGCGATCCAGGGCGGCGAGCGCCGCGACGACCACTGCGCCGGCCGGAGCGAACGTCACGGCTGCGTCGAGAGGCACCGGGGGGCGGTCGTCATAGCCTCCGACCCAGGTTGCTCCCAGGCCCAGGGCCCGCTGTTGATCCCTTTCGGATCGGCTCGTCACATAGATCTGGCAACCCCAGTATCGCGCGACCTGGATCGTCTGCAGCGCCGACGCTCCGAAGCCGTACAGGCCGAGCCGTCCACCGGGTTCGATGCCCGACCGCTTGAGGGAGCGGTAGCCGATGATCCCGCCGCACAGCAGCGGCGCTGCCTGCACGTCGTCGAAGCTCGATGGCAGGCGGAACGCAAAGTCGGCACGCACGGTCATTCGTTCGGCGAAGCCGCCATCCCGGTCCCATCCGGTGAACGTGGCGTCGGGGCAGAGGTTCTCGCGCCCCGATCGGCAAAAGCGGCACGCACCGCACGTGGATGCCAGCCAGCCAACTCCGGCGCGGTCGCCGACTTTCCAGCCCGTCACGCCGTCACCCGTCGACTCGACCATTCCGACGGCCTGATGCCCGGGAATGACGTTGTGGCGGTGGAGCTCGATGTCGCCCGCCGAGATCTGGAGGTCGGTTCGGCACACGGCGCACGCCGCAACCCGCACCAAGAGCTCGTCCGGGCCGGGCGAGGGGTCAGGTTGGTCCCGCAACTCGAGGGGGCTTGTCTCGGGAGGACCGGGACGCTCGAGCACCAGAGCCTTCACGCCGTAAGTGTGCCCCTCACCGGCGAAACCCTCAGACGCCGACCCTGGACCCTCGACTGCTCGCCTAGAGAGTGCGGGTGACCTTGCGCAGCCCTCGCGGGGTCTCTGGGTCGTGGCCCCGAGCG
>WNGJ01003918.1_pt1 | contig 24375 bp, 23 predicted proteins | sample 5400611 | NCBI WGS metagenome assembly WNGJ01 (sample SAMN13153375, study PRJNA577476) | soil metagenome | isolation source: 40 cm soil or saprolite under Garry oak tree replicate 1 | place: USA:California | collected 2016-06-15
CTCAGCAACTGAAGTACAACAGTCTTTTCAAAGGAGACCCGAGGATGAATGAACCAATAGTTCTTCCTCCACTTGATGCTCCGTTCGTTGCATGGTTAGAGACACAGCCGTCAATGGAGCACAATCTTCGCGAGGACCTGCAGATTATCCGCCAGTGCTTGAGGGGACGTTCCCACACTGAGTTTATCAGCGGTCGGGATGCTGCTCAGCGAGTGTCTTCTATGGCAAATTGGGTGGGTTTTGTGGAGACAGCTAGCTTTTACTATGAGGTGTATGAGGGGTTCTGCCTCCGTCTGATCACATTGTGAGAGCCATCTCCGGTTGGTCGAAGATGGCTCTCATTGCGCTTCTCTAATTTTTACTCCTGAACCAACGCTTCAAACTGCTTGCGGTCCAGTTGCTCGTACTCCATCAGTGCATTAGCCAGTTTCTTCAGCTGCTCGTAATGCTCACTCAACAGCGCACGTGCCATCGCGTAACCTTCTTTGAGAATATTCTGTACTTCAGAGTCAATCATGGACGCCATCGTTGTGCTATTGTTGCCGCGTGCCCCGGACGCATTCATAGCGAATGCGTGTCGATGGGCAGTTGCATCACTACCATCGAGTGTAAGCTGGCCATCAGTTCCGACGACAAACGAACGCGATTGCGCCGGCAAGTCATTGACATCGCTCCGGCGCATGTTCAGGCTCATTGCGCCAGGCTCGTAGTCAGCGAAGACAACCCCGACCTGATCGCTCATTCCCCAACGTGTGACCATGCGCCTGGCCAGGTCAGTCACCATCTGCAGGTCGTTCTCGGCGCCAGTAGTAACGCGCTCCGGCCCAAAAGTGAGTTCTTCGGATACGCGGCCACCAAGCCCAACAGCGATGCGCGCCATTAACGTCTCGCGGCTATAGTTGTAGCGATCTTCCTCGGCGGTGAACTGGGTCACGCCCAGACTCTGACCACGTGGCAGGATAGTAACACGGTTAACCGTATCAGCCTGCGGCAAATGATAAGCAACAAGCGCGTGCCCTCCCTCATGATAGGCAATGATACGACGATCAGCCTCACTCATCACGATCGGTCGCAAAGCGCCAAGTTGTACCCGCGCCAGGGCATCCTCAAAACAGTCGTGCGTAATATACTCCAGGTTTTGACGTGCCGCACAGAGAGCCGCTTCATTGACAAGATTAGCCAGGTCCGCCCCCGTCATGCCGGTGGTCAGGCGAGACAGGCGCTCCAGCGACACCTCCTCATGTAGTGGTGTAAATCGCGTATGAACCTTGAGAATAGCTTCACGCCCGACGCGATCAGGATGTGATACCGTTATATGGCGATCAAATCGTCCCGGACGCAAGAGCGCCTTGTCCAGGATATCGACACGGTTGGTCGCAGCGAGCACGACCACTGCCTTGTGCCCATCAAAACCATCCAGTTCCACCAGCAACTGATTGAGCGTTTGATCTCGCTCGTCGTTACCGGATACCCTCATCGTACGCTTGCGACCCACAGCGTCAATTTCGTCGATAAAAACAACGCACGGCGCGGATTGGCGCGCCTGGTTGAAAAGGTCGCGCACCCGGCTCGCACCCACCCCAACAAACATCTCGACAAATTCAGAAGCGCTCATGCTGAAGAAAGGCACTCCAGCCTCACCAGCTACCGCTTTTGCCAGCAGCGTTTTACCGGTTCCTGGCGGGCCGACGAGTAAAGCGCCACGTGGAATACGCGCACCCAGGCGGTTATATCGTTCCGGGCTGCGCAAAAACTGCACAATCTCTACCAGTTCTGACCGAACCTCATCTATACCGGCTACATCCTCAAATGTAACTTGCGGCTCCAAACTGGTATGATTTTTTGTCGAAGAAACACCGTTTGGTTTCACAGAATGAGTACTGGTAAATTTATCTGGTCCAATGCGCGGTTGCTTCGTTTCTGTCGTACGATCAAAGCGCCGTGCTCGGCTCTTCCCGAGTTGAGTCACACGGTCATCCATAGAACGATTTGAACGCATAGGATTTTTAGGCGCTAATATGAGCAATAAAATCAACCCGAGGAAAAGCAAAGGGATAAATCGCCAGAGCGGCCCCATCCATATGGGTGGCTGCGCCACAGGAAGGGTATTGACGATCACATTGCGACTTAAAAGCATTGGCATTAAGTTCGCGTCACCACTTCCAGGCAGATGAGTAAAGACAGCTCGTGCAGGATTAATAGGCGGAGATGTGGATGTGCTTGGCCAGGAAGAATAGCCCGAACCGACATAGCGGCTCCATGCAACAAAGTCGGCAGTCAATTTTCTGGCTGAAGCTGTTGCTGCTTGTGGTGCCATCATCGTTTGATGCTGTGATAAAGGAGTCATCAACAAGCCGCTGATATCATTTCCCTGCAGTGTTACAGCCTCCACGTTCCCGGACTTCACCTGCCCCAGAAATGTACTGTAGCTAATCACCGTGACCCCACTCGGGGAAGTATTTGTTGAAGGAGCATGTAGTTGGCTGACCACACCAAAAATCAAGCCACTAATCATTACAAGTAGCACGCTGGTAAAGATCGCTTGTTTATGCGTTTTGAGGAACGTTAACACATTTCGCCCGTTGCTCCTCATATCTGTGTATCGCCGCCATCGCGCCATATATTTCGCCTGGCGACCACCTTTGCCGTCCATGTATGTACACCTCGCCTGTAAAGCTTGCACAGATCAAAACATCTTGACAAGCATAATGTAGACTCTTAACCAAATCATCCGAACATCCGTAGGAGCCGATTTATCGCGCTCACCGCCGATAATGTACTTTCACAAACTAACCCGATCATCCAGTAGGTGCCGATTTATCGCGCACATCGCCGATTGATCGGCCCTGCGTGGATATTTCGGTATCCGGTTTATTTTGTGAAAGTTCATTATCGGCCCTCCGTGCATTTACGGCTCTCTCGATGAAAAAGTTAAAAAGCATCCTTGAGCAGAAGTAGTACTCTCCAGGGAAGTCGCCTCCCAGAGAGCCTGGTCCCCCACTTTATCATTTCTACCCTACAGAATTGAGTATCATCCTCCCGGTGTTTCCATAGATCGACAAATGAGAGGTTCATCCTCGATGATTTCACCTCGCTCTGTTCTACGGAGAGAGAATCCTTCTTCATATGCCTGCGATAATGCAGGAAAAAGGCCATAAAACGACTAATAATTTATGAATACAGGCAATAATAATATTGACGCCAGGAGATTAGTGTACTGCCTATCACCGCATAGCATAATACTTCGCTGTAATTTCGGTACTTTTTTCCCATGATAATGACTAAATCAATATGTATCTATGTGTTTCTTCACGTTTCAGCATACGTCTATTGACTACTAAAGACGCCTTTCGGTACAGCAACGGGTTAGATTCATAGCTGCTACAGCGTAGTAATACTCTGTTATTGAGAACGCTATGAACCTTTTTTTGTAGGACATCTATAATTCTAATACGTTATGATTGCCCCTATAGATACATGCATCTCTGCCACCCTGATGAGTGCCACAATCTGAACGAGCTATTAAAGCTATATACTTAATATTCGGGAAAGGATACAGTTTCCAAAACCAAAAAGAACTCGGTAGCAGTCAACTACCGAGTCCTCGTTCATTCCGGAAAACATTCCTTCTCAACCATTTAAACCCCTCGCATACTCAATTGCACGCGCCCACGCTGCAGATCGACCTTCAGAACACGTACCTGCACTACCTGCCCCACAGCCACAACCGTGAGTGGATCTTTGACGAAGCGGTCGGCCATCTCCGAGACATGCACCAGGCCGTCCTGTTTGACGCCAATATCAACAAAGGCCCCAAAGTCTACCACATTGCGCACCGTTCCCTGTAAAATCATCCCCGTTTGCAAATCTTCAATCTTCAGGACATCGTGGCGCAAAATAGGTGCGGGAAGCGCATCACGTGGGTCCACCCCCGGCTTTTCCAGGTTCTCCAGGATATCGTCGAGCGTAGGGAGGCCAACACCTACCTTTTTCGCCATTTCTGCCCATGCAGCCTGTTCGCTAGTGCCACTTCCGCTCGCGTTCCGCGCATCACTATGACGGTTACTTCGTCCCAGGCTGCTCTGCAGTTTGACAAATTGACGGTACTGGGCGATACGCTCGGCAGGTTTTACCTTCTTCCCATCACCAGCCGGGAGCAACTCCAATAAAGCGCGAGCAGCCGCGTAGCTTTCCGGGTGAATAAAGGTATTGTCCAGCGGTTCGACCCCGTCAGCCACTTTGAGAAAGCCGGCTGCCTGTACAAAGGTTGCTGGACCTAACCCGGAAACCTTGTGCAGACCTTCTCGCGACTTGAATGACCCATGTTGCTCGCGATAGCTGACAATGGCATTCGCGACACGGCTGTTGATACCCGAGACATGTTTGAGCAAGGCCGCCGATGCCGAGTTGACCTCGACACCCGCGAAATTGACGCAGGACACCACGACGCGCTCCAGCATCTCGGCCAGTTCTTTCTGATCTACATCGTGCTGGTATAAGCCCACACCAACTGCCTTGGGATCAATCTTCACCAGCTCAGCCAGTGGATCCTGCAATCTGCGTGCGATCGAAATGGTGCCCCGCTGTGTAGCATCGAGCGTGGGAAATTCCTGCCGGGCGACCTCTGACGCGGAATAGACCGAAGCCCCCGCCTCGTTGACTATCACATAGCCAATGCGCCCGCTCTTTCCCCCCTCCCGCTCCAACTCGCGAATCAATCCCGCGATCAGCTGCTCAGTCTCGCGAGAGGCGGTACCATTCCCGATCGCAATCACCGTGATGTCATATCGCTTTATCAGATCGCGCAATATCTGTTGTGCCTTCTCTGCCTGGAAAAGGTACAGCGTATCCGACTCGATAAACTTGCCGGTTTCATCAATAACAGCCAGTTTACAGCCGGTACGAAAGCCGGGATCTATACCTAAGACTTTCCTGCCGCGCAGCGGGGGCTGCAAAAGTAAGTTTCGTAAGTTGGCGGCGAAAATAGCAATGGCATGTTCTTCAGCCTTCCGGGTCAACTCTGCCCGTACCTCCCGCTCCATGGCGGGAGCAAGCAGGCGTTTATACCCATCTTCCATGGCAGCAACAAGGTATTGCGCAAAGGGGGAACTAGCTTTGATGGGATAGCGCGCGGTGATATCCTGCCGTGCCTGCTCATAGGCCAGTGAGACGCTCACGCGCAGGACCTCTTCCCGCTCAGCGCGGTTTAACGCCAGCACGCGATGCGGCACCAGCTTCAAAACATTCTCTTGAAACTCATAGTAAAGCTGGTACACCCCGTTGGGATCCTTCTCCGCGACCTTCTCAGGATCAGCTACCTTCGCACCGACCATCGCGTGCTTGAAGAAAGACGCCCGGACATTCCCGCGTACATCGGCATCCTCGGCAATAACTTCAGCCACAATGTCGCATGCCCCTGCGTAAGCTTCCAGGCTTGTATCAACGCCCTTTTCAGCATTCAAGTAAGGACTCGCATACTCCTCCAGCATCGCATCCACATCTCCCACAAGTTCTGGCTGTTGCAGGATAATTTCAGCCAGCGGAGCTAACCCTTTTTCCCTGGCGACGCTGGCGCGCGTCTTGCGCTTGGGCCGATAGGGAAGATACAAATCCTCCACTTCTTGCAGCGTTGTCGCGGCATCGATGGCAGTTGCTAATTCCGCCGTCAATTTGCCCTGTGCTTCAATCAATCTGCGCACATCGACCTTGCGTTCAAAGAGCGTTCGTAATGCTAATGTGCGGTCGGCAATAGCCTGAATCTGCACTTCGTCCAGGCTGCCGGTAACTTCCTTGCGATAACGAGAAATAAAGGGGATAGTATTTCCCTCGTCCAATAGCGCGATGGTACGTTCAATCTGACCACGAGCTAATCCCAGTTCTTTACTGAGTGCCTGTGCCAGCTCCGTTACCCGTAACTCCACCTCTTCCGGCGCAACAGGTACCGTTTCAGCTTGTTTGCTTTGTTCCTCAGGTGTCAAATATGTTGCCTACCTTCCCTGGCGACTTTAAAAATATTTCTTGTGCCAGGGGAAATAGTATCATAGCTCTGGCGTTCCGTACAACCTCTCGCGCAACGAACAAGCAGGAAATTGTAATCTCAGTACATTCATGGGAAGAAAAGTGAGCCCTCCATCGTTCTACTATCGAGAGGAACAATCTTGCACCATTATTTCAAAAAACAGTTGAGGATATTGCTTGCAATAACCCGTTTGTATGATACAATGACTGCAGACTGAACCGATCTTACGTCCCTGTTGATGGAAGAGAGAGCAAGTACTTGGAACGAAATGTGATGTTTGACGCTGACCGAGGTAAACCGGCTGAGGTAGAACGCGAAACCTTGCAGGATTCAGATCTCAGTAGTTTAGCGCAAAGCGATAGCCTACGCCTGTATCTTCGTGAGATTTCTCGTATTCCTCTCCTTACCGCTAGTCGCGAATCCCACCTTGCGGAACGCGCGGAACAAGGTGATAAAGATGCTCGTAATCACCTTATCGAGGCGAACTTGCGACTGGTAGTAAGTATTGCAAAAAAATATGTAGGGCAGGGACTCTCCCTGGAAGACCTTATCGGTGAAGGCAACATTGGTCTGATTCGTGCAGTAACCAAGTTCGACTATAGAAAGGGTTTCCGCTTCTCCACCTACGCAACCTGGTGGATCAAGCAAGCCATTACTCGTGCGATCTTAGAAGGCACTCGCGTCGTCCGTCTCCCTGTCTATATTATGGAAGAGGTTATGCGTGTCAAGCGTATGACTCGCCAGCTCTACCAGGAACTGGGCCGCGAACCCACTCCTGAAATCATCGGGCAGCGCTTAGGCATGACAGCGGATCGCGTCAGCGAGTTGTTGATCTGGGCAGAAAAAGTATTTTCACTCGATGCTCCTCTTTCCGAGGAAGAAGAGAACACCCTGGGTGACGTCATCGAGGATGTCCGTGAACGCGGACCCATGGAAATCACCGATCAACAATTGCTCCGCGAAGAAATTCGTAAAGTGCTTGGGCAGTTGACCTTGCGTGAAAGACAGGTGATTGAACTCCGCTTTGGCCTCGTTGACGATCACGACCATACGTTAGAAGAGGTTGGTAAAAAGTTGAAAGTGACTCGCGAACGAGTCCGTCAAATTGAGGAACGTGCCATACGTAAGCTGCGCCACCCACAGGCTAGCCGCATCCTTAAAGAATACCTCGACTGAAACACGAGCCGGGACGTCCCTTGCCAGAGACGTCCCCTCCACTTCCTTTCCCACTGTGAGATAAATACTTTTCCCAACGTATACTGGTATACATAATGGAGGTGACAAGGTCACGGATCGTCAATTACCCCCTCCTGAAGGAGGAGGCTTGCAAAAGCCTTGATTGACTAGCCTTGGTGCGTAGGCACTCCGTTCAAAAAGTCAGGATACCTTCAAATGCTTGCTCTAGTTTGAAGCACTATCGCCTGCGATTAAATCGTTCTGATGGGTAGGAGCCGTGTCACAGGCCGAACAAGCTTTTTGAACATTGGCGAAGAGCACCTTACTCCGAAAGGAGGTAGACGCGATGTTCGTCTACGTGATCAATAAGCATGGGCAACCACTTATGCCTTGCACACCACGAAAAGCCCGCTTGCTCCTGAAGGCAGGCAAAGCCAAAGTGGTCCATGCGGTCCCTTTTACACTGCAACTGCTCTACGGGAGTAGTGGATATCGGCAAGATGTCGGACTGGGCGTCGATGCAGGTACCAGGCATATTGGCATCTCCGCCACGACTGAGAACGAGGTGCTCTTCGAGGCGGAAGTTCACCCACGAACGGATATTCAGGCATTGCTTGCAACGCGCAGGCAGTTCCGTCGTGTGAGAAGAAGCCGCAAGACACGTTACAGGCCAGCACGGTATGCGAATAGAAAGAAGCCCAAGGGGTGGCTTACGCCTTCTGTTCAGCACAAGGTGGAAAGCCATCTCAAAGCCATCCGGTTTGTTGGCGCGATCTTGCCAGTGAACCGCATCACTATTGAAGTCGCGCAGTTTGATATGCAGAAGATCAAAAATCCCTCGATTGCAGGGGAGGAGTATCAGCACGGACCACAATCCGATTTTTGGAATACCCGTCAGTATGTGCTCTGGCGCGACGAGCATCGTTGCCAGCGGTGTCAGGGAAAATCCAAAGATCCGATACTCAACGTTCACCATATTGAGTCGAGCAAAACGGGCGGTGATAGCCCAGACAACCTGGTGACGCTGTGCGAAACGTGCCATACGGCTCTTCATAAGAATCACCTGGAAAGCACGCTCACACGCCGCTCGCCCAGTTTGCGGGATGCAACGCAAGTAAACATGATGCGTTGGCAGGTCTACGAGCAAGCCAAAGCGCTCTGCTCCCAGGTGTGTCTCACCTACGGATACCAGACGAAGCAGACGCGGATCGCGACGAACCTGGAGAAATCCCACGGTATCGATGCTCGCTGCATCAGTGGCCATCCCCAGGCCTGCTCAGATGGCACCAGCTACCTGTTCAAGTGTGTGCGCCGGAACAATCGACAGGTGCACAAAGCCACCATTCGCAAGGGAGGTATGCGTTCACGCAACACAGCGCCCAGGTACGTCAAGGGATTTCGCTTATTTGACCAGGTGCGCTACGAGGGCAAGCTGTGTTTCATCTTTGGAAGACGAAGTTCGGGCTATTTCGATCTGCGACGACTAGATGGCACCAAAGTTCATGCTAGTGCCAACTACAAACACCTCCACCTAGTACAACGATCTTCAACCTGCCTGAGAGAAAGGAGAAGCGGCATTCCTCCCACACCTGAAGGTGCGGGTATCCTGCCGCTAGAGTCATGAATGAACTGGCTGGCCAGAGCCTGGGCGGGTACAAGTTAGATGAAGAAATCGGTCGCGGCTCCATGGGCATGGTCTATCGCGGTAGACAAATCGCCCTCGGACGCGAGGTAGCCATTAAAGTGCTCTCGCAAGCGTTAGCAAAAGATGCCTCATATGTAGCGCGCTTTATCCGCGAAGCACAAATCATTGCGGGACTCAACCATCCCAACATCGTACAAATTTTTGATGCCGGACAACAAAACGGGCTACTTTATTTTGTCATGGAATACGTTCAGGGACCCACCATCGCCAGCCTCCTTCAACTCGACGGCACCATTCCCCAGTACCTGGCCGCCGAATATGGCGCGCAAATAGCCGATGCGCTCGACTCCGCCTACAGAGAGCGCAATGTTATTCACCGCGATATCAAACCAGAAAATTTGATGCTCGACCGCTGGGGCAAGATTAAAGTCATGGATTTTGGCCTGGCACGCGCCATGGGTCTTCAGAAGATCACCGTTGCCAGAACCCTTGTCGGCAGCATCTATTATGCTTCACCAGAACAGGTGTGGGGCTATACCCTTGACAACCGTAGCGACATTTACGCCCTCGGTGTTGTCCTCTATGAAATGGTCAGTGGACACCGCCCCTTCGCCGGTCGATCCTTGCCAGAACTTACCCAGGCAATCGTCAATAGCCCTGTCCGTCCACCCGGCTCCTACACCCCGGAACTCTCACCTGAGCTGGAACAAATTATCCTCATAGCAATGGCTCGTGACCGCAACGAACGCTACGAGCAAGCCATGCTGCTCTCAAGAGATCTGCGGGCGCTCAATTTAAAACCGGAGACACCGCTCAGCAAGACCGTAATCAAACCACCTGTGAATGCAAACGGGCAACAAATAGCGCGAGGGAAAACCACCATACAGCCGCCCAAACGGCCCAAATTGCCACCCCCGCGCTACTACGACCAGAAGTACACGCGGCCCACCATCAGCAAGCAAGCAGCCCATTCCCCACCGGAAACTCAACCGGTCACCCGGGTATCGCCTTCCATAAAGGAGCAGAAAATCGATACCGAAGCACCCACTGGCCCCCTTGAAACCTTGCCCCAAACCAATACAGAACAACAGCAACGAGTGCAGAATCCGCGCAAGCACAAAACCGCCAACCAGCGGCCTCTCTGGCAAAAAATATTTAAATCACCCCGCTAAACCACGCCCACCCCCCTTGCCCGAATGCCATCCCCGCGCTATACTATCCAAAAGGATGCATGAACTATTTGTAGGTAATCAATCAAACGGGAGTGGCCAACGTAGGGGCCGGTTTACCGCGCCCACCGCCGATTTATCGGCCCCTCCCTCTGGAGATAAACAATAATAGTATGGACTCCTCGCAACTAAGTCTTGGTATTGCTTTCCTGGCAGGCATAGCATCGTTTCTTTCACCCTGCGTATTACCACTGGTCCCCATCTATATTGCGCAGCTGGTAGGCCACAGCGTCTATCAATCTTCGGCCGAGCAGGAAAACCAGCCGACACGACTAACCACATTCCTTCACGCATCGGCCTTCGTGCTCGGCTTTACCATTGCCTTCGTCGCGCTTGGCGCCACAGCCAGTACCATCGGCAGCTTTCTACGCGCCAACCAGCTACTGTTGCGCCAGGTCGGGGGCGTCATCCTCATAATTATTGGATTGCACCTGACAGGAATACTCAAGATACCATTGTTCTACGTACAGAAACGCTTTGAATTTCATCCAGCTCGCCCAGGTTACCCCGCTTCACTACTCTTTGGCATTATTTTCGCCATCGGCTGGACACCCTGTGTCGGACTGATACTTGGTCCTATCCTGGGACTGGCCGCCAACGCAGCAACACTTCGCCAGGGGGTGACGTTGTTACTGTTCTATTCACTCGGCCTCGGTATCCCATTCCTGCTGCTTGGACTGGGCATAGATCAATTGAGTAGAGTATTAAAATGGCTAAAACCGTACCTCGGCAAGATTGAAATTGGCACAGGTATCATCATGATCGTCGCGGGAGTGGTCATTTTCTTTAATATACTTCCCTATTTGAACCAATACTTTAACCTCGGCCTCAATATCCAATAACAGACCGTGAGCAACCTTATTCCCATTCTTCAAAATCGGCTCTAATATCGGCTCTGATTTCCATCTCAACGTCGGGATCAATTTCGATCTGCTTGCCCTTAGGTGCGCGAGCAAATTGCAATACTTTTTCGCGTAAATGATCCGGAGCTTTCTCGATAGTGCAGCGCTCGTGAATAAGTCTTGTAACGCGCATATCAAAATGAAAGCGGCACTCACAATCCGGACAGGCCGTAAGGTGACTCTGCACAATAGCGACTTCCTCGGCGCTGAGCTCCCTCCCAAGATAGAGATGGAGACGAGCAACAGTCTCATAACAGTTCATTACAGGTATCCTCCAACATGTATCCTCCTACTAGCGGCTAGTTCGTGGTATATCTGTTGATTCTAACATAAAAAGTGGGGCTTTCATTCCCACGATGAGTGCGATATACTGCAATTATCACTTTCCTTCTTTTGGAAAGGGGATTTGCTAAAGAGGAGTATTGAATGCCGGAACAGCCTAACTCGGAACGTGAACAGATAACACAGCCAGAAACGAATGACCAGAATGTACCGCCTGAAGATTTTGAGGCAGGCGTCTTAAATCAGCTAGATAGTCTTTACCGTACAGCGCGGCGTATGACCAGCAATCAACAAGAGGCCGAAGACCTGGTACAGGAAACAATGCTCAAAGCATTTCGTTTTGCCAACACCTATCAGCGTGGTACCAATCTGCGCGCATGGCTCTTCCGCATACTCAACACCTCGGCAATCAATCGTTACCGCAAGCAAGCCTCTCACCCTACTCCAACATCGCTGCCTGAAGGCGAAGATTTCTATCTCTATAATCGCATCAAAGATTTAACCGGCCAGGAACTGAGCATAGGCGCTGAAGATGAGGTATTGTCTCAATACCTTGATGAAGACGTTTACAAAGCGCTCAACGATCTCCCTCCCAATTTCCGCATGGCAGTCATCCTGGCGGATATTGAAGGTCTATCCTACAAAGAGATCGCTGAAGCGTTACAGATCCCCATCGGCACAGTAATGAGCCGTATCTCACGCGCGCGCCGCCAGTTACAACAATCGCTCTGGCAATACGCAAAAGAGAGAGGGTATGTCAGGTCCGAGGTGAAATAATTTGCGCACCTCTACGACCCTTGTCGGATTGGCTGGCGAGCCGTGTCTGCTCCCACACGCGTAAGACTCACATTCACACAGCGTCGATCCATCATATCGACCGCGCGAGTCACTAAACCCTTCCTTTCCAGGCGAGCAACAGCCTTTGTCGCGGCTGCCGAACTCACATTGAGAACTGATGCAATTTCTCCCACTAACCAGCGATCTCGTTCAGCAAGACAGGTCAGCACCTCTAATTGCCGCGGAGTGACACTAACGTTTTCTCGTCGCACTGTAGTCATATGTTTTCATCTCCTGCAAATGTATCCAGCCTGGCCATCCACAACAAATAGATGAACCAGAAACAAGCATTTACCTGGAAGACGACGGACAAGGACACAGTGGGTAGTTTTCTCCACCCCAATTTCGCCGCTTGAAAAATCTTATTTTGCCAGTGTACCTGACAATTGATCGCCCGTCACATATTACGCCAGGTTAACGTATCCCTAATGAGATCTATAAAACACGAAGGGGGCAAAGGCAAGCATGCAATACGTCCCATTCCATCTAGCACAAGAGTTGTGGAATGCCACGCCTGAACGCAACTGGTCGGCCCTGCGCGACCGTGTGCATGAGCGTCAAGAAAAAAAAGGAGATTTCGAAGGTGTTCATCCCACAACCCTTCTCCAGGTCATAAATCAGCTGGCGCACATCGGCGCTGAATATCCAGACTCGCCAGAAGAGCTCTATCGAGTACTCGATGAAAAGGTTCACGAACTAACCGACTAACTCCCGGGTTTGGTCGGTACTCCTGTCAGGAAAAAGAGCGAACGGTTCTCTCGCACCAAAACGTCAGGTTCGAGCCCCCTTCCGGGAATAGAACATCTTGTAAACAGGTTCTCTCTTATAAAACCCTGCCAGTTCATAGAACGCTGGCAAAAACAGAGAACAGTCTCTTGAAAAAATGAACCGGTCTGTGCGGCGCGATTCAGGTTTGCCTGGTCGCAGTCGCCTATTTCCGACTTTGGAGGAGAACACATGGAACTGGGAGTCGCACTTCCTACTTCAGCCCGGTACGCCTCAGCCGAGAGCATCGCTCGCATCGCCCAGGAGGCCGAACGCCTGGGCTATACCTCACTGTGGACCTACGAACGCTTATTGTATCCCATCGCAGGAGTCACACAGCCTGATGGGTCAACATGGCAGCTCCCTGAGAGCTACAAGTCAGTCTACGAGCCAATTGAAACACTCAGCTATGTCGCGGCCTATACACAACGCGTCAAGCTAGGCACAAGCATCGTCAATGCCCCATTCCAGTCGCCGGTTCTGCTTGCGCGGCGCTTCGCCACGCTCGACCGTTTAAGCAATGGGCGGGTGATCGCCGGTCTCGGCCAGGGATGGATGGAGCAAGAGTTCGCCACCTCCAATGTCTCGATCAAAGAGCGAGGAAAGCGCATAGAAGAGTATATTGCAGCCCTGCGTGCCATCTGGGGACCCGATCCCGTCAGCTTCGATGGAAACTTCTATCACATCCCCGCCTCACTGATCAATCCCAAGCCCGTGCAGCAGGGCGGCATCCCGATCCTCATGGGCTTCAACACCCTTGCCGCCGTCAAGCGCGCCGCTCGTCTAGCCGATATCTTGAATCCCATCGCCTTCACATTTGAGGCCCTGGAAAGTGCTGTCACCACCTTCCATTCGGCTGCGCGGGAAGCCGGTCGTGACCCCTGCTTTCTAAAACATAGTAAAACGTGTGTAACTATGCTTCAGTACTTGCTTCATCGCCTAACAGTTTCACCTGACAAGTCAGGCCAGCGCTCTCAGCTCCACAAGCGTATTTTCGTGCCGACGAAGCCACTCCCGGCACGCCCAGCGCTCTTGCACCAGGTTTACACGTCCTTGCATTGTAGACCAGATGTGGTGTGCTGTCAACAAGGCTTGGAATGCTGGCCAAAGAGGGGAGTGTGTGCTACATCCATATATTTGCACATAATTTACGCCTTTTTCAACCACTGTTGTTAACTCCATCCTCAAAGTCATCGTCCGCGCCAACGCGCCAATTACCGCAACCCCACTGCCCGAAGGCAAGCGCCCCTTCCTCGGTGGCTCACCCGAACAGATCGCCCAGGACCTGACTCGCGTCCAGCAACTCAACGTGGACGAAGTCTTCTTTAGCGATCAAGCCTCACCCACCGTAGACGAAGCCGTCCAGCGCCTGGAAGAAATACAAACCGCCGTGCACCGGTAACGCCCACTCATCGAACAGACACCAAAAAGAACACCCTACAGAACTAAAACAATGGGCTCCAGCCACAGTAGGGGCCGGTTTACCGCGCCCATGGCCGATTTATCGGCCCTAACAGGCATCAACCGAAGCCTGGGAGAACGGCAGGAAGTTGGATGATCCGTAGGGGCGAGGGCTGTGGAGCGGCGCGGGGAGGACCTTTATGGTCGCCCGCGTAGCCTATTTCCCCCTCCAGGAATTGTCGTGGATCGGGTTCTGGCCAATGCATCATTTTTCTTCTTTTCTCTCTACGCCTACTCCCGATATAGAGAATAGGTGTTTCTTCAAATCAGGTTGCCTGGCTGTTCTGCATAAAGGGCCGTGTATCCGCATGTTGTGCAAGTGAGAGCATACAGATACGATGTTTTTGACTGGCTACTGAAAAAGCCCACTGATATCCTCTGTTTGGCGGCCTGGAGAACGGTGCTTAATTGCACTGTGACTCGCTCTCCCCCACATTCGGGACAAGGTTTCGTGGGAGGCGGTTGTGTTTGGTCGTTCATCTGTCTTCCTCATTGCAAGAGATGATGTCAATAGCGACTAGAAACTCCACTAAATAAGACGACTGAACCACTTCTTTTTAGATAACCTGAGGCTTTCCGTTTTAATTGTTTGGCTTTTCGAAAAGGCGTTGATCCTCAACATACGGTTACTGCCTCACAAACTGTACCAGCCTCTCAAAGAGCACATCCACATTCATACTCCCGGCATTATATTCATCTCACTACATCCGTTAATGGGAAGCATCCCGCCCATTTGCTCCAGCCTCTCGTCTGGCTTCACTCTGGAGACCCCTCCGAATCAAATGTCCCAGTGGTAGGGCACCACCAGTAGATAGCCAGGACCCGACAAGGATGAGGATGAATCCTGCGACCATGGCCGCGTTGAGCGGTTCACCGAGGAGGGTGACACCGAGGAAGACGGAGACAACCGGATTGACGTAGGTAAAGACCGTGCCGCGGCTGGCCCCCACCTCGGACACGAGCGCGTAGAAGGTCAGGTAGGCCAGCGCCGTGCAGATCAGCCCGAGCACGAGCAGACTCACCATCACCTCCAGGTCGGGTACCCGGTTGGGAAGTCGCATCACCGCCAGCGGCAAGAGCACAACGGTCGTAACGGCACCGGCAGCCACCACCCCAAGGAGGGGTAGCGTGGCGACAGGTGGTCGCTTAACGAGGAGGGCAGCGACAGCGTAGCCCGCAGCAGCGAGCAGCACCAAACCTGCACCGAGCAACCCTTGCCTATCTCCGCCGACGTCGAGGCCCAGCAGAGCAACCACGCCCCCCATGCCAATGAACAGCCCGACCAGGCGCAGGCCACTGACTCGCTCACTCGGGTCGAAGCGCAGCGCCAACAGCGCCACCAGCAGTGGGTCGGCAGCGATGAGCAAACTGGTAAGCGACGACGCGATATGCTGCTCGCCGTAGCTGATCAACAGGAATGGTCCAACGATCTGCACGCAAGAGAGCACAACGATAGCTCTCCACTGCTGGCGAAGCTGTTGCCACGTCCCGCGGAAGAGAGCCACAGGCACCAGGACGACAGCCGCAATCCCCACGCGGGCAAACACTACCACAGTCGGATCAAGTTCGCGCACCGCAATCTTGATGAACAGGTACGGAATGCCCCAGAACACCGAGATCGCCATGAACAGCAGCCAGCCCTTACGGCTCATAATTCCTCCTATGTAACAAGGACCAAACACCGTGTGCCTCATCTGAAGACGAGAGCAGAATCGAAATGCTCACTGCATAAAAGGATACCTGGGAGAGGGGCACTTAGTCTAGTATGTTCTTGCGGTTCGGGAAAACGTGTCCTGGGGTAACGCCGTAGATGCACTTGAAGCGCTTGCTGAAATGGCTCTGATCCGCAAAGCCAGTCTTATAGGCCACGGTGGCGATAGGATGTCCTGCAAGGAGGAGCTGTTTTGCTTATTCTTCTCTCTGAGAGTGGAGGCTTGACTCCAATAATGTTCGACCTGCTCAATGTTGATCTTCTGGAAGTCCGTCAAGCCAATGAAACGACGCTCGTCAAACAAGAGCATACTTGCATAAGCCACTCCTGGATCATTGCGCTTCGTCTCTTTCGTTCGCTCTTAGTCTCAGTATGAATTCTTCGACCTCCTCGCCGCGTGCGTTCGAAAACCCCCTGCCCTCGCCGCAGATCGTGAACCCACATTTTTCCAGGACTCGCAAAGAGGCAATATTGTCTTTGGCAGCACGGCCGTACAGGGGACGCACCTTGACGTGACTCAGAAACGCTGAGAGCGCCCTGGTGGCAACGCCCTTGCCCCAGTAGTTCTTTCCAATCCAGTAGCTGACTTCTGGTTTACCGAACTCTTCATCTTCATAGATCAGGACATAGCCAGCCACATGCCCGTCGAAGAGTATGGTCTTTATTGTGATGGTCTCGTCGCCCAAAATCCTCGTCCAGTGCGCCGCGAAGGCATCCCTGTTCGCTGGGTCCCTGGTCGTGAAGGCCGCCATATGGTTTGCGTCCGAGTCCAGTTGCTGGTCGAAGAATATTTGGAGGTCACTTTCTATCACGTCCCGCAGTAGGACGTCGCTTGTCAAGGGGCCTGGTGTGCGTCTGGCCATGTCTTTCTCGCCTTTTTGGCTGAGCCGCCTCACTTACATTTTGCCGTCGGTCGGCATAGTTCCACCAATGCTCTATTCTACCACATCTAGCTGTGCAGTCATCAGCCCGCAGGGGTGTTGCGCCGCGCTGTTTCCTATGCCAACTTCGGTAAGCTGCGCTTCAAAGATGAGCGATCAGTTGCGAAAGGAGCAAAAGCATGCTTCGCCTCGACGATGCCATGGAGCTGCGCTTTGAGCAAAGTACTGAGACAAACCAGGCACTCCAGGTGATTGTGCAGGCCAGTAAGGAAAAAGACGCCTCTTTGGAAGGATCACTGGCCATGAGCTTGTTCTCATTTTGTTTGCTTCCTCAAAGCTTCGTGAAACTCAATATGCTTGCCTCCGACGCGCAGACCCCACAAGAGATCAGGATGCGTCTGCTCATTGACCTGCAGCAGGTCACCATCAGCGGTCACCAGTTCAACCGAGCGCATACTCCCAGCACCGACACCGTACTGGCGTGTCAGCCAGCCGCAGCCTCCACCGAGCAGATACCCAACGACTCCAACGCTCGCCGCGAATCCATTCAGTGGGGCCAGACCATAGGGAGAAGCCGCCTGGATGATCTCTTTCCACGTCGCTCCTGGCTCTACTCGTGCCGTCGCTGTCTCTGGCTCAATTTGGACGTCGGTCATATTGGCAAAATTGACCAGCAACGCACCGTCCGCCGGGTGCGGATGTCCGTGTCCCCCTCCTTGCATCGCAATAGGCAGATTGTGTTCACGTGCAAAGGTGACAGCGGCTTGCACATCAGAGGCACGAGCAGGCAAGACAACCACTGCCGGATGTTAGTCGAACGTCTTCGCATCCCACGTCTGACGCGCCCTCTCATACCCTTCATCTCCTGGAAGAAGCACGCTTCCTTGCAGACGCGCCCGTAGCGTTACCACATGCTGTGGATCGATTGTCTTTTCCGTGTCTTTTCCCTTGTCATTCACTTTTTTTTTCTCTTTCTTTTACAGGCGAAGAGGCCTCTCAAACGTGTATAGGAACAGCTAGAGGATGTCTTCGTGTCTCCCACCATCACCCTGGCTCGTCTGACCGGTGATTCATCCTGCTTCATTTTCAAGCGAGTCATGCCAATCAAAAAATGTGCGCTCCCACTCCTCCTTCAGCAGAGGGAAAGTGAGTCAGCGTTTCTCGAACGATCCTGCAACCGGCGGCGTAGCAGTGATGCCGTCGGCGAACTCCCACACGAGTGTGAGCAGGCGCTCGGGCTGCTCGATCTGCGGGAGGTGACCAGCCTCTGGGATGAGTTCGAAGCGAGCGTGAGGCAACGATTGGGCGTAGGCGCGACCGTAATCAGGGTCTGCGACGCCATCGCTCTCGCCCCAGACCACGAGGGCTGGAATCCTCACGCGAGCAAGTCGGCGACGCAACTTCGGATCACGCATACCCTGCCCCTGGTCGTACACTTTGAGCGCCTGGAAGTTTGCTGCCGTCACCGCCACCCGTTCAGGACTGAGGGTAGTGGGGTCGATGCGAAAGGCCGCCGGGTTGTGGAAGCTGAGTGCTAACAACTCGTCAGGAGTCAGGGGGAATACATCGGCGATAGGGTGACCCTCAACCTGGATGCCGATTGCATCGACGAGGACGATGCTACTGAGGCGCGTGGTATCTCGCACGGCGAGTTCAGACGCGATCCAGCCCCCCACCGATGACCCGATGACCATGACGTCCCGCAGTTCGAGCCGTTCGAGGAGGTCGAGGTAGGTGAGGGCGAGATCGTCGATGCTGTCGAACCACTCAGGCCGTGGCTCGCCCGCAAAGCCGGGGTGGGTCGGCACCAGGACATGCGCACGCGTGGACAGCGCCTCAGCAAAGCCAGACACGGTCTGCGGCCCGCCACCACCATGCAAGACGAGAATGGGACGACCGCTCCCGCGCTCGTCGATGCGCACGGTCAAGCCGTCTGTGAAGGACTCTCTTCGAGTTCTGGGAGGAGGTACAGTGTTCATGGAATCAATCCTTTCTGTTGTGTCCATCTACAGAGCCAGTTCTGATGGCGTTATTTCGCGGAGGAGAGCTATTGCATAGCTGCTCTCCTTGATATAAACTTGCTTATATAAGCATAGTAACACAACATCCTTTGTTCTCTGTGGAGAGGCAGAGAGCCTGTTTAGGAAGGGATCATCCCGATTTGTTGCAGCAATTGTAAAATGTCGGCACAGAGCCAGTATACGACGATTTGCCCATCTTTGACGCGAAAGATGTCCATTCCCGCATACTCGACGTTTTTCCCAACAGCGGCAGGCGAAGCTCCTGGCATGCTACCTTGATACGTGGCGCGAAAGACCCACCGACCAGCAACCAGGTCTTCATCAGCCAGAGGACCAACGCTCGTTGTAAAGCTGTAGTCGGTGAAGGCTCCGACTGTCGCGCCGATCCATTGCTTCAGCCCATCGGGACCGCGCACCTCAGCAGGACTCGTGCCTGCGGGAGCAAAATGCGCGACGAAGTTCGGCGCGATGATTTCATCAGCGAGAGACAGGTTTCCATTCCATAATTTATTCCAGTGTGTCCAGAGTTCTTTCGTGGTCAGTGAAGACATAGGTGTTTCCTTTCTTTACATCGGACTCAGTTCTTGGTATAATTACGAGTAATGTATCGTAATCATACAATGAGTATACGAGTAAAATGTCGTATTGTCAAGGGCTTCTGTGAAGAAGTTCCTTCCGTTTGCAGGAGAGGGGGTCCATGGGAGAAAATCAGGAACGACGTCAGGCTCGCCGTCAGAAGCGTGGTGTGCTGCGCGTGGAAGAAATCCTTCAGGCTGCTGGAGCACTCTTTGCTGAAAGTGGCTACGACAACGTGACAACCAACATGATCGCTGCGCGCGCAGGCATCTCACCGGGTTCGCTCTATCAGTTTTTTACAAATAAAGAAGCAATTGCGCAGGCATTCGCGGCAGACGCGACCGACCAACTCCACCGGGTGTATGACACCCTGCTTTCGTCCGAGGTGATGACCTTGCCCCTCCAGGCGTTTCTTGCTACCTTTGTCGACAGGATCGTTGCCTTTAATCGGAACTGCCCTGGCTATCTTGCGCTTGAGCTTGGGTCAACCATCTCTTCCCCACTTGCTCGGGTCTTAGCCGATTTACAGCAGGGCACCCAGGCACGCCTCGATGCGTTGTTGGCTGCCTACTGGCCTCACAGTACACCTGAGCAACGGCATCTCCCGCATCTGGTCTCCTATCGTCTTTTTCTCGCGTTACTTCCTCTGGCGCTCCAGGGCGACGAGGAACATCAGCGTGCAATTGTGTGTGAAATGAAAGCGATGTTGTACAGGTATTGGGAACCGATCATCGACCCGCAGAGAGCGTCAGAAGTGCACTCTCACGAAGCCCATGTCTAGATGTCATCGGCAGTGATCTCTTAAGGGTCATAGCAGTTTTTACTGTCATGTGACTTGATTACTGATTCATACACGGATTTGGTTAAGGATGAGCTTAAGAGAAAGAAAGTGCTCATTTCCTTGAGCACAAGTTTTACCGCACTGACACCTCTATAGAAGAACTTTCACCAAATCTGTGTATGAACGCCCCCCATCAAGCTCTTGACAACATGGAGCCTGAGAGGGCCTGGCCGCAGCCATGAAGAAGGGCATGGCTACAAGTGGTTTGAACTTCGACGATCGCGAGCCGGACGTCGTCCTGCCCCAGCCTTCCCCTCAGAGGGCCGCCAACCTGGAGTTCTTCCGCACATACGACGCCCCGGCGGCCCACAGCTACCGGCTGGACAACGCTGCGCTCTCTGCTGCGGTGGCGCGGATCGTGCCCGCCGGGGGACGCACTTCACAGGATATGTGGACTCACCACAGCGCAGAAGCGCTGGCGGACCGACTCGGTAGAGCGTTCGTGGAGTTCCCTGGTGGTCATAACAGCCAGATGCTTCATCCGAGGGCATTCGCCCAGCGGTTGCGTGACGTGCTTGGCGATGAGCAGGGAACATAAGGCTTGACGTCGTTATGAGTTGCTCGTCTCGCCTTTATTGACGTTGAAGTGGGTGAGCACGAATTGCGCAATATCGTGCCCGAGCTCCAGGCCCGCCACATGATCGATCCGCGTGTGCTGTCCCGCGAAGATACGGCTCAGGCCGGCCTCCGTCGCCACGTCCGTGTAGCTATCAAAGGTCCGAACGGGGCCTGGCAGGACGTCGGAGGTTACGCTGATTTGATCCTTGTTCCCGAAGAAGGCGGCCAGCACGGTCGCTGCGTCCGCGCTAATCGTGCTGTGGGCCCCTGGATAAGAAGGATCAGCTGCGGTGACAGCGAGCGGCGTCCAGGTCGGGTCGCCGATGGTTGCTGGATTCCCGTCGGTTTCGGCCAGGCGGATGGCCGTGATCGGCCTCCACAGTTGGTAGTGGTACTTGGCGTCGTAGAAAGCGATGGCGCTGTCGGCGAAGGACAGGTTGAGCGACGCGAACAGGCGCGCGGTGGTCTCCAGGTTCGTGTGGTGCGCCAGCGCGGCGTTCTCGGCGATCTCATTCCACGTGTTCCAGATCGGCCCCGCCCAGAACTTGGCGATCACGGTCTGGTCAGGCGTCCGCGTCGTGCTGGTGTTTTGACCCAGGCTCTTCACCTCGTTCAGCGCGTCGGCGTAAGCCTGGCTGGTCAACGCAGGGGGCGGCGCCGGGCGGAACTGCGCCCCATTATTCAGCACAAAGGGAGTCACGTTACCCCAGTTCGTGAAAACAGGTGCCGGGAAGTTCGGCGGAGTGGGTCGGTAGTTGCCCGGCTGGTTGCCTGGCACAAAGGGCGGCGCCGTGACGGCAGAACCATCATTGGTGCGGATGGCCACCAGCTGCGCGGCGACGGCCTGCCCGACCTGGATTCCCTGCCGCTTGCCCGCGCCTTCCGGGATCACGGCGAGCTCATCGGCCAACTGCTGATCGAGCGCTGCTTTCATCGTGGGGTAGAGCGCCACCAGGGTGTCGTGGCCGGCCTGGGCTGCTGCTGCGTCGGCCCGCGCACTGCCGTGAGCCTTTACCGAGAAGAGATAGGGAGGGGCGTCCCGGGTGATAGAGACAACGGCGTCGTAGATGGCCGCGTGCAGGATAGCGTAGCTGCGCGTCGGGTGAACGGTGGCCGGCTGAGCGCCGGGCGTTTGGACGATGTGTAACAGCTCCTTATTCCAGGCGATGACGATGGCGCCAGAGCTCCTGGAGCCGTTCGCGCCAGTCGCCAGAGCGGATGAATTGGCCATCGCGGCGACCGGTAAACCGATCACCAGGAAAATGCCCATGGAGGTTGCCAGGATCAAGATCAACTTCTTCAAATCTGCGTTCTCCTTCTGACTGACTCAATACTCAGAAATAGGGTTGTCACCCTATTCATCAAAAGCCTCAAAAAATTGTTCCTCCTTTTGTTCCTGGTCAAGTGTGACCGTCGGGTGGATTTGCGTTGCAAGAGACGTCCCTCTAAGGGACACATGACATCATCGGAAAACCCTTCTGCACTCTTCATCATCTCAATACATATAGCTTGAGCGGAGGCAGGGAGACATCGACAGAATCGTCTAATCTTTCCGTCTTAATTGCGGCATCGCCTAGACAAAATTACCTACCGGCACTCAAGCGTTTCAGCGGTTACTCTAAGCGGCGTTCCTTGTTTGGAGTGGGGTTGGGTGGAACTTTTGATGATTTAGACGTTGTGCGCTATCATCTAAGCATGAAACAGTGTATGACTTCCCAACCTCGTAAAAGGCCCTGTTTCCCACCATCGTGTGACCTTTCAAAAGAAGATGGACGATCGCAAAAAAGGTCAACCGATTCACAGAGTTCTACGATGTTGGGAAATACCACCTCTTACGAGGTTGGGAAGTCATACAGCGGGCTTGAGAGGGTCCGGCATGTCATCCTTCGCTGCCTTGAGAGGGGTCCAGCATGTCATCCTGAGCGCAGCGAAGGATCTCTCTGTCCGTCGAGCCAGACCCTGCGCTGCGCTCAGGGTGACGCGCATGATCTCCAAATGTCTACTCTTCGACCTCGCGTGGGAAGATGTTTTCGCCGCCGCGCATGACCACCTCTTTGAGGCGCCTCACGATGGTGAGGTGGCCATGCGCATTCATCATCGCCAGCTTTTTTAGCCTTTTGCTCAGGCTCGCTCGCTCAAAAGCTTCGCCGCCATCGCCGAGACCCATGCCCAGCCGAGCACCACCGCGACCGAGAAGGCCAGGATGACAATCGTCATGATGACCCCGACAGAATTGGACCCAACAGCGATTCCTGCGAAGGCTGCCAGGTAGATCACACCGGTGGCTACGCAGTAGGCCGCCCATCCCCGTTGTCTTCGGGCGGCAAACCGGCGAGCAAACACAAAACAGGCCGCGATCAGCCCAAGGAAGCCGATCCCCCCGCAGATGAAGTGCAGCAGACCGTGCCAACTGACCGCATGGGCGTTCGCTGGCGTTCCGGGTGGGAAGCCCAGGGCCGGATCGGCGGTGAAGAAGCCAGCGCCAATCAGCCCCAACCCGTAGATGCCAAGGAGTATTGGTCCCCAGGTTCCGCCTCGGCCACCACGCAGGACCCGCCGCATCCCAACTGCCCCTGCGATGGTGAGCAAGCCAGTCAGTTTGAGCAGACTGATATGAATCCATCCCCAGTCTCCGTTGCTCATCAGGCTCAGATCGTGACGGGTAGGGTCGAAGCCAGGGCGGGTGAGCATTTCGATTGCTCCCACGATGACGTAGAGGGGACCAGCGACCACGCCACAGAGAAGGAGCACCCTGGTCAGCTTCGCATCGCTGGATGTATTGTCTTGTGAAATGCTGTGTTGCATACCTCTCACCTTCTTCCCAGGAAATTTCTGGTGTGTTCAAAATGACAACGTATCTACTATTTGCTGCTGTTCTCCCTGATCACCTGTAGGGATGAGCCCCTACAGGCATTCATGGTAGAGGGACCGGCTCAGGCTTGAAAGTACTCTATCAATACGGGAGCCATTGCCTCATCAGCAACGTTATGCGGCTGACCTGCAAGAGTATGACGATGCGCATGGGGCAGGGTATCGGCAACAGCTTGTGCGGCCTGACTCATCCACGGGACGGTCCCACCGTCAATCACCAGCGTCTCAACCGTGGCTTTGGCTATGCGCTCTTTGGGCAACGCATAGTCTCCCATGAGGGTGGCATCGTAGACGAGCGTAGGTGCAAATGCCTCTTGAGCTGCCCAGAACGGCGATTGTCGCATGGGAGCCACGAATTCGGCAGGCATCCCCACAGCCTTCGTCAAGAAGAGTTCGATCATGTCGCCTTTGCGCCCCTCACGCAACAGCTGAGCAAGCTGTTCTTTGTAGTCCTGCGGTACGGGAGGCCGACTGCCTTCCAGGATGTATGGGGGCTCCCACACCGCGAGCTTCTTCATTTTGGGAGAGAGCCCGCGAGCTGCTGCCTCCATGGACAGGACACCCGGGCCAGACGTACCATAGACAAACGCTGATCCACCA
>WNGJ01001313.1_pt1 | contig 24368 bp, 13 predicted proteins | sample 5400611 | NCBI WGS metagenome assembly WNGJ01 (sample SAMN13153375, study PRJNA577476) | soil metagenome | isolation source: 40 cm soil or saprolite under Garry oak tree replicate 1 | place: USA:California | collected 2016-06-15
TGAGCTTCACCAACACTGTGACCAACACCGGCAACGGTTCCGATACCTTCAACGTCACCCTCGCGACCGGTAGCTCCACTTTCCCGGCCGGCACGACCTTCCAGCTGTTCAAGAGTGACGGCGTCACCCCGCTCACCGACACCAACGGCGACGGCACGCTCGACACCGGACCGCTGGCGGCCGGCGCCAGCTACAACGTGATCGTCAAGGCGACCCTGCCGCCGAATGCGACCAACGCCGGCGCCCCGTTCACCCTGCAGAAGACGGCCACTTCGGTATTCGATGCCACCAAGTCGGCCACCGCCGCGGACACCCTCAGTGCCATCTCCGCCAACGCGGTCGACGTGACCAACAACAGCCCCTACAACGCCGGCTCCCCGGCGCCGGGACAGGGTCCGGGCCCCGAGGCCACGGCGGTGGTGACGAACGCCACCAACCCGGCCACGAGCACCACGTTCGTACTGGTCGCGAACAATCGCGGCCCCTCGCCCGACAGCTACAACCTCGCGGCCAGCACCGTGTCGAGCTTCGCCAGCATCACGCTGCCGGCAGGCTGGACGGTGACGTTCAAGGCCGACGGCGGGGCGGGCAACTGCTCGAGCACCGGTGCGACCGTAACCAATACCGGCACCGTCGCCTCGCTCGGCTCGAGCGTGATATGCGCGGTGGTGAGCGTGCCGGCCGGCTACGCCGCGGGCACCAACGACCTGTACTTCCGCGCCGTGTCGCCCAATTCCGGGGCGGCGGACACCATCCACGACGCGGTCACCGTGAACGCGGTGCGCTCGATCAGCATCACGCCCAACCAGGCCGGCCAGACCTACCCGGGTGGCTCCTACGTCTATACCCAGACGCTGATCAACACCGGCAACGTCCCGGAAGGCAACGGCTCGGTGAGCTCGATCGCGTTCAACGCCGCCAACAACCAGGCCGGCTGGACCGCGACGCTCTACTACGACGGCAACAATAACGGCACCCTCGACGCGACCGACCCGCAGATCACCGGCAATCTCAACACCGTGTCGGGGCTGGCCGGCGGCCTAGCGCCCGGACAGTCGATCACCGTCTTCGTCAAGGTGATCGCCCCGAGCGGTGCAGTGGTCGGTGCCGTGGATACGACCACCGTCACGGTCACGACCACCAACGGCAGCTATGTGACCGCGGCGCCCGCGGCGGCTGTGGCTACCGACAGCACCACCGTGATCGCGGGCAATCTGACCTTGAGCAAGGCGCAGGCGCTGGATGCTGCGTGCACCGGTCCCACCGGCGGCACGACCTACGCTCTCACCGGCGTGAGCGCCAAGCCCGGCCAGTGCGTGCTGTACCAGATCACGGTGAGCAACGTCGGCTCGAGCAACGCCACCTCCGTGGTGGTGTCCGACGCCACCCCGACCTACACCACGCTGAGCTCCGCGGCTGCCACCACGGTCGGCAGCATCGGGGCCGGCAGTCCGGCGGTCGGAGGCACCGGGACCGTCACCGCCAACGTGGGCACGCTGACTCCAGGTCAATCCGCGATAGTGACCTTTGGCGTGAAGATCAATCCTTAACAACGGCCATAGGCGGTGCGGGGGAGGTGTTTGTGTCACCTCCCCCGCTCCCGTTTCGTAGGCCGGCACCGTCATGATTCGCCCACTGCAGCTGTTGCGGATCGCGGGCATGCTGCTGGGCTTCGCGGCGCTGGCGCAGGGCGCGACGCCCCCGCCCGGCACGATCATCAGCAACACGGCCACCGCCACCTTCACCGATTCGGTCTCGGGGTACTCGGCCACGCTCTCGTCCAACACCGTCAGTGCCACGGTCACCGCCGGCGGCGGCCCGGCGGCCATTGCGGTCAGGGTCAGCGCGGCGAGCGGCTCGAGTACCCCGGCCGCCACGGTCAATCTCACCTCGATCGCTGCCAACAGTGGCGGCACCGCCGCCTATCCGGTGAGCGTCACAGTCAACGGCGCGGGCGCGAGCCTGCTCCTCCTGAGCTTCCCGGTGCCCGCCAACACCAGCTTCGCGGGCGCGCAGACAGCAACCGCGGGCGCACAGACCCTCTACCACCTGTCGGGAACGGCCGCGAACAGCTACGCGACCACCGTCCCCGCAGGTGCCACGGTGGATGCCGTGGCCTGGGCCATGCCGGCTCTGGCGGCGAACTCGAGCCTCGTCGGGCAGCTCGCGGTTACCGTGAACGGCAATGCCAGCGGCTCGTTCAGCGCGCTCGCGACGGCGGGCTGGGCCAGCACGCCCTCGGGCGCCCCGCTGAGCACGCCGAGCAACGCGCTCGTCATCAGCCTGCCGGTACGCCCGGCCGCCATCGCCTATTTCAGCAGCGCAAGCTACAGCGCGCCGAGCGCGGTCGGCAGTGCCGGCGCACCGCTGTTCGTGCAGCTCGACGCCGCGGCCTGCAACGTCGACCCGACCCGCGTGCTCACCGTACCCGTGAGCGTGACGAGTCAGCTGACGGGTGACACCGAGACGTTCGCGGCCACCGAAACCGCGCCTAACACGGGCCTGTTCCGCATCCAGCCGGACGTGCCCACGGCGGACGCGACGACTCGCCCGGTGGCCTCCGGGGACGGCGTCCTCGAGGTGCTGCGCAACGACGTCGTGACCGCGAACGTCACGCACTGCGGCAGCGTCGCGGTATCGGTGACCACGACCCTGCTGATCGACCCCTCGGGCGTGGTCTTCGACAGCCGCAGCAATGCGCCGGTGGCCGGCGTGACGGTGCAGCTCATCGACGTCACCGGGGCCGGCAACGGCGGCAACCCCGGCGCACCGGGGCGCGTGCTGCGTGCCGCCGGCGGCGCGGGACCGGCCACTGTGGTGACGGGCGCGGACGGCGTCTACGCCTTCCCGATCGTTCCGCCGAGCACCTACAGGCTGGTTCTGACGCCTCCCGGCGGCGAAGTGTTCCCCTCGCGAGTCCCGCCCGCGCAGCAGCCGGCTGGCCGTGTCATCGATCCGCAGGGCTCATACGGCAACAGCTTCATCATCTCCGGTACGCAGAGCGAGCCGGTGCGCTTCGACGTGCCGCTCGACAGGGCCTCCGCCGGCGGCCTGCTCATCCACAAGAGCGCCGACAGGATCACTGCCGAGGTGGGCGATTTCGTCGACTACACCGTCCAGATCAACAACGCCTCTGCCGGCGCGCTGGCGGGCACGCTGGTGAACGACCTGCTGCCGGCGGGCTTCTCGTACGTGCGTGGCAGCGCGCGGCTGAACGGCGCGGCGCTGCCCGATCCTGCAGGCGGCGCCGGCCCGGCGCTGCAGTTCTCGCTGGGCATTCTGGCGCAGGGCGCACAGGCCACGCTCAGCTACCGCGTGCGCCTCGGCGTCGGCGCGCAGGGCGGCAGCGGCGTCAACAGCGCGCAGGCGGTGAGCGGCAGCCTGGCTTCCAACCGCGCCAGCGCGGCCGTGCAGGTCGTCGGCGGCGTGTTCGACTCCAAGGCGTACCTGATCGGCAAGGTGTTCGCCGACTGCAACGGCAACGGGGTGCAGGATCCCGAAGAGCCCGGCGTGCCGGGCGTGCGCATCTACCTCGAGGACGGCACGTACGCGGTGACCGACGAGCAGGGTAAGTACAGTCTCTACGGACTGATCCCGCGCCTGCACGTCGCCAAGGTCGACGCCACCACGCTGCCTGCCGGCACGCGCCTGGAGGTGCTCGGCAACCGCAACGCCCTCGATGCCAACAGTGCGTTCGTCGACCTCACCAACGGCGAACTGCACAAGACCGACTTTGGGCTCGCGGGCTGTCCGGCCGGGCTGCGTGAGCAGATCGAGGCACGACGCCAGGCGCTGAAGACTCCGAGCGAGATCCTGCAGCTCTCACGCACGCTGTTCTCCGAGAACAACACGCATCTCACGGCCACCGACGCACGCGCGGCACCGGCGAGCGGCACCATCCAGCTGCCCGGTGCCGCGCCGGGGCCGGCCGGCAACACCTCGCCGGTCGCGCCGCTGGCGATGGCCTCCGGCATGGCGGGCATCACGCCCTTCGCCGGCTCGCCCGCGCCCCTCGGGGCCGTGGCGGACCCGGGCGGGCCGTATGCGCCGCAGGCGCAGGGCGTGCCCCTGCCGCTGAACGTTCCGGCGCGTGCGCCGCTGCAGGAGGACTCCACCGCGCTGCCCACGACCGTGGCGGTGCCCGCCACCCGGGCGGCGGCCGTCGATGAGTCCGACGTCGCCGACTTCCGCGCCCTGCGCCAGAAGCTGCGCACCGAGGCCCTGGAGCAGAAGCTGCCGGCGCTCGATGCCAGCGTCGCCTTCGTCAACCTGAGCGACGGCGAGGTACTCGGGATCGCCCAGACGCCGGTGCAGGTGAAAGGTCCGCTTGGGACGCACTTCGAGCTCACGGTCGACGGCACGGCCGTGCCGCGCGCCCAGGTCGGCAAGATGAGCAGCCTGGAGAAGACCCAGGTCGTCGCCTGGGAGTACATCGGCGTCAATCTCGCGCCCGGCCGCAACCGCCTCGCGGTGCGCGCCCTGGACGAGTTCGGCACCGAGCGCGGCAGCGCGGCGATCACCGTGTTGGCCCCCGGCGAGCTGGCGCACATTCTCATCGAGGCGCCGCTGCAGGCGGTGGCGGACGCGGCCACCGCGCTCACGGTGACGATCCGCCTACGCGATGCCAACGATCTGCCGGTGAGCGCGCGCACCCCGGTCACGCTCAGCACCACTCTCGGGCGCTGGCAGCGGGCGGCCGAGGCCGGCAGCGTGGATAGCGAGCCCTCGGGCAATCAGGTGTTCGTCACCGGCGGCGCGCTGCGGCTGCTGCTGCTGCCGCCGGCGCAGCCGGGCAAGGCCGAGCTCGGCGCGACGAGCGGCGTGGTGAAGGCCACTGCCGCGGTCGAATTCACCCCGAACCTGCGGCCGCTGATCGGCGTCGGCCTCGTCGCCGGCACGCTCAACCTGCGTAACCTGAGCCCCTCCGCGCTGCAGCCGGCGCAGAGCGGCGACGTCTTCGAGCGCGAGATCCGGAGCGTGTCGCGCAGCTTCGACGGCGGCAAGGACGACGTCGGCGCCCGCACCGCGCTGTTCCTGAAGGGCAAGGTGCTCGGCTCGACGCTCCTCACGCTGGCCTACGATTCGGACAAGCCTTCCGACACCACGCTGTTCCGCGACATCCAGCCCGATCAGTTCTACCCCGTGTACGGCGACTCCTCGGCGCGCGGCTTCGATGCGCAGTCGACCGGCAAGCTGTACGTCATGGTGCAGAACGGTACCAACTACGTTCTGTACGGCGACTACAGCACCCAGAGCGACAACCCGGCGCGCCAGCTCACCCAGTACGCGCGCGCGCTGAACGGGGGCAAGGGCCACTGGCAGTTCGGCAGCCTCGCGGTGGACGGCTTCGCCAGCGACACCTCCTCGACGCAGAGCGTCATCGAGTTCCGCGCCAACGGCACCTCAGGCCCCTTCCAGCTCGACCTGCGCGGCGTGACCAACAGCCAGCAGGTGGATGTCATTACGCGCGACCGTAACCAGCCGGGCGTGATCCTGAACGATACGCCGCTGACGGCCTTCGCCGATTACGCCATCGAGCCCTACACGGGCCTGCTGCTGCTCAAGAACCCGGCGCCGAGCGTCGACGCCAACCTGAACCCCGTCTACATCCACGTGAGCTACTCCATCGACGCCGGCGGACCGAAGCACTGGGTCGAGGGGGCCGACGCCCGCGTGCAGGTCACGCCGCGCCTGGCGCTCGGCGCGACCGCCATTCACGACGCCGATCCGCTCAATCACCTGACGCTCGAGGGTGTGAATGCGACCGAGAAGTTCGACGCGCACACGACCGGTACGGCCGAGGTCGCCCGCAGCAGCACCGATCTGCAGGGCAGCGGGCTCGGCGAGCGTCTCGACCTGCAGCACTCCGGCGCGGCGCTGCAGGCACACGTGTGGGGCGTGCACACCGACGCGGACTTCTACAACCCGAACAGCCTGCAGTCGGCCGGAGCCTCGCAATACGGTGTCAAGGCCGCCTACAAGCTGGATGAGAGGGATCGCCTGGTCGCCGAGTCGCAGCGCACTTCCAACGGCACCACCGGCGCCGAGCAGACCGGCGTGGAGTTGAAGCTCGAGCGGGTCCTGCCCCACAACGCCAAGCTGGAAGCGGGACTGCGCTACAGCAGCGCCAACGCCGAGGCGGCGCTCGCCGGCCCCACGTTGCCGGGGGCTGCGCTGCCTCTCACGCCGGCCGCGCCGCTGCCCGCGGCGCCGATCGCGGCCTCCTCCGCGGACGCCGCCTACACGAGCGTGCGCGCCAAGGTCACCGTGCCGGTTCCCGAGGTGAAGGGAGCGGAAGCCTATGCTCTCGCCGAGCAGGCGATCGACGGCAGTGGCGGCCGCGAGGACGCCATCGGCGGCACCTACGCGGTGAATGCCACGACGCGCATCTACGCACAGCACGACTTCATCAACAGCTTGAATGGCCCCTACACGCTCAACCCGGCCGTCTCGCAGTACTCGACGGTCGCCGGCATTGCCACGACCTTGCCCGATACCACCCAGCTGTTTGACGAGTACCGGGTGGGCGACAGCATGGACGGACGCAGCAGCGAGGCGGCGATCGGACTGCGACGGCAATGGAAGCTCCCCGACGACATCGGCCTGTCGGCCAGCCTGCAGCGCATCAACCCGCTGTCGGGTGTGGTCACGGACGCCGCGAATGCCATCACGCTGGGCGCCTCCTATACGCCGAAGGCCGACTGGAAGGCCTCCGGGCAGGCGCAGTGGCAAACCTCGAGCAATTCGCACAGCTGGCTGCTGACCGCCGGACTCGCGCACAAGCTCGACGCGAGCTGGACGCTGCTCGAACGCGCACTCTTCAGCCGCCAGACCGAGCTCGCCGGCGGCGGCGGACGCGAGCTGGCGCGCGTGCAGTCCGGGTGCGCCTTCCGGCCGGTCGACTCGGACGTGTGGAACGCGCTCGGCCAGGTGGAATACAAGCGTGATTTCGACACCACGCTCGGTCCGGGCCTGAGCCTCGACGAGCAGGCCTGGATCGTCGCCGGCAACCTCAACATCCAGCCCACCCGTGGCTGGCAGACGAGCGCGCGCTACGCCGCCGAGCGCGCGCTCGACTGGTCGGCCGGTTTCGCCAGCCACTCCCTGACACAGCTGGCGGGCGCGCGCTCGACGCTCGATCTGTCCTCGCGCTGGGACGTGGGTGTGCAGGGCTACCGCATGTGGGGCGACGGCGCTACCGAGTACGCCATCGGCGCCGACGTCGGCTACCTGGTGTGGAAAAACCTGTGGCTCTCGCTCGGCTACAATGTCAAGGGCTTCGACGCCCCCGACCTCGCGGGCGAGGCGTACACCCAGCGCGGCGTGTATCTGCACCTGAGCTTCAAGTTCGACGAGAGCCTGTTCGCGGGCAGTCCGCTCACCGCCCGCCAGCCCTCTGCCCGCAGCAACCTCGCGGCTCGGCCATGAGAGCGCTCCGCTATCTGACAATCGCCGGGGTGCTCGCGGGCACGCTCGCCCTGTCGAGCGCGCCCGTGCTGGCCGCGGGCGGCTCCTACGCCACGAGCGGCACGGGAAGCTTCGCGCAGAGCCTGTGGTGGCTCGACTTCACCGGCTTCAGCACCGCCTCCACCGCCACGCAGAATCTTACATTCACTCTGCCGAGCAGCGCGGGCAGCCTGACTCTCGGGGCCAGGGTCTCCTCCACCGGGATGCTGCTGGTAGCGGAGCCGTCGTGGACCGGGGGCGGCGCGTTCGGGCACGGGGCGTACAACGGCATCAGCGGCAAACCCATCTTCTACTGGCTGAATCAGGTGGGCACGGGCAGTGTCACGCTCTCCTCGATGAGCGTGAAGGATGGCTCCGGCAACGCGCGCAGCTTCGTCTTCTACGCCGCCGACGGCGAGAACACCAACGCTCCCGAGAACATCACCTACGCCAGCACGGCGACCTGGTCACTGATCGACACGGTGAACTACTACGCCGCCTTCAACGGCGGGACGCTGACGCTGACCGGCACCGGCACGACCTCGGTGCTCGAGACCGCGCCGCCCCTGAACGACCGTAACTACAACGCCTCGGTCGTGCTCGGCACGGCCAACTCGACCCAGGTCTCGAGCACGTACTCCGGTAACGAGGCGACGCTGTTCGCACTTGCACTGCCGCCCGTGACGTTCAACGTGTCGATCCCCGCCGGCCGCGTCAGCGGCTCCGATCAGTTCACTGCGTCCATCGCCTACACGAGCCCGGCGGCCACGATCAGGAGTGTCACCACCAGCGGCGGCGCCACGAGCGCGACCACCGGCGCCACCGCGGTGATCGGCACCAACAGCATCACGCTGAGCGCCGTCATGGCGGCCGGCAGCTTCTCCGCGCTCTCGACGTACACCGGCAGCGTGAGCTGCAGCAACAGTGGCCCGGGCGCCTCGGCCTGGGGCGGAACGAACACGGTTTTGCCGGGTGGTGCGGGCACGAGCTTCACGCTCACCCCCCAGACCGGCGACAACATCACCTGCACCCTCACCCTCACGCCGCCGCCGCAGACGATCACCGGCACGGTCTACAACGACGCCAATCACAACGGTGCGCTCGATGCCGGCGAGTCGGGCACCGGGATCTCCGGGCTGTACGTCAAGCTCGCCTCCGACAGCGGCGGCACCTGCCAGAGCCCCGCCACGGCTGCCGCCGCGGTCGGCGCCGCCAGCGGCACGTACGCGCTGCCCGGTGTGCCGGCCGGCGACTACTGCCTCATCCTGAGCGGCAACAACACCCTCACCGACGTCAGCGCGGCGCTGCCAGCCGGGTGGATCGGCACGCAGAGTGCCTCCGGGGTCATTCACCTCACCGTCATCGCGAGCGGCCCGCCGCCGCCGCAGAGCTTCGGCCTGTTCAGCGGCAGCAAGCTGAGCGGCGTCGTGTTCGCCGACACCGGCGCGGGCGCCGGCGTAGCCAACAATGGTGTCCAGGACGGCGCCGAGCCCGGAATTGCCAGCGTCGCCGTGCAGGCGAGCGGCGGCGCGGTCACGGCGGGCGGGGTGACCTCGTCGAACGGCGCCTACACGCTCTGGATCCCGGCCACCGCCTCCGGAGCGTTCACCATCGTCCCGACGGCGCCCTCCGGGTATCTTCCGACCGGCGGCGGCGCCGGCACTACCGGCGGCAGCTACACGCGCCCGAGCGTGACCTTCACGCCGTCCTCGGGTCAGACCTACGGCGGCGTGAACTTCGGACTGGTGCCCGCCAACACTTTCGGTCCCAGCGGAGCGCAGACCGCGCAGGCCGGCACCACGCTGTTCTACGCGCATGCCGTGGTCGCCGGTAGCGCCGGCACCGTCACGTTGTCGGCGAGCTCGAGCGACTCGCCGTCGGCGCCGGCCTGGAATCAGGTGCTGTATCAGGACAGCAACTGCAACGGCGTGCTCGATACCGGCGAGCCGCAGGTGAGCGGGGCGCTCACGATGAGCGCGGGGCAGAAGATCTGTCTCATCCTGAAGGTGCTCGTACCGGCGGGCGCCGTCCCGGGGGCCCAGAGCAGTGCCGCCGTGAGCGCGGCCTTCAGCTACAGCAACGCAAGTCCTACGCTCGCCGCGACGCTGACGGCAAGCGATGTGACGACCGTAGCCTCGCCGGCGGCACTGGCCTTGACGAAGGTGGTCAGTGATCTCACCACCGGCAGCTCCGCGGCCACGGCGGACAACGCCAACCCCGGCGACACGCTGCAATACACCCTCACCGTCACCAACAACGGCGCCCAGCCGGTCTCGGCACTGGTCATCAACGACGCCACCCCCGCCTTCACGACCTTCGTGTCCGCGGCCTGTCCCGCCACCCTGCCGGCGGGTGTCACGTCCTGCACCGTGAGCGCACAGCCGGCGCTGGGCGCGAGCGGGCAGGTGCAGTGGACGTTCGGCGGCGCGCTCGGTGCCAGCGCCTCGCTGGCCGTGACCTATCAGGTCAAGATCGGCGGCTGAAGCCCGTCACCTCGGTGCGGCACCGCTGCCAGTCCGGGCAAGAGCAGTATTCATTGCTCCGCAGACCCGAGTTCACTGACCGGGAAATCAATGGTTAGCTGGAGGTTCGGTGTAGACAACCTCCCCGCTTATGACCGTCATCACGACGCGTGCGCGAAGAATGTCGGCTTCTGGAATGGACATGATGTCATCCGAAAGGACGGTGAAGTCGGCGATTTTGCCGACCTCGATGCTGCCGCGCTCGTTCTCCTGAAACGCCGCGTACGCCGGCCCGCTCGAGAGCATCTTCAGTGCCCGGGTCCTCGACACGCGCTGCTCCAAGTGCCAATTCTCATCGGCATAGCCGTCGATGGAGCGCCTGGCGACGGCGGCGTAGAACTCGATGAGCGGATCGCCCTTCTCCACAGGCGCATCGCTCCCTGCCACAACGACGGCCCCCGTGTCCAGCAAGGAACGCCACGCGTATGCCCCTTTTAGCCGCTCGGGCCCCAGGCGGCTTGGCGCAAAGTAGAGATCGCTGATCGCGTGCGACGGCTGCATCGAGGCAATGACTCCGAGTTGCGCGAATCGCGGAATGTCGCCGGGACTCAGGATCTGCGCGTGCTCGATGCGCCAACGCGGTGCAGCGATCGGCCGCCCCTTTACGGGCACGCTGTCGAATGCCTTCTCGTAGAGGTCCAGCATGATGCGATTGCCCCTGTCTCCTATGGCGTGCGTCTCGACTTGCAGCCCCCGACGGAGCGCTTGGGTCAGGATCGGAAGCAGCGTGGCCTCGCTGTTAACCGTCAACCCTCGGGTATCGGGAGCATCGCTATAAGGCGCGAGCAGGGCTGCACCGCGTGAGCCGAGTGCGCCATCGATGTAGAGCTTGATCCCGCGGACCGTCAACCGGTCGCCGCAGCGATTGATCGACGGACCCTCCGCGAGGAGCCGTTGCACGTCGGCGCTCGGGCCGTAGATCGCATCGTACAGTCGCAGCTTGATCCGCCCCGTGGCGTACAGCCGGCACAGGAGATCGACTTCATGGAAACTATTCCCGGCAATCTGCAGCTGCGTCCATCCGAGGCGCACGCTGCGCTCGGCCCCCAGCTCCAGTGCCCGCTCGGTCTGCGCATCCGTCGGCGGCGGAACCAAGTGCTGAACCAAGTCCATGGCATTGTCGATCAGCATGCCCGTGGGCTCGCCGGTCGTGGGATCTTTCAGAATGCGACCCCCAGCCGGGTCCGGGGTGTTGCGGTCGATGCGCGCAAGCTTGAGCGCGAGGCCGTTGACCACCGCGGCGTGCCCGTCCGCACGCTCAAGAAACACCGGCCGATCGCTGGCGATCTCATCCAGGTCGGTGCGGCTCGGAAAGGTTGGAGGCGTCCAGCGCGACTCGATCCATCCTCGCCCCGTGAGCCACTCGCCGGGCGTCCCCTGCTTTGCGCGCTCGCGAAGCCGGTCCTTCAGGTCTGCAACGCTCGCGGTGCCTTCCAGATTGAAGCTCAACTCCCGGAACCCGATACCGGCCAAGTGGGCGTGTGAGTCCGTAAGCCCGGGTAGGATCGTGAGGCCGTGCATATCCATACGGCGCGCGCCTGGTGGCGCTCGTCGCAACGCATCGGCGTTGGCGCCGACGTACAGAATGCGACCGTGCGCTGCGACGACGGCCTGAGCGCGTGGGTTACGGTCATCGGCCGTATACACGTTGCCACTGACAAGCACGACGGACTCGGCACCGCTGCAGACGTGAGCCGCCCAGGACAGAAATATCAGGGCCAGTAAGCCCCATGGGCACGGCTCAGATGGTGCAGGCCGCCTATTCATCATCATTTTGAATGCGTAACGCCATGGCGACGGCGTCTCCGGTAAGCATTATTGGAGGTGCACAACGGCACGGTCAGTGATCACCTCGTGCTCTGGGGCGGACTCCTTGAAGCCGTAACGGCGGTGATGGTCGCGAGCCGCTCTCCAACGTGGCCGATCAACTGCTGCGCGAGCGGAGCAATGATGCTCTCGGACAGTCCTTCGATGAGCGCCTGTTCGCGTGCGGCGGAAATTGCATCGGGCAGTGCTTTGCCCATATCCGTGAGCATACTGAGGACGCGCTCCTCCTCGACCGTGCAGGTACGCGCAAGCTTGCGCCAGTCGGGAATTCCGACTCGCGAAATGTCGTAATGATCGCCAATCTTCATCGCCACGCGCAGCGCAATCAGTTCGGGGTAGGGAAGCTGACTTGAGAGATCGTAGAGCGGCGCGAGGCGGATCTCGTCACCCGCACTAATGAGAATGGAATAGTTCTTTGAGTGCCCATCCGTGCCGCCGATCAGCCAGTTGAACATGTTTGCCTGCAGGAATCGATCAACGTCGGCGTCGGGGTCTGAGCTCACGCGACGAATGAGTGTAACGATCTGTGCAATACCGGGACCACCATCTTCCTGATACTTCCTCCCGGGCATCAAGCCGAGTGCTTGACACATGTCCTCCTGATGAATGCGCTGCACGAAAGAGGAGCCCGGCGGCGGCAGTCGGTCATAGCGTTCCACGACGATGTACGTCTGATCGAGCGCGAGCACATAGGAGTTCGCCGCCGGCATTCCAAGGCGCGCCGCAATGTCCTGACACAGATGCTCGTTTTCAACGAGTCCGTCAAAGCCTGGAACGCAGGGTTTGATGATGTGGGTGGTCGGTGTGCGCCCGCCGGGGACGCCCCATCGATTCCGTTGCTTGTCCCAGTAGTACGCTGTCTTTGCCTGCGCACCAGGCAAGCTCATTTTGCCTATATCCCCGGGCCGACGCACGGCGGCGATATCGGCGCGCAGCTGCCGAAGTCGCTCCGCGAGCTCATCGATGGTCATCCAGTCGATCGTCGGCTGCTGCGCGGATTGAATCTCTTCTAGCCGCTCCGGAGGAATGAATTGAGGAGCACCCGGCACATCGGCCCCGACATGCGCCAGTAGCTTGAATGGATTTGCGGCAGAAACATGATACTGCTGCCCCCAGCGCTGCAGTACGTTTGGATTCTCCGGTAGCAGATTCCAGAGGTATGACAGTACCGGCTTATGTGGATAGGTGATCTGCGCGAGCGGCATGCTGACTGAGAGTGAGTGGCCGTGTGGCGACTCGAGCCAGCTAGCCTCAAAGTCGAGAGATAGCCGGCCAGCCTTATCGGCGCGAACCCGACCGAGCAAGTTGCCTTCGACCAGGATGAGAAGCTCGCTCACTTGCGGGCGGGCCGCTGTAGCCGACGGAAGACTTCATCGAGTCGCGAGGTCGAGGCCTCGCGGTCCTCGCGAGACAGAGGTCGGCCCTCATCGCTCAGCGATGCCCGAAGACTGAGAGCATTGAGCGTCTTCAAGACGAGGCCCAGCTCCGCCTTGGGGTTTCCAGCCTCTAGGCGGAGTACCCACTTGCGCTCGACACCGAGCAATTCGGCAAGCCTGTTTTGGGAGAGACCTTTTTCCTTCCGCTTCAGACGGATAGTCATGCCCAGCTGTTCAGCGCTGCGGAGGGTGGTGTCCTTCATGGGGGACATCATAACCGATGTACGTTGAAATGGATATATCCTTTAAAAGGGACAAATAAGCATTTGTCCCAAGTGGCGGACATCAGCATCCAGCGCCGGAACCCCCGTCTCTGGGAACCAGCCCGCGGCTCACGTCACGGGCGCCGGTGCCAATGCAAAACCCACGCGACCAAGGGCGCACGCGGGCCCCATCCAGACTCAGCCGTGCTCCCGCTTGCTTGCGATCGCGCCAAGCCCCATCGATCGCACGACATCCAGGGCTGCAGACTTCGTCAGATCAGAACGCATGAGCTGCGCGAGCCGCCGCGCTGAATCTGTTACGACCAGGGCGGCCTCCCGTGCACGGTTGGACACAGGAGAATCACGCGAAATTCACGCGCGCTTGTGCAGCCCGGGGGAAGTCTTTTTGGGCAGTTGTTCAGCTCGCGCACCTGGATAGTGAGCGTGCTCAGTGAGGCGTTACGGCGGCGCGTGTTGTTGATTTGGCTGGATTGCTGCTCGCAGCGAGGCGTCTGCCTCGCCGGCGACTACCCGCCTGCGTTTCACGAACGTGGCCCGTACGCGCTTCGATTTCAGAAGGTATGCGCACCATAGAAGCGTCGTCAGCGTGTCGCGCGCTGTTTGCGCCCAGAATTTCTGCGGGGGCGTGGTGTCGTCCAGGCCGGTGTAAATCAAGCCGCCATCGACGATTCCTGCAAGCACCAGCGTCCCGAACAAGATCGCAATGAACACGACTGGCGCCGAGGTTCGCTTCTTGAAGAACAGCAGCGCCGCTGCAACCGTGATCGGGAAAAGTGCCCCCGTGGCCCCTAGGCAACCGAGCAGCGCCAAGCGGATCCAACTGCGCGCGTCCGGGCCGACCACGCTAACGATCCCAATCCATACGTCGGATCGGACATACAGGGAAAAGGCACCCAGCAACCACGTTACGACCAACGGCAGGGCGAGGGCGTTCAGTGCCGGGAGCAGAAGCCATCCCCGAATTCCCGTAGGAGCTCCGCGTTCGAGTGATTGTGAGTTTGCCGGTGGATCGAACCTATGGATCCGAATCGCGAGGAAACTTCCGCCCGCCAGCGCAATCAGCAGTACCACGAGCGGGAGTGGCGCAATCGCATAGTCAGCCAATCCTTTTGCAGTCGTGCCTTTGGTCAATTGGTAGCCGAGATCGTCATTGACGCGCGCTCGATCGGCGATGTACTTGGCGAGCTCCGCAACTGGCACATGGTCCTTCAGTGCCACATAGGAATAGCGCACGCGGAGTTGGTTTTTCTCAATTCGTAGGTCGCTGCCATACCGGAACGCGGGATTGTCGACACTGACGATCTCGCCCTTGGCCTGCCAGTGCTCCGGCAGCGTGACGAGGAACGACTGAACGACACTGACGGGAAAAGGAATGCTGAGCGGGGAGCTTCGAACGGCAGCGTCAAGCTTCTGCGAATACGGCAGGATTTCGTCGGGCGTGATTGAAAAATGATACAGGCCGTCCGATTCCTTGGTGAAGACGGAACCGAGCCGGTAACGCTCGGTGACGACGATGGCGTCGTGCGCTGCGCTTTCCTGAATCTCCGGTGGCGCCACGCTCTGAATCCCCGGATAGTAGTTAGCGTAATAATTCAGATAATTCTTTTGCCGTTCCGCCGGGGGGACGGCTTCCAGATCGGCGCGCGTCGAGTCAACGCTGGGCCCGAGGTAACGAGTCACGACGTCTAACGTCGCTGGCGCCGTGAGTCCCTTGTTCGCATCGATCCTCACGCTCACCTCGCGTCGCAGAACGCCGGTGGCAGGGCGAGGTATTGATTCCAATCCGGCGGTCGACGGCGACAGCGGCAACGCAAACTCAAAGTCCGGCGGGTCGAGGAGGGCAATGGGTAACAGCTGCTTGGGGACCGTTGGATCGAGCCAGAAGGTGCCGCTCGGCAGCGAAACCCGGGTGATCACGTGATCGAACAGGGAGATCGACGGTAGCCTGTCGGGAAGTATGTGCCCGCGCGTCGAACTCACCAGCGCTGGGCTCGCGTGAATTCCAAGGCCTCGCAGGAGCGACACGAGCAATAGGCTCTTGTCTTTGCAATCGCCAAATCGGCGCTTCAGCACGATCTGCGGCGAGGACGGCGTCTGCGATCCTGCGCCGATCGCGATACTGGTGTAGCGGATCTGTTCTTGTACGAACTGCAGCGCTCGCTGCGCCTGGGCCTCGACTGTGCGGCCGGTGTCGCGAATCGATGTGATCACGCCGTCAAGGCTCTCATGCCCATCAAGCGAGCGGGCGTAGAGGCTTGCACCGTTGCGGGCGACGTCATTCCAATCGACCCAGTCCGAGACCTCCAGCCATGGCCACGGTGAGTACCAAGTCGGTCGCGAAGCATCGTCTACGACGGCGGGAAGGTCGTGCCACTCGAACCGCAGCTCACCTTGCCCGTGGCGCACGGCCTCGTGGGGCGTGACCTGGTCCCCGAAAGCCTGATAACGCAGATGTCTCTGCGGCGGGTAAATGATCCGCAGCCGCTCAAGTCGGAGAGGTTCCGACCAGCCGAAGAACACCCTCATGGAGAAATGGTCCGACCAGAGCTGACCCAGGGAGCGCAGCGTGTACGCGTAGTCAACGACGTCGCCGATACGGAGGTCTTCAAGCAGAACGTTGACGGTGTAAGTGCCGTTATAAATCCGGCTCTCGAGCTCGGTTTCAATTGGCACGGAGGTAATCCGCGCCTGTCCGAGTTGCTCGACGGAATGGCCGTCACGAATGATCCTAACGTGATGCAGAACCAAGGTCTGGAAAGTCGGGTCCACGTCTATATTGATCTGCCCAGTCTGACGCACACCCGCGGCAGTCAAGGCACGCGTCACGAGACGGCGGTAGGTTTCATGCCCTCGGGGCCGCACATTCACTTGCGTATCGTCGAGCAGGAAGTATCTGCCGCCTTTGACATCTTCGGGGGGAGGCGGGCTTGCAAGAGCCGGAGCGACAGGCTCAACCCAAGCCGGTGCCGGAGCGACGCTATAGACTGCGCTGCCAGCGTTGCGCGCGGCCACCGCAGCGCCGGCACCGATGCCGAGCGGTACGAACACCAGACACAGCCAGTGCCATTTGTCCGGGCTTACGAGTGAGGTCTCAGTTCCAATCAGGCGGCTGCTCCCGGTGGCGTTGTCTCATACGTGCCGGTCGCCAAATCGACTCGCAAAGCCTTCGCGATCGGCTCGGGCCGGACCTCTCGTCCTTCGCGCAGCAAGCGTAACAGGCGGTATTTCGCGAGAAGCCGTAAGGAACGGGAGATGTTCGGCTGTGATCGCCCTGTCAGGGCCACCAGCTCAGTCACGGTGGCAGGATGCTCGCGGAGCAAGACGCCCAGCAACTCGAGCGCCTCCCGCGACAGAGCGGCAAGCAACGGCGCTGCAGGAAGCGGCGTAGCCTTCCGCTCGCCCCGTGCCACGGGACGCATTTCCTCCCGCAACTCAGTCAGTGCCTTGCGTGCCATCGTCGTCCTCCTCCGCCACGCGGAATCGGACACTCCATCCGTTGATGAGCCAATATCGTCGCCGGTCGTAGTCCAAAAGACGAATCATCGCTTCATCGAGCATGGTAAATATATCATCCGTTGATATGCACTTGCCGAGGGGCGCCCGCTGCAACCTCGGTCTCGATGTCGAAGAAATCACTCTGACGCCACGAATGCCGGCGCCCGAGCTTGCGAACAGCACTAGCCCGTGTGACCGCGAATCCGTTCGACCCGACGGCCGTGAACTAGGACCCGCTCCAAACGATGCCCCACCACGACGGGTATCCTCCAAAGGGGGTGGCTAGAGAGGTCCGATAGGTCCAATTTGATCCCATCTGGCGGTGTTCGAGAGCGCCGCCTTCGGGCGGCGTTTTCATGTCACGGGCTAACCCTCGGGCGCAGGAGCGGCAGGGCACAGCAATTGTCCCCGCGGACTCGCCAGTCTTTGCCCCATGCACGCGGTAACGCTTTCGCCTTATTTCGCGCCGCTGACCGACTTGGTATCTGTGTTCAACAGGACGTGCAGATGAATCCTGTGAAAAACAAGGCGGAGCGTTCACACGCCCTCCCCAGGGAGTTGTGGCCCATTCTCGCGCTGATCTTTACCGGGCCGGTCCTGTTTGTAAACGTGCTCCTGGGTGGGGATCGGGCGTTGCAACGCGCCTGGATCATCGGGCTGATCGGATTAGCTTGCTTCGGCTTTCTGGGGCGGCGCAAGTAAACGATATCCCCGAGCGATGGACCGATCGCTGCCTATCGCCCGCGCTGCTGACGCCGCGGCCATCCGGCGATCATTTGCCCGGCTCACGGATTCGACGCCAGCCGCGAGGATCGGCGTCAACCAGGGCCCACGCCGCACTTCTCTGGCGGATTTATCAAAACGCAAGCCGAGGAATGCGGCATCTGGTTCGGTACGCTGATCCGCGACTTGCTGCGAGCCGCCATTCGACGTAGCCAGGTTCATCGACCGATCTTTACCCATAGTCGCAACTGGTTGATCCGGCGATCCAGCAATGCGTTCAGAGCTGACCTGACATCAATTATTCAGCGATTAAATAGTTGGTGGAAAGGGAGGGACTCGAACCCTCGACCCCGGCATTATGAGCCGGGCCGAAGGATCGGGGTCTCGCCGCTTAGTCGTAGGTACCTGATTGTAGGCACATCTTTTTACGACAGATCTGCTTGGCGGGACGGCGTAGCAGCCATTTGGGCACCACAGAGCACGGTGGGCACGGGAGAATCACGCGAAATTCACGCGCGCTTGTGCAGCCCGGGGAAGTCTTCTTGGGCAGTTGTTCAACGACCGGCCGAGTTCCAGGCCGCACCGAGTGCGATGTCGGACGGCGGCGATGATGATCGGTGACACGTCAAGTGGCCACTGCCTTGGGCTGTGCGCGCGGCAAAGGCGGAAATGTGAATGCAACCGCGGTGGCTGCGAGCGCGATCGCCGTGGAGCTCAGATATAGCCAGCGATAGTCGTGATATATGTCGAAAATCCAACCACCCGCCACGGGCCCAAGGGCCATGCCCACGCTGGAAAGCATGATGGCGGCACCGAACACCGTCCCCATGATGCGCTGGTCGAAGTATTCGCGGGCGAGCACGGCGTAGAGCGGCATTACTCCGCTATACGCGGTTCCGAACACGATCCCGAGCACGTAGAACTCGCTCTGTCGGCTCGCGAGCATATAGCCCTGAATTGCGAGCGACTGGACAAACAGACCACCGATCAACACCGGCTTCACGCCCAGCCTGTCCGCAGCAACTCCGAGGAGCAGTCGGCCACCGAGTCCCGCGAGCCCTTCGACGCTGTAGATACTCACCGCCGCCATCATCGGCACACCACAGGTGATCGCATAGCTCACGAAATGGAAGAGCGGACCGGAATGAGCCGCACAGCAGAGAAAGAACGTCATTCCCAGAACAATGAACGGGACGGAAAGGAGCGCAGCCTTCACGCGCGGCACGGGTCTTCCGGCGTCCATGGCTGCCGCAGCAGTGGCGTGATCTGTCCTGGGCGGCTGCCGCACCAGCAGCGCCGCGGGAATGAGAAACACCCAGGCGAGACACCCGAGGACAGCCAAGGCTGTGCGCCAGTCGTAGTGTGAGACGAGCCAGGCTGCAAACGGCGACATCGTCATGGGTGCCATACCCATGCCTGCTGAGACAAGGGACACCGCGAGCGCTCGCTGGGTGTCGAACCACGCCGTCACGGCGGCGATCATCGGCGCAATGAATGCGCCGCACGCCACGCCGACGAACACGCCGAACCCAAGCTGGAACATTAGAGGGGAGGTTGCGCGGCTCGCGAGCCACAGCCCGGCGCCGAGAATGATCGCCCCCGTGAGCACGACGACACGGGTGCCCAGGCGGTCACTCGCTGCGCCCCAGGCAAATCCTGCGAACCCCATGACGAGGAAGTCCAGCGTCATGGCGCTCGAGATGGCCGCGCGGCTCCAGCCGGTGGCGGCCGAAATCGGCCCCAGAAGGACGGCAAGCGAGAACATCGCTCCGATGGCGACGCAACCCATCAGCCCGCCAAGTCCGACAATTACCCAACGATAGGGAGAAGGCATACCAGTGTCCTTCCACGGTCCTTCCCTGACGACGAACGGAGACGGCTCGAATCGACAATTGCCGGGCAGCTTATGGATGTCGAGCTCTGGGTCGCGATGCGCCGCAACTGTCGAGCCGACGCCGGAGTTGTCCCACGAGGCACAACCAGCGGTATGCGCGTGCGGACGTCGGTACGGTCGGTGATCACCTCGTGCTCTGGGGCGGACTCCTTGAAGCCGTAACGGCGGTGGTCGTCGCGAGGCGCTCTCCAACGTGGCCGATCAACTGCTGCGCGAGCGGAGCAATGATCACAAGCCGCCGAAGCTCTGGAGTGATCTCAAGCCGCGGTACCCGGCTGCGCGATGAAAGTTTCAGCGCCCAGCGTCCGCCTTGAGCGCGTTAAGCCACGCCCAGTAGTCCGCAAGCCGGATCCGGTATCGAGCAATGTTACCCTCATTGATCCGCCGGAAGTCCTGAGTCACCAACTCAACGAATCTCGGTACGTCATGGGGTTCAACGAGCCGTTCGGCGAGCGCACGGACTTCATCCTCGGTGGGTCGTTTCCGTTCCCGTACGATTTCACCGACTACATCAATCAGAGCATTGCGGTATCTCATGCGAAAGAGGTCCGGCTCTGCGACTGAGTCTCGAATGACGACATACTTCTGGCACGAGCGTTCATAGGCCCACACGAACACGTCCCGAAGCAGTTCCGTACGGGTCATTTCGTACACGCCTAATGTCCCGGAGATGTACGCGCGTTCGGGCACGTCGACAAAAGACAACGGGCAGAGATCGGCTTGAATTAAGGGAATGTTAGCGGCCAGGCGCGAGACGCGCTTGTTGACGTCCTCGAATGGCTGCACGTACGGCAGGTGCACCATGACGAAGAAGGCTCGTTCAAAGGGATCCCCGATTGCCGTCGCCTTCGCAATGATCTGCCGGAAGCATTCCTCGATGAGCTGCGGAATTGCAGGTGGGGTATACACGCTGCCGCCTATTTCAACTGGCCTGAGACGTAACCGCCCTGATGCTTCCGGGTCCGCCATCAGGTTTTCCGAAAGCAGCGAATGCAGATTGAACAATGTGAAAGCGTTGATCCCGATATCGCCTGAGCTGTCTTTGACGAGCAGCTCGATGGCTGCCTTGTGGTTCAGGATCATTTGAGTCTCTTTCGCGTCCTTGCCCTCCGCCTCTTGGCCGAATTGAATGAGGCGCTCGGTATCGAGCCGGCTATAGGTATTGCCTTCCAGGCGACTCGATGCCCATGAGAGATCGATCAGGAAGCGGTTGAGTATGTCGCGCGCGAACGTGCCCGCTGCTCGCTCGGCCACGATGGGCTTACCGATCTTGTGCAGATGAACTTTGAGCTTGTCCGGGATGTATGCGGTCTGATTTGGGACGTACCCATCGAGCACGCGGCGTTCGTAGCCTCGCGGTGTGCGGGCGTTATACAGACTATTGTTTTTATTACGTATTTATATGGCAAGAAAAAGGCTAAGTTGGCTTGAAATGGCCTAAGCCACTGTATCAACAGCCAAATATGGGTGGCATGAGAGCTTGGCTTCCCGCCAAGACGAGGCGACCGCTCACCTTCCGCCGTGCTCGCGCTGCGACGAAATCATCGCACTGGCTTGCTGACCGCCAGCCCTGAGCTATCGCTCCCAATAGGGCGGTGTCCCGAAAGCGGCGCGTAAGTGCGCAATCAGCGCCAGAACCTTGGCGGACACGCGCCTGGCATAGGGATAGGCAATGAAGACGGTTGCGGGCTCTGCTTCTGCGCCGACATCCAGCAGCCGCAGTTTTCCTGAAGCCAGTGAATTGTGGAAAACGAACGTGGCGAGCAAAGCGATGCCCAAACCTTCCACGGCCGCGTCGCGCATGATGATCCCGTTGTTGACCCGCATGACCGCGCCGGGCCGCACTACCGACCAGCGGCCCGACTGCCGGAAGCGCCAATCCGATGCACCGCGATTGGAATAGATAATTCCACGGTGCTGCTCCAGATCGCCGATGGTCCGGGGTGTCGCGTGCGTTTTCAGGTAATCGGGTGAGGCGACCAGCCTGCGCCTGCTCGGCGCGATCCGCTTCGCGATCCATCCGTTGTCAGGCAGCGAACCGTGACGAACGATGGCGTCAAAGCCATCCACCGCGCCGACGAAACGATCGTCCAGATCGACTGATAGTTCGATGCGCGGATTCTCCCTGAGAAACGAACTCAGCGCCGAGGCCAGATGCAGGATGCCGAAGCTGACGGGTGCGGAGATTCTCAGCGGCCCGACCAGCTCACCGCGCCGTTCAGAAACCTCCGCGGTCGCCTCGGATACTTCGCGGAGGATACGTTTTGCGCGCTCCAGGAACGCGCTACCGTCTTCAGTCAGCACCAGCTTACGCGTGGAACGATGTACCAGGGTCGCGCCGACATTGCGCTCAAGTTCTGCCAAACGCTCGCTGGCAACCGATTTCGAAATCTGCAGGCGCCTCGCCGCCTCGCTGATTGAACCGGCCTCCGCGGTCGTGACGAAGGCAAGCAGAGAATCCAGCTTCAGCATCGTTCGGTTTTCCCGGACACTCGTTCCTTTAATTGCAGTCTAGACAGAACGCAGGTGCAGGGCCAGCATCTTGCACCTCATCAGGAGATTTTATGCTGCGCTATTCCATTAACTTGCTGGTTGCATTTCTGATCGCTACTCCTGCCTTCGCGGTGGAGCCGTTTCCATCGGGTTTTCATACCCAGGAAATCAATACCAACGGCACGACACTGCATGTGCGAATCGGCGGTCAGGGCGCCGCGGTCGTCATGCTGCACGGCTTTGGCGACACGGGCGACATGTGGGCGCCAGCCGCCGCGGCGCTGGTGAAAACTCATACGGTCGTGGTGCCTGACTTGCGCGGCATGGGCCTGTCAACGCATCCCGAACAGGGCTACACGAAAAAGAACCAGGCCGTGGATATTGCGGCCGTAATGGATGCGCTGAAAATCAGTAGCGCCGATCTGGTTACGCACGACATCGGCAACATGGTGGGCTACGCGTTGGCGGCCCAATACCCGACCCGCATCACCAAATGGGTGGTAATCGACGCTCCCCTGCCCGGAATTGGCAATTGGGAAGAGATCAAGCAAAGCCCGCTGCTTTGGCACTTTAATTTCCGTGGGCCGGACGAAGAAAGGCTGGTTGCGGGCCGCGAGCGCATCTATCTCGATCGTTTTTATAATGAACTGTCCGCCGATCCTAAGAAAATTGACGAGGCGACGCGCCAGCACTATGCCGCGCTCTACGCGCGACCACATGCCATGCACGACGCTTTCGAGCAGTTCGGCGCCTTCAATCAAGACGCCATCGATAACAAAGCACTGCTCGCCAAGGGTGGCAAACTGACGATGCCGGTGCTTGCCTTGGGCGGGGAAAAATCATTCGGCACCGCACAGGCGGATACCCTGCGTTTCGTGGCGACGAATGTGACCATGGGTATCGTCCCCGGCTCCGGGCACTGGATCATGGACGAGAACCCCAAAGCCACGACCGCGTTGATCGTGGATTTCCTGTCGAACTAAAGGCGCAAGCCCGGAGAGGCATGTGATGAAGAGAATTCTGACTATAGCGTTGGTCATGGTTCTGGCGAGCGTGGCGCAGGCGGCGGCAGTTGATCAGATTCGCCTGACGCCGGGCGAGATTACAGCCAAGGAAGCCGTCGGCGCCGGCGCCGGCACTTCGGGTGTGGCTGGAATTCACACGACCGTACTTCTGGGTGATCCGACGAAACCAGGGGTCTACACCATTCGCCTCAGCATTCCGGCCAACACCACAATCCAGGCGCACACGCATCGCGATAATCGTTCGGCCATCGTGATGTCTGGCACCTGGTACTTCGGCTATGGCAGCGTGGCTAACGCTGCCGCCACAAAGCCGTTGCCGCCGGGCAGCTTCTACACCGAGCCCGGTGGCGTGGCGCATTTCGCCCTGACAAGGGCAGAGCCTGTTGTGGTCTACATCACAGGATTTGGTCCGACAGACACCGTGTACCTCAATGCGGCAGACGATCCGCGCGGTAAGTAGAGAGGAACCATGACCGTCATTCGCAACCATTGTCGGTGCTGACCCGGCCGCCATGCACTTTCAGTGCAGCCTCAAAGATCAATTTCGATTTTCTCTGAGATAACGAGATAACTCTTGCAGGGCCGCAATCTCAGCCCGAAGCTGGTCTAGGATTCTGGGAAAAAACTGCACAAGCCAAGTCCTGAAGCGAAATTGTCGAGCGGACTAATCACCGGTGCGATCTCCCGGTATCTGCGACCGTCTCGTAAAGCAGGCAACCACAGCCCAGTGTGCGCACGGGGCCCCTAACGGCAGTCCGCAGGGCCGGGGACGCGTTGTGACGGATTGGGATAGCGGCCGTGGCAAACGCCGACATCGCGGACGGTACTCTTGAGTCGCTCGGACAATTTGCAACCGCCAGCAGACTTCTGCTGTTGTTCTTGTTCTCAATGTTTTGGACAATCCGCCTGTGGCTCTCGTTCCAGGCCGTCACGTCATAACCGTAGTTCACCAAGAATGAACCGAGTTCGAGACTCTCTGCCAGCAGCTCAGGCACGCGCGTTGCCGAGATCACCCGCGTCGGCTGCTGCGTTCCTGGAACGGACAAGCCACCGCTCGAATTCCACTCTCGGCAGCGGTCGGCTGTGCAGGTATCCCTGTGATTCATCACAGCCTGCGTGCACGAGGTAATCCAGCTGCGACTTATTCTCCACGCCTTCGGCGACGGTCGTCATGTCGAATGCATGCGCCAGATCGATGATCGTCGAGACCAGAGTGCAGCTCTTGCGATCGGATGGCAGGGGGCTAATGAACATCCGGTCGATCTTTAGGGTGTCAATCGGCA
>WNGJ01001485.1_pt1 | contig 24361 bp, 20 predicted proteins | sample 5400611 | NCBI WGS metagenome assembly WNGJ01 (sample SAMN13153375, study PRJNA577476) | soil metagenome | isolation source: 40 cm soil or saprolite under Garry oak tree replicate 1 | place: USA:California | collected 2016-06-15
GAGCATGCCCACCTTCGACGCCTCCCGTCTACAGCGGACCATGGAGACCGCGTGGCAGATGGAGTGCCAGGGCTTGCGGCAACCCTGATGTTCTTTTTTGCACGTAACTTAACATTGTTATTCTAATTGTATCAGTTTACTGATTAAGTGAGAAGAATAGGAGAAGAACGCTATGACGAATCATGCACAGAACCTGCCCCAAACCGTCATACTCACGGGAGGCACTTCCGGGGTGGGGTATGCGGCTGCGCGAACGATCGCCACCTCTCACCCCGACTGGTATCTGATCATCGCCAGCCGCAACCAGCGACAGGGCACGCAGGCGGTCAACACGTTGAAACAGCAAACCGGGTTGCCTGTCCCCCAGACAGGACTCCAGCACATCGAGTGGATGCCCCTTGATCTGGCATCCCTGGCCTCGGTCCGCGCGTTCGCCAAAGAGGTTGCCGCCCACGACCTGCCTCCCTCGCATGCCATCATTTGTAATGCGGGCCTGCAAGTCGTTTCAGGGACGACCTACACGCAGGATGGCTTCGAGACGACCTTTGGCGTCAATTGTCTCGGGCATTTTTTGCTAGTGAACTTGCTGCTGCGCCAGCTGGTCGCCCCGGCGCGCATCGTGTTTGTGAGCAGCGATTCGCACAATCCTGAAAACAGTAGGACCTTCATGAGCCGGATGATCGGCACGATGCCGCCACGCTACCGCGATGCGCGAGCCTTAGCCTGGCCGGAACAGTATCCCGATACCCAGGAGCGCAACGAATCGCCGAAGGTCGTGGGCATGCGCCGCTACAGCACCTCCAAGCTATACGACATTTTCTACGCCTACGAACTCGCTCGTCGGCTCCAGTCCCAGGGGTATAGTACCCCGGAGCATCCCATCACGGTCAACGCCTTTAACCCGGGACCCACGCCCGGCACCCACCTGTCGCGCGACGCTGGCGCTTTCGGGGATTTCGCCTGGAACGTGCTGTTCCCACGCCTGCGCTTCGCCATGCCGCACATGCAGAGCCTGGACGCCTCTGGAAAAGCGCTCGCACGCCTGGTGCTCGATCCCGCGCTAGAAGACATCTCGGGCAAGTACTTTGAAGGGATGGAAGAACGGGCCTCGTCCCAGGAGTCCTACGATCAGCACAAAGCGGCGGACCTGTGGGAGACCAGCGCCGAAGTGGTGAAGCTGCAACCCGGCGAGACCATCTTGCGCGTGGGTCCCAGCCTGGATGCAGCGAATGCGTAGTTCCGGCGAGGGAGCTTCCGAATACCTGGAAAAGCAAAAGTGAGCTTCTGGCGAAAACAATACAGAATGAGAGGTAACACATGGCTAATGTGATGACAGGACGCTATACCGCCCAGATCGACGAACCCTTTGTGGTGTTTCTGATTGGCATGCGCGTCAACAAATTTTTTGCTTTCTCGAAATGGATTCCGACGGTGAGGGCGATGGTGCCGATGTTGCGCACGCTGTTCCAGCATCCTGAGAAGGGGTTTCTGGGAGGGCAGATATTCTTCTACTGGCGAGGCATCGCCCTTGTCCAGTACTGGCGTTCCTTTGAAGATCTCGAAACGTTTGCTAGAAATCGGGAAGAGCCACACCTGGCTGCCTGGCGGCGCTATAACCAGGCCATTGGCTCGGATGGCAGTGTAGGCTTCTGGCATGAGACCTATCTCGTCAAGGCAGGACAGTACGAGGTAGTCTACGGCAATATGCCCGTCTTCGGCCTGGCTGCTGCGACCAGGCATGTGCCAGCCGTCGGGCGTCGTGAGACGGCCCGACGTCGTTTGGGCGGTGAGAATGAGCCTGCTGTGGCTTCACCACCCACACCGGTTGTTGCTGAGTAACGGAGAGAAGGAGCTTCATATGAACACGACATTAGTGCTGTCAGCCGATTCCAGGATAACCGCAGGGGTCCTCCTGCTCACGATTGTGGGCATCGAATACGGTGGGTGGTTCATGCTCCGCATCGTGCGGGGCCGCCAGCCCGTGACGTCCTTTCAGCAGGCGTTTTTCCGGGCCGGCCATGCACACGCTGGCGTGTTGGTGACCCTGGCCCTGGTAGGCCAGATCCTGGCTGGTGCCGTGCAGATGAGCGGCATCCTCACCGTCCTTGCGCGCAACGGCATCTGGGCCGCGGCGATCCTCATGCCCGCCGGATTCTTCTTTTCCGCGGCTGGGAAAGGCGCGACCTCGCCCAATCGCTTCATCGTGCTGCTCTACGTGGGCGTGGCGTCGCTGGCCCTGGGGGTAGTGTCGCTGGGCATCGGCCTGCTGACGGCGTAGCGCCGGGCATGCGCACGCCACTGATGAGAGCGCACGCGTGACGCCGCCCTGCTGCTGGGTATCGTCCTCTTGACGATGACGAAGCTTTCGCGGAGCCTGCATCGCTCCCTACATCGCCAGCAAACATGGGGTCGTTGATCTGACAAAAGCTGCGGCGCTCGAGTACGCCAGGCAGCACATTCGGATCAATGCCATTGCCCCTGGTGAACGAGCGGTGGCTCGCCGATGAGCGGATCAGGCAGCGCATGACCAGCGCGAGGAAATACCAGTACATTTCAAGCGCTTAGTGTTGTAAATTTCGTCGGCGGGCCTAATAGGGCGTAATAAGCTGTTTGTCACATGACCAGTTCACTAAGCACCGTTACATTCAAGTCTGTTACTCGACGGAAGGCACTATCATTTTGCATCCAGGTACACAGTGCCATTTGCTGGCAGTGCTAGTGCTCCCATGCATCCCGCTCCTCGCGTATATAGGCATCCACTTCCTCAGCACTTTGATAAAGTCGATGACCAGGTAGTGTCTTAAGGATATCAATGACGTGACGTTGTTCGATTGTCTCATTGTCTTCAATCGTGATAACAACCGTTGCGCGTCGTCCCGGGATAAGCTCCGGTGTGCTTATTTCTATTTTGCCCCCAGGCAAAACGACAGTCTTCACGTGTACTTCTGTCGCCATGGTTCCCTCCATCATTGTATTTTGTACTTACCACTGCTTATTTGTGCCTTCACACCATACCATATTGCCACAACTATGCCAAAATGCCGTTCTTCCACCCTCTCACAAGGAAACACCAAGGAAATATAAAAATAACAGCACCAACTATCTTGTAATAACTCTCCTTATCCATTAGACTAATGAAATTGAAGAGCCAACTTATAAAACGAATGAAGAGCTTAAGCGAGCCGAAGGTATGCCAACTCTACAAAGCGATCAAGAAATCGTTGCTATCATCACTAAAAAGATTGGTGCTGCCCCAACTGCACTAACATATGATGACGACAACAGACTAATCAAACTGGGGCTTTCTGGATTAGCTCTATCACAACTCCCCCCTGAGCTTTGGCAATTGACCAATTTACAGGAACTTTATCTTGATAACAACCAGTTGAGCCAGCTCCCTCCAGAGATCGGCCAGTTAACCAACCTGCAAATGCTTTGGTTGGACGAGAACAAACTGAGCCAACTCCCATCTGAACTGTGGCAACTGATCAACTTTCAGGAACTTTCCCTCAATAAGAACCAGTTGAGTCAGCTCCCTCCTGAAATCGGACAAATAACCAATTTGCAAAACCTTAGATTGGACGAGAACAAACTGAGCCAACTCCCCCCTGAGATCGGGCAACTCGTCAACTTGCAGACGCTTAGCCTAGGTAACAACCAACTGAGTGAATTTCCTCTTGAACTATTCCAGGTTACTAACTTGAAGACACTTATGCTGAATAACAACCAACTGAGCCAAATCCCTCTGGAGATTGGGCAGCTGACCAACTTGCAGAGGCTTAGCCTAGGTAACAACCAACTCAGTCAAATCCCTCCAGAGATTGGGCAGCTGACCAACTTGAAATTCCTTTGGCTGATCAATAATCAACTAGGCCAGTTGTCTCCCGAGATTGGACGACTGATCAACTTGCAGATGCTTTGGATGAACCATAATTATTTGAGCCAACTTCCTATAGAACTATGGCAATTGATTAATTTGCAGAGGCTTAGCCTAGGTAACAACCAACTCAGTCAAATCCCTCCAGAGATTGGGCAGCTGACCAACTTGAAGTTCCTTTGGTTTGACAACAATCAACTGAACAAAGTGCCCCCTGAACTATTCCAATTGACCGATTTGCAAATACTCTGGCTGAATAAAAACCAGTTGAGCGAAATGCCCCCAGAAATCGGGCAGTTAACTAACCTGCAGGAGCTTTACTTATATCAGAACCAGTTGAGCGAAGTGCCCCCAGAAATCGGGCAGTTAACTAACTTACAAAAGCTTTACTTACATCAGAACCAGTTGAGCGAAGTACCTCCTGAACTATGGCAACTAATCAACTTGCAAGAGCTTTGGTTGAACCGCAACCAACTGAGCCAAATCCCTCCTGAGATCAGGCAACTGACCAACTTGCAAGAGCTAAATCTAGGTAGCAATCAGTTGAGCGAAGTACCCTCTGAAATCGGGCAGTTGACTAACTTACAAAAGCTTTACTTACATCAGAACCAATTGAGCGAAGTGCCTCCTGAACTATGGCGACTGACCAACTTGCAGACAATTTGGTTGACCAATAATCAGTTAAGCCAAGTGCCTGCTGAGATCTGGCAGTTAACCCAATTAAAAGAGCTCTATCTGGGCAGCAACAAGTTGAGACTGGTATCCCCAAAGATTGGACAATTGACTAACTTGCAGATATTTGATCTAAGCGACAATCTGTTCAACCAACTCCCCACTGAAATCAGCCAGTTAACCAGCCTGCAAACGCTCAATGTCGCTGATGTTCCCACATTACAATCACCACCCCCTGAAATTGTCGCACGGGGAACAGCGGATATACTCACCTTCCTTCGTGAATTGCGAGAAAGTAGCATGACCCGTTACGAGTCTAAGCTCTTGATCGTGGGGGAAGGAGGAACTGGTAAATCATCTCTACTGCGCACATTACGCGGCGATACGTTTGATTCTAACCTCTCCACGACACATGGCATTGAGGTAGATCGCTTGCAGTTACCTTCTCCCCAACATGAGATTATCCTCAATACGTGGGACTTCGGAGGGCAGCAAATTTATCATGCAACCCATCAGTTCTTCCTTACGAAACGCTCACTGTACATTGTTGCCTGGAACGCCCGCCTTGGTGTAGAACAAGGTCGGCTCGACTACTGGCTAGAAACCATCAAAGCTCATGCTCCCGATGCACCAGTATTACTGGTAGCCACGTATATCGATGAGCGCATGCCCGATCTAAACTACCAGTTGTACAAAGATGTGTACCCACAAATAGTTGGACACCTGGGCGTAAGTAATAAAAATAGGGAGGGAATCACTGAACTGAAAACGCTGCTGGCTGACCAGGCGCTACGACTACCCCTCATGGGACAGCCATGGCCTGAGAAGTGGTTACATGCCGAGAATGTCCTATCGGCTCGCCCAGAGCATCATATTGATGCAGATACATATGTTCGTTGCTGTTCAACCTGCGAGGTTGAAGCGGATATAGCGAAAGGCTCATTAGGAAACTACCTGCATGACCTCGGCAAAATCCTCTACTTTCGCGACGATTATGTGCTGAGCAACCTGATTGTCCTGAAACCCAACTGGGTCACCAAAGCCATCAGCCGTATTCTAGATGACGAAGCAACCAGTAGAAAGCAAGGTATTCTACTCCACTCTGACCTGCCCCGTATCTGGGCTGTCGATGAGGATGGTCAGCCATACGAATCGCACCTCTATCCCATCTTTTTGCGTCTGATGGAACGTTTTTATTTGAGCTATCAGATAGAAGCAGATTCACCGGGTGATCACTCCACCAGCAGTTTGATCCCTCAATCGCTACCTTATCAACCTCCAATCAGCCTCCCCGCCTGGCCAAAAAGCCCGCCAGCAGGTCAAACACAGGTAGAAATGGTGTACCGCTTTGACTTCTTGCCTTCTGGCATTATGAGCTGGTTTATTGTACGCACGCATCGCTTCAGCCAGAACTTGCACTGGCGAGAGGGCGTCCTCCTGGCATACGAAGGTCACCAGGCCCGAGCTGAACTCAATCCCATGCAACGGGAACTGCGGCTGCTCGTACAGGGGCCACTGCCGCAGAACTTCTTTACTATTCTCATGAATACGATGGATGTTATCTTAGCTCGTTTCGAGGGCTTAAAAGTTCGACGCGAAATACCCTGCAACTGTCACTGGCAGCGTGAAGAAACTGAACCCTGTCCACATTTTTATCGCTACGAAGAACTTGTTCGCCGCATGCAAGCCAGGCGCTACAAAGTTGAATGCCCCGAGTCTTTCAATGAGGTATCCGTACCAACGCTCCTGTACGGCATCCATATCAGTACAGATCAACAGGTGATGGAAGATATCCAACAAGGTCAGCAAGAAATAAAGCAAAGTCTCAAAAAGTTGGAAAAATTAGATGTCATTTTGGGGAAGTTGAATCAACAATCAGAACTTATTGCGCGTAATTTTACCCGCCAGTGGAATCTGGAGATGAAAAAGATGGAGGCTGAATGCCCGAACACCTTTATCTTGATGCCAGGCGAAAACAAACCATTCGACCCCAAAAATTGGGTGAGCCGGGATTACCGCTTATGCCTCGTCTGCCAGCATCCTCCTGGCCCTCACCGGGTGGGAGATAGTTACTACTTACGGAAAGCGAAGGAATGGTGGACCACGGTTGGGCCCTGGCTCAACCATCTAATCAATTTCCTGAAGTTTGCTGTACCGATGGGAAAAGCCGTTGGTGTTGTCGTGGAAGCAGTAGACATACTGCCAGATATAAAGCAAATCCAGGCTCATATTGATTTATTAGAGGTGATTGCACAGGATCTGCCTGAGTCCGTCTCTTACGATTCCATGAAAGATGTGGATGAGCAAACGCAAACAGACCAATACCAGCGGACAGTTGGCCCTGCTCTGCGCGCCCTGCATAGCTTTCTCAACGAAGCTGATCCCAGTCAGCTATGGGGAGGATTAGATAAGACACTAACTCCCGATGGCAACATTCTGTGGCTATGCGACAAACATCGCCAGCAGTATGTCGCCAGACCACTAAAGCTAGAGGCATAATTACGAGCTTTAAATGGGCCCAGCTGGGATCGAACCAGCGACCTACCAGGTAGAGTAGATAATCGGCGCGTCACTTTGACACGCTTCCAATTACCTCTCTCCGAACCGTGCATGCACCTTTCAGCGCACACGGCTCTCCAGGGATGCGGTTTTGGTACTGACCATCCGCCTTCCCCTGTGTCCCTTCCCCGTGTATCAGGCATTACCCCGATCATTTGAGTACTACGGACACTCCGTCGCCATGCGTCTCCCAACGTTTAGGCGATCCCCAGGTTCCCTTACACACCACGTCTGTACGTAGGTTCCCCGTTCGTCCTCTCTGCTGTGGAGGAGGTCTTTAGCAAGCCTCATAACCACACTTGCTAACTCCACACTGCATAGACTGGGATTCAAGCAATTCAGCCTTAACCATATACAGCGTAGCTGCCTGGCCTCTTATTTTGACCAGACTTTTGCAGGTCATGCTATTGTCCCTTTCAGGTTTCCCATCCAGGTAAGACCCTGCTTTAGACACGTTAACCTCAGTGCCGCCTACCTCTGTAGGCTTGGTGTGTAAAGGCGCATGGGCGCTCTTATGAGCCGGCAGCTCTAACCACTGAGCTATGGGCCCTCGCGGAACGTATTGTACCATACCTGCTTCTACTTGGGAAGACTCTTTTCTCAGGCTTTTGGCTTATTTTCAGCTGGCACATAAGAAAGTAGGCTATCTTATCGCTTCCTCCCTATATGACAACACCTGGCTTGCTAGAATCATTCTGGGTAACTGCGATGAAGCGAGCATCCGAAAGTATCTGCGCTCCCCATTTCAGCTTTCCAGCGTACTGGTATAGTCAGCCGGCAGCGTGCAACCACTGTAGAGCTTTGCCAACAACTGCTCTTGATCGGCCACAACAACCTTTCCAGAGGAGCAGGACATCTCCAACTTGACCGTTCCCATCTGGAGGTCCTGGCGCAGTGGCTTAGAATGACCATTTGCATCGAGAACGCCATATATCCAGCCGATTTGAGCGGTATAGAAGTCTTTGCCACTAAAGTAAAAGAAAGGCACAATGTACTTTAACGTGGTCTGCACGTCGGTGATCAGCGTCAGGATGTGCGAGATAGCCACATCACGTGCATTGCTGGCGTCAATGCCACAGCCGTTCACACAACCCGTGCCCTCTATTACCCACAGGTGTTTGCCTAAATCACCGCTATTGATGGCAATATGGAGCTGCTGCGCCCAGAATGCATACAACTGGTAGAGATTATTTGTATTTGAGTCGGGATAGCCGTTGTGCCAGCTATCAATCAGGCCCAGGGTCTGTGAGTGCCAGTCCCAATTGCCCCCAGGATGCACCGAAGAGTTCATAGCAGACTGCATCGCATCGAGATAATGAACCTGGTTCATCAATTTTGCATCGTCGTCAGGAACCACGAGAGGATCCATGGCTCCAAGAATAATAGGAATATTAGGGCGCGCTGCATGTATGATACGCTGGCAAAGATCAAAAAATCTGGCAAACCGATCTGGAGTGACATACAGAGTAGTAGCGCTCTGCTTCATCTGCTCGTTGCCGCACTGTACTGCATCTGCTCCTGCTTGCGCAACATCGTTGAGTGGATTCGTATCAAAGAGGCTATCACCGCTTGTTTGACAATATGTGAGCAGAACACGAATACCTTGCTTATGGTAACTGCTAATGGTGTCCTTGAGCACTTGACCACTCAAATTGCTCGAGACACATGTTGGATAGCTCAGACGTACCCAGGGAATACCTGGAAAAGAACCGGAGATAGTGGCATCTCCCTGGATACCGAGCACCATTCCCGTGCGCAATCCAGCAGGTGGTGGGGACGCCTCTGGTTGCTGCGCTGGTCCGCCGATTTGAATCTGACATGCTGCCAACAGTAGACTACCGACCAGCATAGCTGCAAGAATGATCCAGAACTTTCTTTTCATGCTGCTCTCTATTCTCCTGGGGCCACCTTCCCTTTGCTTCTTATACAGAACTCAACTACTAAATTACCCTTAGAAATAATTGCTATAGATAGATTGTAGCATTATCATGCTAAGCTCTCAGAATTTAGCACCACGGGAAATTCGTGGTCACAAATGTTTTATCCTCTGTGAAGTGTGATATAATAGAGGATGTTCTACGAAATAGTTCTGTTCCTCCCGTTTCGCACAGGAATAGTCCAGGCCATTGAGGACGCCCAGGAGCAGAGACGAAATGACGGTTGAGAAAAGTGGCTATTCCTAAAAGATATTTTAAGATGTTCACAGAACAAGAAACACTCACAATTAAAGGGCCGCGCCACGCGTTGAGCATTGGGCGCGGTCACAAATTTTTCCCAGGGGGCATTCGATGGTGAATGAAATAACGATTCGTATTGGCGGCGAATCGGGAGAGGGAACCATTTCTGGTGGTGATATTCTCGCCCTGGCCGCCGCTCGCTGGGGGTATCATGTCTATACCTTCCGCACCTTCCCCGCCGAAATTCTCGGCGGCCCTTGTCTTTTTCAAGTACGTATAAGTGACCAGCCCGTCAAATCGATGGGCGACTATGCCGATGTCCTCGTTTGCTTAAATCAAGAGGCGTATGACCGTAGCATAAGTGACTTACGTCATGGCGGCGTTCTGATCTATGATCCCTCCGATTTTACACCAGAGGCCGGCGATTTTATAACCTATGCCATCCCGTTTAATGAATTAGCTCGTAAAGAGGTTCAGCTTTACCAGACAAAGAATATGGTGATGCTGGGCGCGATTTCGGGCTTGTTTGGTCCACCACTGGAGGCTATCGTCCAGGTGGTTGAGTCCAAGCTCTCCAGATCACGTAAAGCTAATCCTATTCTGATGGAAAAGAATATGCTGGCCTTAGAGATTGCAAAGAAGTATGTTACTGAGCAATTTTCTAAACGTGATTCTTACCAATTGGGGACGGTAGAGAAGGCTGATCGCGTCGTGCTCAATGGCAACCAGGCGGTTGTCGCAGGCGCGCTGGCTGCCCACTGCGGCTTCTTTGCAGGGTACCCGATTACACCAGCAAGCGACATCATGGAGGGATTAGCAAAAGAACTGCCCCAGGTTGGTGGAACCTTCCTGCAAGCAGAGGACGAGATAGCCGCGCTGGCCGCAGTAGTGGGAGCTTCCTTTAGTGGCGTGCGCGCGATGACAGCTACCTCTGGCCCCGGCTTCTCGCTGATGACTGAACTGATCGGCTACGCCTCAATGGCAGAGATACCTGTTGTGATCGTAGATGCCCAGCGCGCCGGTCCCAGCACAGGTATGCCAACCAAGATGGAACAATCCGACCTGAGTTTCGCCCTCAATGCCAGCCACGGTGATACCCCGCGCATGATTGTAGCTCCCGCTGATGTTGCCGACTGCTACACCCTCATAATCCAGGCTTTCGATATGGCAGAACGCTACCAGATGCCTGTCATCTTCCTCAGCGACCAGTCCTTAACGGCCCGTGTGGAGAGTGTCGATCGCAGCGTCTTCAAACCGGTGGAAATCCACGGACGTCTGCAATTCAACGGACAGAGCACGAATGGCGCCAATGGACATAGCGAAGCTGTCACCGTTGGCGCGGGGGCAGCAGAGCATAGCTACGCGCGCTACACCTACACTGCCAGCGGCATCTCTCCCATTACAGCTCCTGGACCAGGCGCGTACACCTATGTCGCAACTGGCCTGGAACATGACGACCGGGGACATCCAAATTACGAACCAGAAAACCATATAGCCATGATGGAGAAAAGGTATCGCAAGCTCGCAACTGCGGCTGAAGAACTTCCCAAGCCCCAACGATACGGCGACGAGGACGCTACTGTGGGTATCATCGGATGGGGATCGACGGAGGGCACGATTCAGGAGGCCGTCGATCGCGCACGAGCGAAAGGATACAAAGTTGCGGCGCTCCACCCAAAGATACTCTCGCCGCTGCCTGACCGCGCCATTCGAGATTTCATTCGCTCAGTCGAGACGGTAATCGTACCTGAGTGTAACTACTCCGGCCAACTCGCTAATTTGTTGGGCGCTAAATATGGTTTACAGGCGATTCGTGTGAACAAATTTGGGGGTATCCCATTTACCGCTGGCGAAATTTTGCGAGCAATTGAGGAGGTTAGCTAATCGTGACGCAAACAACTGTAACTCTCACGCCAAAAGACTATAAAAGCGAGGTAAAGCCGACCTGGTGTCCAGGATGCGGTGACTTCGGCGTGCTTAACGCCATCTATAACAGCATGGCCAGCCTCAAATTATCGCCAGAACAAACGGTAGTGGTGTCCGGCATTGGCTGCTCGAGTCGCCTTCCACACTTTGTGGAAACATTTGGCTTTCATAGCCTGCATGGACGCGCTTTACCTGTGGCCCAGGGCATGAAGATGGCTCGTCCCGACCTGACCGTGATAGCAGTCGGCGGTGATGGCGACCTTTTCAGTATTGGGGCAGGACATCTCATCCATGCAGCTTTACGCAACATTGATATCACGGTAGTTGTTATGGATAACGAGACCTATGGTTTGACGAAAGGCCAGACTTCACCGACTTCCCCAGCCGGTCATACGACGAAGTCAACTCCCTATGGTCTACTGGCTTCACAATTCAATCCCATCGCGACGGCGCTGTCCCTAAACGTCAGTTTCGTGGCGCGGGGTTTTTCCTCTAAACCAAAGGATCTCGCCGCCCTGATCGAGCAGGGCATTAAGCATCACGGCTTTTCGTTTATCCATGTACTTAGTCCATGTCCAACGTTCTACAATACGATGGACGTGTGGAAAGCCAATGTTACACCGATTCCTGCCGATCATGAAACACAGAATCGCTCAAAGGCAATGGAGTTAGCGATGGAAACGGAGAAGCCGTACGTTGGTCTCTTCTACCAGGAAGAGCGACAAACGATGGATCAAGCAGCGCACAATTTGGTACAGCAGGCGAAAGAGTTCGATATCAACCGGTATATGGTACGGTATGCCTGATTCATCATCAAGCTTGAAATGGGGTAAGCAAAACCTCAAGCAGCATCACAGGGGCAAGGTTAGGGAAACCTTGCCCCTGTGATGCTGCTTGGCTGGTTTCTACTTAAAGCGATTGCAATGTTGTATCGATCGACGGTGTTATACTTGCTGCGTTGATAACGGCGCGAGTAAAATCCTCGCCACATGAACGGCAGAAAAGTCCACTTTCATTGTGAGAAAGGCCGCCGATAGCTGTTAATTGTACCTCTGCGGGCTTCCCACACCACTCACAACGACTTCCGCGAGGAACACCATCGACAGAGATAGGTCGTCTAAATTCATTTTCCGACATAAGGTATCCTCCTGGTTAATGCTGATCAGGTAATAACTGAACTGCATTTCAACAAACATAAGGGGGAACCCGTATCTAGTGGCCAGCAGTAGTGGATAATCCACGGCGATACGGCACATACGAAACGCGCATCATCGCCTAGGAGCAGCATCGCTCATTTGATCGACAATACAGAGAAGCGATGTATATCATCGATGCACATCAAATATAGCATATTTTTATGGAAAGTGCTAGTCCGAGATACGTTCCGTAGTAGGCTCGTTTAAGGAGGTCTGATCATCTAATGCAGGAAAGCGCGAGGAGAAACGGTCACCAATAATCCATCCAATAGCGCCAAGGCCAAGGGTGAAACCAAGCCAGACGAGTAAATCCGTATTCAGGGCAACATTCAAGGTGGCTAAAATGGCTGCAAGCACAATGCCCAGGGTCAAGCCGACCGTTACACCTATAAGACAACCCGGGTGAGCCAGGTTACGTCCACGCAACTTCTTCATCATAACGTGAGTTCTTCCTTCATCTACTGCTTACTCTGGTATATAGGATGATAGCTCGATAAGAGCAAGGCGTCAAGTAAGCAAGTTTGGACCTGAACAGTTACTTATGGACAATGAACTAAAAAATGGTTATACTGAATGGGCATTAGACGTAGAAGAGAGGCTGTACCTGTGTATACTGGGAGTACGTTTATTGTAATGCGTGGATTTCCGGGGACCGGGAAAAGTACAATCGCAAGACTGCTTGCCGCAGCATTACATGCACCACTTATCGATAGAGACATCATTCGCCAGACGGCTGTTGATGTATTTGGAGAATTGCCTCAAGTTGGGCAGTTGTCGTATGAGCTCATGTTTGCCCTGGCACGAGAACAACTAGGCCTTGGACTCAGTGTGGTGGTTGATACCCCACTTACCTATCATACCACGTATGAACAGTGCAAAGAACTGGCGCAATCGTTCCATACGCCGATGCTTGTTGTCCATTGCCAATGCCCACCTGAGGTACAGAAACGCCGCCTCGAGGGTCGCAAAGGGAAAGTCTCCGAGTTCCAAATTACTTCATGGGAGCAATGGGAGCAATGGAGACCTCGCTTCGAAGAATTTGAGGATGACGGATGTATCATTGATACATCGAATCCAATGGATGATTCACTGGCAAAAGTAATGCGCCGCATCCATGAATTACATCACCAGCATACAAGCTACACCGAGCAAGGTATTTCGGACCAACCCCGCATATGAAGCACCTTTATCCTCCTCTTTGCAATTCAGTTTAGATTCAGGTCTATGCACTATAACATATCCAACATACCGGAATATGCTATGATGAACCTATGCATACCTGGGGCATAGAATGAATTACCAATTGATAGCCGATGAACGCACACATTTTGATAGTCGATGACGACAGCCGCGTGACGAGCGCCCTGCGCCGAACTCTTGCTTACGAGGGCTACCAGGTCTCTGTAGCAGCAAACGGCGAGGGAGCCTTGTCCATTGCTCGTACCAGGCCACCTGACCTGGTGATACTGGACCTTATGCTCCCCGGTATTGATGGGCTTGAGGTCTGCCGTCGTTTACGCAGCGCGGGAGATAGCTTAGCAGTGTTGATGCTGACAGCCCGCGATGCGGTGGCAGATCGCGTGGCTGGATTGGAAACCGGAGCCGATGATTACCTGGTAAAGCCGTTCGCTCTCGAGGAACTACTGGCGCGAGTCAAGGCACTCCTGAGAAGACGCAACCCGCCTGATATCACCCGCGAAGTGCTGGTTTTCGAAGACCTGGAATTAGATACCGCAACGCGCCAGGCTAAACGAGGCAGCCGTTTGATTGGTCTGAGTACGACAGAATACGAACTATTGGCGATGTTCTTACGCAATCCACGTATCGTCTTGACCCGTTCATTGTTGATGGATCGTATCTGGGGAAGCGATTTTGAGGGCGGTCCCAATGTATTAGAAGTCTATATCGGCCACCTGCGCAACAAGTTGGAACAGCAAGGCGAAAAACGGCTCATCCAGACAGTGCGCGGGGCAGGTTACGTCCTCCGTACTTCGGAATAGGAGGAGATGAAGGCTATGTACTTTCCGCTACAACTTCGCCTGACACTATTCTATGCCCTGCTGCTTGGAATAGCCCTGTGGATATTTGGAAGTATCGTCTATACTCAGGCTCAGCAACGAGCCTACAGCGATCTTGATAACGCCTTAAGCAGTCGAGCGGCAAGTGTGAGACTTGGCAAAGACCTTTTTATTAACCAAAACTCCGGTAATCCTCCTTCTACTTTGCCCAGTGTCGATGGGCTTGGCTCAGGCGGGGTCGCTATTGAGGTGCTGGATAATCAACTGCACTTACTTGCAACTACAACAAACAACTCGATTGAAGGCATTCAAACAGGTGTAACAGGGCTTGGTGATAGCCCGGTGCCCTGGGATGCGCATGCCACTCAATGGGTAGTACAGCATCCTTTCACCAATGATGGGGAAGCAAGCAGTATATACAGCACGATTACATACCAGGGTCAACACGTACGCGTATACACACTGGCGAATAATGATTTTGGCCCCGCACATATCATCCAGACAGCACGTTCAGAGCAAGCTATCGAGCAATCTCTAAGCGAATTGCGCCTTCTACTCTGGCGCGGTGGCGCTCTCGTCATGGTATTCGCACTGCTCGGTGGCTGGTTCATTACGTGGAGCGTATTAGCCGGAGTAAAGCGCATAACCAGGACCGCGCATAGTATCAGCGCCTCTCACGATTTCAGCCAACGCGTACCCGACAAATCACTCCTTGGACGGGATGAACTCACTTCACTTGCATCTACTTTCAATGAAATGCTGGCAAGCCTGGAACAAGCATATCAACGCCAGCAGCGATTTGTCGCAGATGCCTCTCATGAACTGCGAGCCCCAATCACCTCTATTCGCTGCAATCTCGACCTGCTTGCAAAAGCTCCTGATCTCCCACCCGAAGAAGCGCAAGCAGCATTGGCCGATGTGCGAGCAGAAGCAGATCGCATGAGCCGCCTGGTGAATGACCTCCTGACCCTTGCCCATTCAGATGATGCAGCACAACAGGCCAGAGTCAATGGCTATAAGAACGAGGATCGACAGGCACCAAAAGCAGACCTGGATAGCCTGTTACTTGAAGTATTCAGACAATACAGGCCGGCTGGCGAGGGTGAGGATGGCTATAGAAGGCAGCAAGGGCCACGATTGATGCTGCAAGACATTACTCCTGCAAAGGTGTATGGTGATCCTGACCAGCTTAAACAGGTGTTGGTGGCTGTAGTGGATAACGCTCTTAAGTATACACCTTACGAGGGATCTGTTACGCTTTCACTCACTACCGATGAGCACAATGCAGTCGTACAAGTGAGCGATACAGGCATAGGCATTCTTCCCGCAGACTTGCCTCACATTTTCGAGCGCTTTTACCGTGCAGATCGCGCTCGCTCCCGTGATCGCGGCGGCAGCGGCTTAGGTTTGACGATTGTAAAGAGTATTGTGCAAGAGCACGAGGGCAGCATCGAGGTGGAGAGTACTCCTGGGAAAGGTAGTACATTTACCTTGAGACTACCCATTGCAAGTGAGGTGGACTGAGAGCAATATTCATCCCGTTTACGGATTTTTGATGAGATGACCGCAAGTCCAACCGCCCACCACGTGTATTGTATTTCCACCGCTCGCTGATTCCAGAATCACATCCATAGTTCCGGATTGCTCGTCACTATTGATCGTGACTTTGCCGGAATGATACAACCATGAGAAGTTCTGGCCTGTTGAGCCTTCACTTATACCAACGGTTATATGCATGGCATCGTTATAGGTGGCGGGACCTGTGAATTCTGCGATACCAAGAACCAGGTGGTATGCCTTGCTATCAATTGTTGCATTGGAAACGTCAAAAATATATGTATGAGAAGCGCCAGAATTGGATGGGAAAGTGAGGCACAAAGAGGAGGCTGTGTCAGCAAGGATGGATGAGCATCCTGATGCTGCAAAGAGTGTGAGACCTATGCCACCGCTTGTTCCAGAGGTGGTGGGTGTCGAGGATTTTACACATATGGAAGCAGTTAGCGCCGGTCCAGAAGTTCTTACTGTTTCACTCGCGGATGAGATCGATAGAGTGTTAGAATCACTCCCTGTCCCCGGAAGATGCCATTGGAACAATCCGATCAGAGCGGCCACAACTCCTGCAGCAACGATGATGCCAGCGAGAAGGATAAGGAGCAACTTTGGAATAGATCTAGATGTAGGCCCCCGCCTATGAGAAGCATCAACTGGACTGAGCGCTTCTAATTTTCCCGATGACGTCTGAGCATGGTGAGGGTGTTCGCCAATGGGCTGATCCACATACTTTTCTGGTTCCGGTTCCAGATCACCTGGCAGAGAGCCTGTCGACCCGAGATTGTCATGCGACGTTCGCTGCTCTTCTTCTACAACATCATTTTCTGAAGCAAGGTGCGGCATCTGCTCTTCTTCTACAACATCATTTTCTGAAGCTGGGCTTTGCAATTCACTAAGACTTGTGGAAGTAGCAGGGGAAGATATAGTTCTATCTTCTATTGGAGCATCGCTTGAGTTTGTGGTGACCTCGGTTTCACGACGTATTTTTTGTCCACAGTGTCCACAAAAACGAGCATTGGCGCGTAGCTCTGAGCCACAATATTCGCAATGTTGCATCTGGGTACCTCCCGGTAGAGAACAGGCCGCATCGGTTCATTTCAATAGCAACTAGTATGGCCCTATAAGATACAATTAATGACGATGGCAGGAATGTAAGGTAACGGAATTTCATCGTGATAGCCCATTCGTGACAGGAGAACTGAAAGAGGAAACACATGATAAGCATTGACGCCCCGAACCGCACCTGGAACGATGTAGATTGCCACTCAGAACATGCTGTGAAGTTTTGGCGAAGACGAGCACTTGCTGTTTTCCTTATCGTTTACCTTATTGTATCGCTGATAGCTTGTTCAGCAGGCACTACTTCACCGAAAATCTCATCGAGTTCATTGACACCGGCCAGGCCAACACCAACCACGCTGCCGAAAGGTATGCTGCTCTACCAGTCTGATTGGTCTCATGGACTTCTTGTCATACTTATGACGTGATGCAGAGCAAGATGCGAAAAACATTCATGGCACAACCACAAACCATTTCGTCCGTATAGTTTATAGCATGTATGTTTTGAGTACATCTTTAGCTAATACGAATGAAATGAGTGAGAGCGAGCAAAGCATTGCCTCACCTTTACAAAGGAGCTATCAAGAATGTCGAATAGATATCAACCATACCGGAGGGGAATACGATTTTTCCCTCATATTATCCCAATAGCATTTCCGCTGATCTTCCCATTAGGCATTGGCCTGATCTTCGGGCTGTTCCATGTACTGTTCAACGTACTCGGAATCCTGCTCCTCGTCGCCCTGGTCGTTTTTATCATCCGGGCAATTACGCTAGGAGGCCCCGGGGCAGCCTGGAATTCAATGTGGAAAACGGGCAATCAGTGGCAGCAGAAGTTTACCTCACAGAGCCAGCAGCCGCCTTACTATCAGCCACAACCGCCCTACTACCAGCCATCGTCTCCAGCGGGGCAAGAGCAGCCACCTCAGCAATATGGACAGGGCTACCAGCCTGAGCAGCCTTCTTACTCGTACCCTCCAGAGGGGCAGTATAATGAGTACGGTCAGCCCCGGACACAAAATCCAGAGCAAATGCCTCCGATGCAGCAGTAAGAGACCCATTTTCGCCGGGTGACTGCAGGGTCACCCGGTTACTGCTGTTCCCAACATGCAACCCACCAATTTGGATCAACCAGCGGGTATTCTATGAGCGGGTGGACCTTTAAACGGGTAGCAATTGACACTAAAGGCGACACAGTCTTATCATAGTTCCTCGTTCATGAAAGCCCGAACTACGCGCGTTAGTTCCACTGGTGAATCGTAGTTGACATCGTGAGCTGCCCGTGGAATCACGACAAGTTGACCTTGCGGCAACAGTCGTGCCGCCTCCTCTGCCCAGCGTTGTGGCACAATTGTATCATACGACCCGCGCACAACGAGCGCTGGGCCTTGTACATGAGGAAGATGCTCTTCAATACGGTCTTGTAGCGCATACAGAAACGTGCGCACAAATCGGCGAAAACCTGCATTCAGGTAATCGCGTATCACGATGGGAAACAAAGAAAGTGGCTCACGGGTAGCATTAAGCAGCCATCGAACAATCTCCTGGTAAGCCGTTCTTGCCTGCGGATCCATTGTAGGTGCTATCAGTATCGCCCGCACAATGCGTTCAGGATGACGCAACGCCAGGTTCGCTATCACCTGGCTTCCCATGGAGTTGCCCAGGAGCGTTGCCTGTTTCAACCCAATTGCCTGCATCCAGTCCGCCAGGACATCAGACAACTCGGTAATGTTCAGCACATGTAGTGGTTTATCGCTTTTGCCAAATCCAGGGAGGTCAAGGGCATAGACGTGATAATAGGGAGCCAGCCGTATAGCAGTCGGAACCATGTAACGGCTCGAAACGACCAGGCCATGAACCATTACGATCGCCGAGTCCTCAACAGGTACCGGAGCTATTGATACACGTGCATATATTGATAGACCATTTACAATAGTCCACTTGCTCTCTAATTTTCCGATTCGCTCACTCATACACGTCCTTCTTCGAGGGAAGCTCAGGCATATTCTTCAGTCCTTCTATGAAATTAACAGAAAATCGCCCGGCTTATTGCGCACTCCCGTCCCCCATAGTTTTCTTGCTTCCTTCTTGAGACGAACTATGCTATAATTTGGCCAAGGAGGAAAGGATGATGTCACAACAGCTAGAGCCTGTTGCATTTGATGAGTTTCTCTCGAATGCCGCTTCGATCTTTGAACAGATTGAACGAGATGGGAAAGATGTGCTTGTGGAACATGATGGAGCTCTTTTTTCTGTGAAGATGAAGCAACCAAAAGCAAAAAAGAGAAGCCGAGCTATCACTTCTCAAGACAGCATCCTTCACATCATCGGCATTGGAGCTACTCAGGGATCGGCAGATACATCCACGAACAAACATCGCTATCTTGCTGATGCATCCGGTGATCTTCATAATATATGAGACAACTCTTTGTGGATACTTCTGCCTACTTTGCTTGCCGATCCGCCCCATTGGCGTTGTCGCATTATAAATACCCTCGGCGCGTTCAACGATGGCTTTAGTCATTCGTGTCCTGAACATACCCGGCGCGATGGCATTCACACGAAGTCACATATAGTACTTTGCCCATACTTTTAAATCGCTTGCGGCTGCTGCTTGCCACATATAATATAGCATAGCTTTTTATGTGTTCTCTGTTTCCAACATCTCTATTGTATGTATATCAGATTTTGTAGTGCTTACGACTTTTCTCTCCTTCCCACATCTATTTTATTTCAGTGGATATAACCTATGACAAAACAAAAAGTAATCTGACAAGAAGTTATCTACGTATTACTTAGTGCCTATCCGAATAACCCTACAGCGCGAAAAGCAATCAAACCACATGTTTTTGCTATTGACGACCCCAACTCTGCCCACTTTGCTACTGTCCACTCTGCCCTCTAACCGCAGAGCCTTAGCAAAAGGCTAACGAACATGCTGCCCATTGCTACTCAGCACCACTTTCCCCACAAACGCTCACCGAAATTCTAGACACTCCCCAATATAGGTCACCTGGCCTATATTATACTAGCCACATGACGGATGTATTGCACCTCCCACCTCTTTTATACTCAAGCTATAGGGACTTAGTCTAGTAGTTTTTTCTATTTCGATCCATTCATCAAGAATAGTTACATATATTCCAAAATGCTATCTCATGACGATACATTTACAAGCAAGCTTCTACTCTTTCACAAAGAATTTTGATGTAGGAAACAATATCTATTCTTTCTTCTTGTGATATACTATACATTATATTTTGCACTTGGTCCCTCGCTGCACTTCTGGATGTTAAGCATCCAGAAGTTACCTAACGAGTGGCATGCAGGGATGTGTTAGGTAACTATCCTGGGATAGTGTGTATGTGTGTACTTGCAGAGATCACGAGGGGGACGTATGCGTATTCCATTGGTATACGACGATCATTTGCTCTTGCTTAATACAGAAGAGAAGAAGCCTTCCTCTATACAAGTTGGCTCTGATGCCTGGTATGCCTGGCTCGCAAATGAGCAGAACAAGTCATTTTCATTCAGGAATGATCTGGGCACCTTTACTGCTCGACGTGAGCGACAGCGCAAGGGCTGGTACTGGTATGCCTACCGTAGAAGCAAGGGAAAGCTTCACAAAGTCTATCTCGGCAGGACGGAAGAGTTGACGCTCGAACGGCTGAAAGTCGCAGCGGCAGCACTGCACGGACAGGGCAAACTTGGTGAAGCCCCAAAAGCAAGTGAGCCTGGAGAGGATACTCCTCAAATGCACGCAAGCTCTAGCGTTGATGAGGATGGCTACCTCCAGAGGCAGAATCCCTCTACAGGGTATCGGGCGCGACCTGAACAACCACTCGGCAGTTCGAGCGCATATTACTACAACCTTCCGATACAACCTACTCCACTCATTGGACGCGAACAGGAGGTAGAGGCGACCCGTGCTCTCCTGCAGCGCTCTCAGATGCGCATCCTGACCCTCACCGGGCCTGGTGGCGTCGGAAAGACCCGTTTGGGCTTGCAGATAGCAACTGACATGCAGGATGATTTCAGGGATGGAATCTGTTTCGTTCCGCTCGCCTCTATCAGTGATGCTGATCTAGTCATACCCAGCATTGCACAGGTGCTCGGACTCACAGATGCCGGGGATCAGCCTTTGTCTGAGCGCCTGAAAGTCTATCTCCACGAAAAGCACATGCTGTTGCTGCTCGACAACTTTGAGCAGGTAATGACGGCAGCTCCTAAGCTTTCGGAACTTGTGGCATTCTGCCCTGGCTTGAAGATCCTGGTGACGAGCCGTTCGGTATTACGTATTCGTGGCGAACACGAATTTCCAGTGCCACCGCTTGCACTGCCTGATACGAAGCGTCTTCCTAACATTGAAGCCCTGGCGGGGTATCCAGCAGTAGCGCTGTTCATCCAGTGCGCGCAGAACGTCAAACCCTATTTCCAGATCACGGACGCCAATGCTCCCATCATAGCAGAGATTTGCGCACGGCTGGACGGATTGCCGCTGGCGATCGAATTGGCTGCCGCCCGCCTCAAACTGCTGCCGCCACGGGCATTACTAGCACGACTAGAGCAACGGCTGCAGGTATTGACAAGTGGGACGCGCGATGTGCCTGCGCGGCAGCAAACGTTGCGCAACACCATCGCGTGGAGTTATGATCTGCTCAATACCCAGGAGCAGCGGCTCTTCCGGCGGCTCTCCGTCTTTGTGGGTAGCTTTAGGCTGGAAGCGGTGGAGGCGCTCTGCGCTGCTTTTAGCGACGTGACAACACCCATATTAGATGCGGTGGCATCCCTGGTGGACAAGAATCTCCTCATGCAGGTCGAACAAGAGGGCGATGAGCCTCGCCTGCTGCAGCTAGATACGATCCGTGAATTTGGCCTTGAGTGCCTGTCCGCGAGCGGGGAGTTGGAAATCGCCCGGCAGGCTCACGCTCAGTATTATTTAGCGCTAGCAGAAGATGCGGAGCCGGAACTGTTTGGTAGCAGGCAGGCAATGTGGCTGAATCGGCTGGAGCAGAAACATGATAATTTTCGAGCGGCCATGCTCTGGTTGCTGGAGCAGAAAGAGATAGAAGCAGCCCTGCGACTAGGGAGCGCGCTGAGACGGCTCTGGTTTATTCGTGGCCATCTGGGCGAGGGGCGACAATGGCTGGAGCAGGCACTCATGGAGAGCGAGGGAGTGGTAGCGCCGGTACGAGCGAAAGCGCTCAATGCAGCAGGACTGCTTAACGGCTTGCAGAGTAACTTTTCTCGGGCAGAGGCCCTATGCCAGGAGAGTCTCGCTCTATCGCGAGCCTCAGGAAACATTCGACTCATGGTACACTCTCTGTGGATGCTCGGGCGGCTGGCCACAGAAAGGTGCAACTTTGCAGCAGCACGCAAGCTAGGAGAAGAAGCCCTGGCCTTATCAAGGAAGACTGAAGACAAATGGAGCATCGCTCTTTCGCTTCACCGCTTGGGGTCCACGGCCTTTTACCAGGGCGAGTACGACAGGGCCCGCTCACTGCTGCAGGAAAGCTTAGCGCTCTTCAAGGGGTGCGAGGATGTCTATTTCGCTGTCGAGGCCCTCCGGAGCCTGGCGGATGTATTCATTTCCCAAGGCGATGATGCGAGAGCGCAGACAGTCATCGAGGAGAGCCTCACGCTTTCAAGAGAATTAGGCTTCAAGTGGAACGTCGCCTGGTCGCTCAGCACTTTGGGTCAAGTAGCCCTCCATCAGGGCGATGCAGCTACAGCACGTTCCTTGCTCGAGGAGAGCCTGGCGCTACATAAGGAAGTTGGCGACCTGCAGGGAATTGCGTGGTCGTACCGCTTTCTAGCCAGGGTAGCCGCTTTGGAGCATGATCACACAACGGCACGCGCTCTCTATGAGGAGAGCCTCGCAATCGCCAGGAAATTGGGGAACAGGTGGTTCATCGCCTTGTATCTAGAGGGATTGGGGGAGGTGGTCGTAGACCAGGGAAAGCCAGACTGGGCGGTACGGCTCTGGAGCGCGGCAGATACCCTGCGTAAAGCCATTAGAGCACCCATGCTACCCGTTGAGCGTGCCAGATACGAGAGCATACTATCGACAGCACGCACCCAACACAGATACATCGTCATCCACTCTTCCTGCTGGACTAACGAAACGCGAAGCTGAGGTGCTGCGTTTGATTGCGAGGGGACTGACAAACGCCCAGATTGCCGAACAGTTGGTTATTAGTCCCGTCACCGTCAACTCCTACCTACGTTCCATTTACAGCAAATTAGAAGTCTCCTCACGTACTGCCGCCATGCGTTATGCCATTGATCACAACCTTATTTGAAGTCCATAAGAACCATCTACTCAATTCTAACGGGTACCTCCTGAAAAAACATCGATACTGAAATACCTTATTTTTGACGATGCGTTTCCATACACAAGTTGATACATTATCATGCAATATGGCACATTTTGAAGTATATTTGAACTTACATTGTACTCTTAAGATAAGCTTCTGCTTATTTAGAGAGCCTGTGAGGTCAATCAAAGCTGGCACCTGGACTTAGGATGCTTGACATATTTGAGCAGTTATCGTGGGGGAAAAATCGTAGTCGATTTTGATAATTCAGCGAGAAGAAGAGCACACGAAGCCCGGCCTTTAGCCCTGTTCATTCTTTCTATTCTCGATCACTGGCCGCAATTGTCTAGCTCCCACTAAATTTACCGCAGGACCAGCATCTTCGACGAAGTGCCTTCACTGTAATGGGTTTTTTAAAAATTGTGATGGGTTTTTAATACAATTCCCGTCCGCTGTGATGAGATTGTGAGGTCAATATACTAAAGTTCATCATATTGAATTATTAATATTAATTGATCCCTACCTCTCTCAGGTGAGCAGCTTTATTGAAGAAAAATCTGTACTCAAAATTAATATCACTTTGCTCACCTGAGCGAAATGAATTTACTTGATACTCGCAGCAATACTTTCACACTCAGCATAATCAACATGGAACTTGCTCGTGTGTGAATAGCTGCCGGGTGTACGACACAAATACGCAACAATCTGCGCTCAGACAGGGGGAGGAACGCAGGAACTCGATGGGCCTTTTGAACGTGCTGAGACGTTGATCTAAAGGACCATGGTCAGCTTGTTACCAAGAACTTGGGACAGGTAGTAGTGATTTCCACTAGTTTGCCCATAGCAGAGACGAAATTTTCGTGATGGCGAAAACAGACTAGTCGATGCTGCACATGGCACGAGACACGTCGAAGTTTTCGCCTGCCACAATGACGCTTTGTGGCAAGCCTCTGTGATAAGTAGATGTCATGAGATAAAAAGAAGTGCATGTAAAGGAGTATATGTAGAT
>WNGJ01006611.1_pt1 | contig 24355 bp, 20 predicted proteins | sample 5400611 | NCBI WGS metagenome assembly WNGJ01 (sample SAMN13153375, study PRJNA577476) | soil metagenome | isolation source: 40 cm soil or saprolite under Garry oak tree replicate 1 | place: USA:California | collected 2016-06-15
GAGACAGAAGAACTCGTGGAGTTCTTAAAATCCGAAATCCGAAATCCGAAATCCGAAATTCTGGACGTTGGAACGGGCAGTGGCGTGATCGCGTTGAGTTTCGCGGCGAAATTTCCCGAAGCAGAGATTTATGCTGTGGATATTTCGGAAGATGCACTTGAGCTCGCCCGCGAAAACGCTGCAAGGCTAGGCTTGAGCGACCGGGTTCGTTTCTTCAGAAGCAATTTGCTTCAAGATGTCGATGGAACGTTCGATCTCATCGTGGCGAATCTTCCCTACATCGCAACGCAAGATCGACATACGCTTTCACGCGAGGTTTTGCATGACCCGCATGTCGCGCTTTTCGGCGGTGCGTATGGCGAAGAATTCGTGCGCGAGTTGATCGCGCAGGCACCGGCTCGCCTGCACCCCGGTGGCACGCTGGCCTTGGAGATCGGAATCGGCCAGAGCGACGCGCTTTTTTCGGCGCTGACGGAAAAAAAATACCGCGACATTTATTCGAAAAACGATTATTCAGGTGTGACACGATTTCTGTTTGCCAAGTATGGATAAGATTCGTATTCACGGCGGCCACCCGCTTTCCGGTTCGATCAAGATCAGCGGCTCGAAAAATTCTTCGCTGCCGATCCTTGCTGCGACGCTGCTTACCCGAGAGCAATGCGTGGTGCATGAGGTGCCCGATCTGAGCGACACGCATTACATGTTGCAAATTCTGATGCACCTGGGCGCGCAAGTGGAACGCGCCAGTGGGACGGTCAGTGTGACCGCCGAAAAGACGCAATCGGTCGCGCCCTACGACATCGTGCGCAAAATGCGTGCTTCCGTCTGTGTGCTCGGGCCGTTGCTGGGCCGTTGCAAGGAAGCTACCGTCTCGTTGCCGGGAGGTTGCGTCATTGGCGATCGACCGATTGATTTGCATCTGAAAGGGTTCGAAGCGCTCGGGGCTGCGGTGCGGGTGGAGAGCGGTAACATTAAAATCTTTGCGCCGATGCTAACCGGAACGGTCATTAACATGCAGGGCAGATTGGGGCCGACGGTCCTCGGCACCGATAATGTCATGATGGCCGCTGTGCTCGCGGACGGATTGACTGTGATCGAAGGCGCAGCTCAGGAACCAGAAGTTGTCGATCTTGCGAATTTTCTGAATAAAATGGGCGCAAAGATTGAAGGCGCTGGAACCAACCGCATCATCATCGAAGGTGTGCGCACGCTGCACGGAGCGGAACATCAAGTGATTCCCGACCGAATCGAAGCGGGCACATTTCTGGTGGCGGGCGCGATTTCGGGCGAGGGAGTCACTGTTAAGCGGGTGAACCCGGAGCATGTTCGCTCGGTCACCGATGCGCTGGCTGCTTGCGGCTTCCCCATCGACACCGCCGACAACGCAATCTCGGTCTGGCCGAACGGAGACGCGAGAGCGTTGGAGATAAAGACAGACCCGTATCCCGGTTTTCCCACCGACATGCAGGCGCAAATGTGCGCGCTGCTCTCCACCAGCCACGGTACGAGCGTCGTGACGGAAAATATTTTTCCGCAACGCTACATGCACGTAGCAGAACTCAAACGCATGGGAGCACAAATGCGCTTGGAGGGAGCGACTGCGGTGATCGACGGGGTCGATCGCCTTTTGGGCGCGCCGGTGATGGCCAGCGACCTGCGCGCATCTGCAGCACTCGTGCTCGCCGGATTAAAGGCGGAGGGAATTACCGAAGTGAGCCGCGTTTATCACATCGACCGCGGCTACGAGCGGCTCGATGAAAAATTGAGCGAACTCGGCGCGCACATCGAACGCGTCAAGGAGGTATAGCGGTTCGCTTTTTTCTTGCGCTTCCGGCCGCGAGCGGGCAGTCGTTGTTCGACGCAACCGAAAGGTCAAACATGGAACCATCGACATCTTCCTCCGACGTTCGAACGTGGAATGTGCTTTGCCACGCCACCGCGCTGATCGGTTTTTTCGTTCCATGGGCCGGCCACATTCTGGGTCCGCTGATTGTTTGGCTGGCGAAGCGCAGCGATTCCGCCGAAATCGACGCGCATGGGAAAGAGTCGCTCAACTTCCAGATCTCAATGTTGATTTATAACGTGATCGCCGGCGTGCTATGTCTGGTGCTGATTGGATTTCTGATTTTGGTCCTGCTGCACATTTTGAATGTGGTGCTGGTGATCGTGGCCTCCATTCAGGCGAGCGAAGGAAAATTCTACCGTTATCCGCTCGCCATCCGGCTGATCAGGTAAAACGCTCGCGTCATCCCGAGCGGAGCTTCGTTCAGAACGACGCGCTGAGTTAGTGCGGCGCGGGCGCTCAGAGAAGCACGGCCTGGAATCGAAAAACAAACACGCGAAAAGCGGTTTCGCTGGGAAATTACAGAGGGCAATCCCAAATCAGACAGGAGTCAACTATGGCGATTATTCCATGGAGAAGAGGTAACCAGCGTTGGCTGGCGGAGCGCGAGGGCGAGCCGTTCAGTTATTTAGGGCAGCAAATCAATCGTGTGTTTGATGATTTTTGGGGCGAGCCGTGGCTGGTGCGTGGCGAAACCTGGAGCGGGTTTGCGCCACAGGTGGACGTCACTGAAACCGAGAAGGACATGAAAGTCTGCGCGGAAATTCCCGGCGTCGAAGCCAAAGATATCGACGTGAGCGTAGAGGATGGGATGCTCAGAATCCGGAGTGAAAAGAAATACGAGCGAGAGGAAAACGAGAAAGGACAATATCGGATGGAGCGCAGCTATGGCTCTTTTGAACGAGCCATCCCGTTGCCGGTGGAAGTGGACGAGGCCAAAGCGAAAGCCGAGTTCAAAAACGGCGTTTTGCGATTGACTTTGCCGAAACGTCCAGGAGCGCAGTCCCGACGGAAGAAAATTCCAGTGAAATAACCGAGTGCTTTTCCGAGCGTGGTGCGCGGTGAAGCGTAAACACCCGCCGCGCTTGCGGCTTCGGTTGAAAACGGAGCGCGAGAGGCCGAGGTTTACTTTGCGATGGATCCAACCCGCAACATCAAATTGCGCTGGATGCACGGCATGCTTCACGACGTGACGTCCGAGCTGGCGCGTCTGCATTTTTCGCGGGTTGGCTCGCACACATGGGAACCAGCCATCAATGCCTATCGCTGTGATAAATGCATTCGCGTATGTGTCGATCTTGCCGGCGTTGACCGGTCACGGATCGATCTGACGGTCGAGCCCGAGCGCCTCATCCTGCGCGGCGAGCGCGACGTGCCAGAGCCCACGCACGAAGAGGGTCGCGCGGTGCAATTGCTGGCCATGGAAATCGACTACGGGCCGTGAAGTGCGTTTCCCGGCGGCAGTGGATATTGAGAAGGTGCATGCTGAACAGCGCAACGGGCTCCTCTGGATTTCGCTCCCATTAAAAGAATGAACGACGACCCACTCATTGCCTTGAAATCAGGTACCGATGCGAAATCGCCTCCAGGAGACGCAGCTGCGATCGGAAACATCGCGGAGCGAGCGGGGCAATCGATCCCCGATGTCCTTTCTATTCTGCCACTCCGCAGCTTTGTCATTTTTCCCGGGACAATTCTCCCTCTGACAGTGGGCCGCGCTGCATCGATCAAGCTTCTGGATGAAACATTGCCGCAGACCAAAATCATCGGTTTGCTGACACAGCGCGACGAAACCAAGGAGGAGCCAGAGCCACAAGATCTCTACCCAGTTGGAACTGCCGCGATCGTTTTGAAACTTCTACGGCAGTCGGACAGTCACGTCATCCTTGTGGTGCAAGGCCTCCGCCGGTTTGCCCTGCGAACAATTGTCGCCGCACATCCCTACCTTCGGGCGGAAGTAGAACTGCTACATTCCAAATTCCCAACGCAAACCAAAGAATGGGAAGCAACTTTCCGGAACTTGCGCGACTCTTCGGCGAAGCTTCTTGAGCTCACTCCGGATATGCCCGAGCAGGCGCGCGCCGTAGTGTTGAGCATTGAGGATCCCGAGCAACTCGCCGATTTCCTCGCGCCGAATTTGAATGTCGACACGGCACAGAAACAGGCCATCCTTGAGGAGCTCGATGTCGAAAAGCGGCTCGCCGCCGTGCAGAAAGGCATTTCAGCGCAACTGGAGATCGCGCAGATTCAACAAAAGCTGCATCAGGACGTCCAATCGCAGTTTTCCGAGGCGCAGCGGCGCGCTTATCTGCGTGAACAGATGAAAGCGATCCAGCGCGAGCTAGGCGAAGATGCGGGCACAGCCGACCAGATCGAGCGACTAAGCAAGCGCTTGGAAGAAGCAAAGCCGCCAGAAGAAGTTCTCAAGCAGGCCGATCGGGAATTGAAGCGGCTAGACGTCATTCCCCCAGCCAGCCCGGAGTACTCGGTGATCGTGAGCTACGTCGAAACCATCGCCGAACTTCCCTGGTCAAAACTGAGCAAGGACAATCTCGATCTCAATCAGGCGCAGCAAATCCTCGATCGCGATCATTACGATCTGGAAAAAGTAAAACGGAGACTCATCGAGTATCTGGCCGTGCGCAAATTGAACCCGCAGGGGCATGGCCCGATTCTTTGTTTTCTTGGGCCACCCGGGGTAGGCAAAACAAGTCTCGGTCAATCAATCGCCGATGCGCTTGGGCGGAAATTTGTACGAATGAGTTTGGGTGGCATTCGGGACGAAGCCGAGATTCGCGGCCATCGCCGCACTTACATTGGCTCAATGCCAGGCCGCATCATTCAGGAGCTGCGCCGCGCCGGTACGCGTAACCCCGTGATGATGCTCGATGAAGTCGATAAGATCGGGGCCGATTTCCGCGGTGATCCGGCGAGCGCGCTTTTGGAAGTGCTCGATCCACGCCAAAACCATACATTTTCGGATCGTTACCTCGATGTGCCGTTCGATTTGTCGCAGGTGCTATTCATCGCGACCGCCAATTATATCGATGCGGTGCCGGAACCGCTGCGCGACCGGATGGAAGTGATCTCGCTCCCGGGTTACACCGAGCGAGAGAAGCTTGAGATTGCGAAGCGATATTTGGTTCGGCGGCAGTTGGAGGAGAACGGCCTCAAGCCGGAACAATGCGAATGGCAGGAAGAAGCTTTCCGCCGCATCATCAATGATTACACGCACGAGGCCGGAGTCCGCGAATTGGAACGACAAATCGGCGCCGTCTGTCGTGCCGTGGCAGCGCAAGTCGCGCGTAGAGAGACCGAGCGCGCCACAATTACGCCGGAGCGAGTGGCCGAATTACTTGGCCCAGCAAAGTACGTCCGTGAAACAAAACTCAAAACGAGTCAGCCAGGTGTCGTCACTGGACTAGCTTACACGCCCGCCGGCGGCGAAGTGCTCCACATTGAAGCGACGCGTTATCCTGGCAAGGGCAACGTAACGCTCACCGGACACATCGGCGAGGTGATGAAGGAATCTGTGCAGGCCGCGCTCAGCTTGGTGCGCAGCCGCGATGGACAGCTCGGGACAAATGCAGAAGATTTCCGAAAGATCGACATTCACGTGCACGTTCCAGCCGGCGCAGTACCGAAAGACGGACCGTCGGCAGGCATCGCTATGTTCACGGCGCTCGCCTCGCTTTTCAGCAAGAGACCGGTCCGTCCAGATGTCGCCATGACCGGTGAAATCACTTTGCGCGGACTGGTTCTACCGATTGGCGGCCTGAAGGAAAAGAGCCTCGCGGCGATGCGCGCCGGCATTTCCACCGTCATCATCCCAAAGCTCAACGAGAAAGACCTTGTCGATGTACCGGAAGAAGCAAAACAAAAACTCAAATTCATTCCGGTCGAAAATGTCGATGAGGTCCTTGCCGCCGCGCTGGAGGAAAACGGCGCTGCGCACGCGTCAGAATCGAAAGTGGCCTAATAGGATTTCACGCCTTTCGGGCTGGGAGCTATTTCCATTCCCAGGCTTCCGAGCGTGAGTTGCCCTGCCCGTCCACCTCGTATTCGAAGACAGCCGCAACCTTGTTGAGCCGCGACCATTTTTGGGAGGAAGTTTGATAATAAACTGCGCCGCGATAACTCACGGTCCCGCCTTTCTTCATCGTGCCGACACCTTGTCCAACCCAAGTGGCCATTTTCCCGTCCTTGGCCATCACCACACCTTGGCCCTCGCCGTAGAGTGTTCCATCCGTCCGGACAACGGACCAATACGTGCCCGTCTCCGTTATGTCTGTGCCCAGCAGCGATCCGGTTGCCTGAAACGACGTTTCCATCTTTGGACCGCCGCCCGGGTTTGGCAATACCCGCTGCGAATTAACCTTGCCTGACGTTCCACCAATCTTCTCACCTAGCATAAATATCCTCCTGTTAGAGTTTCCTTTCTCGAATCCGTTGGATTCGGCTCCCAAAACTATAGCGAAGAAAGTTCGACCGTCTACGAAGGCAGTTCAGCGGTCTTCAGCGTCAGTTCTTTGATCAATCTCGTCCAGTGTGAGATTGGTGCTGCGAATCCCATCGTGTGGTTCGGTGAATTCCATTGGAGAAAAACCGTAGCCTCCTGCATCGGAATTGAAACCAGCCTGAGAGATATCACTCACTGCTAGTGACATTACAGCCAGCATCGTCGATGCCGGCTTCTCTCTAAGACGCTTTTGCATCGTCCAAAGTGTCGCCTAACATCCATTGTTCTTCGCATGATGGAGGTGCCACGAGATCCTGCTGCGTCCCGCTATGAGCATGTCGGGAAGGGCCTGCGCCGGAGTGATCTTGATCCCGATCCAATCAAACAATTTTCGAACTGGTTTACCGCCGCCATCGAGGCCGGTATTCGCGATGTGAACGCGATGAGCCTCGCCACCGCCGGCCCCGACGCCAAGCCGACAGTGCGCATCGTTCTGTTGAAAGGTTTCGACCAGAACGGCTTCGTGTTCTTTACAAATTACGAAAGCGAAAAAGGAAAGCAGCTCGCCGCGAATCCGTACGCGGCGATGGCATTTTATTGGATCGAACTGGACCGGCAGATCCGAATCGGCGGAGAAGTGGAAAAGACCTCCCGCGAAGAATCGCAAATTTATTTTCATTCACGCCCCATCGGAAGCCAGCTCGGTGCCTGGGCCTCGCGCCAAAGCGACGTGATCGACGGCCGTCGCGTCTTGGACGCGCGTATGTCTGAGATGACCGAGCGCTTCGCTAACAAAATGATCCCGGTCCCGCCGCACTGGGGCGGATATCGGTTGAAACCCGACGTGTTTGAGTTCTGGCAGGGACGCCCAAACCGCTTGCACGATCGTTTCCGTTACACGCGGCAGGCGAACGGCAGTTGGCTCATTGAACGACTCGCGCCGTAAAATGAAGACTCCCAGGGAAAGGATCGACATCGTCCGCGGAGATATCACGACCCTGGACGTGGACGCCATCGTCAACGCGGCGAACAGCACGTTGCTGGGCGGCGGCGGAGTGGACGGAGCAATTCATCGCGCTGCCGGGCCGGAATTGCTCGCCGAATGCCGAACGCTGGGTGGTTGCCAGCCCGGCGAAGCGAAATTGACCCGCGGTTATCGTTTGCCCGCGCGATTCGTCATTCACACTGTTGGCCCGGTGTGGACCGGCGGCAATCGCGGCGAGGCGCAGACTTTGGTGAACTGTTATCGGAATTCGTTGCAGCTCGCGGTTGAAAACGGAATCAAAACCATTGCCTTTCCGGCAATCAGTTGCGGCGCCTACCGTTACCCGATCCGGCAAGCCGCGCAGATTGCTCTGGAGACGACGAAAGATTTCCTGAGCAGCAGCGACAAGATCGACAAAGTCTTCTTGGTCCTTTGGAGCAAAGAGATTTACGACGCCTATCGCGAGTCACTGTAGCGGCGCGTTTCCTCGCGCGCACTCCGTGATCATCTAGTTCTAGCTGACAAAGCCACAATTTTGGGAAACGCAATCATGCCGCCGGTTACGATTCCTTTGTATGATCAATCCAAACGAAAACAAGCTTGCCAGGGACGAAGCGCTTCAGATGCCACCGCAGTTGGGCGAGGAAGAAATTGCCTCAACAGGGCGCGAGCCGTTTCGTCGAACATCCAGAAAAATTTCCACCGCGATGAGCCACACCTGGGGCGAGACAAAGCACAGAGCCGGGCGGGCCCGCGAGCGGACCGAATATTTCGTGCGCGAAAATCCCGTGCCGACCATTCTCGGCGCGCTTGGTCTTGGAATCGCGATTGGATTAGCAATCCGTTACGCCTCGAGCAGCGAAGAAAAAGCAGAAGTCCAGGTGAAATCGCCACTCGGAAATCTGAACTGGAGTTTTCTGTCGCTGCCTTTTCTCTGGCCGTTGTTCAAAACAGCCAAGGAAAAATACGAGAGATCGACTGAAGTGATGAAAGACGGCGTCAAGCGCCTGAAAAAGATCGACGTCGACCGTTACGCCAAACCGATCCGGAAACGCTGGAAAGCGTGGACGCGCTGAGCAGGTGGGATTTGACTCTCAAGATGGGTCGGTAAGCGCCAGGTGCGGAATCTTGCAAAATTTCGTCTTTACGTTTCTTCCGGGCCGATGACGAGATGAATCACGCCGTTAGGCGCAGAGATGAAGAAGCCGTTGAAATCTTCGCGTAGTTGTTCGACCTCATCGCGCTGCGTAACGCCGTGCACTTTCAGAAACGCCGCGGCTGCCTCGGTATCGTTGGTTTCCAGTTCCAGCCAGATATCCGGATGACTCAGGTTCGGGACGCTGTCGATCCACAGCCGGTTTGGACCGAATTGAAAAATGCAGCCGTCCTTTTCTTCCTCGATCAAAGGCAACCCAAGCGTGTCGCGATAAAAGGCAACCGTCTGTTCGTAGGTGTGGCTGGGGCATTTGATCGCAATGTTCGCTCCGCCCGAAAACTGCGGCCCTTCGAGTTTCGCAACCATCGTCTTCGCGCCGAAGAAAAGGGCACCTACTATTCCTTGCCGCCGGGCTCGGTCATTTTGATCGGGTCCAGTGCGCGTTCGAGTTCTTTTTCCGGCAACACTTTTTTCTCCCGGGCAATTTCGCGAACAGTGCGCCCGGTTTTCGCACTCTCTTTCGCAATTTCAGCTGCGCGATCGTAACCGATCTTCGGAGTGAGGCTGGTCACCATTGCCATCGAAAGCTCTACTAACTCGCGGCACCGCGCTTCGTTCGCCAGAATGCCGCGCACGCATTTGTCGCAAAAAATATCGACCACGTTCGCTAGCAACCGGATCGATTCGAGAAGATTGTGCGCCATTACTGGCATCATGACGTTGAGCTCGAAATTTCCGTTAGCGCCTGCCCAGGTGATGGCCGTGTCGTTGCCGATCACCTGCGCGCATACCATCATCACCGATTCGCACATCACGGGATTGACTTTTCCCGGCATGATCGAGCTGCCGGGTTGCGTCGCGGGCAATTGGATTTCGCCGAGTGCGCAACGCGGCCCGCTTCCGAGCCAGCGAATGTCGTTCGCGACCTTGAAAAGACTCACCGCGATCGTTTTTAATTGGCCGCTCGCTTCGACAACCGCATCCTTTGTGCCTTGCGCTTCGAAATGATTTTTTGCCTCGTAAAATGCGATGCCCGTGCGCTGCTCCAAGTGCCGCAGCATTTTTCTCGGAAGATCGAGATGCCGATTCAGACCCGTGCCCACGGCTGTTCCACCTAGCGCAAGCTCGCGCAGAGCTTCAATCGATTTTTGGGCGCGCACCTTCGCGTAAGCAACTTGCTGCGCGTAACCGGAAAATTCCTGGCCGAGCCGGATCGGAGTCGCGTCCATCAAATGGGTCCGCCCGATCTTGATGATGTCCCAGAATTCTTCGGCCTTCGCCTCAAACGCGCCATGTAATTTTTCCAAGGCCGGAATCAGAGAATTCTTTAACTGTTCGGCCGCGCTAATGTGGATCGCGGACGGAATCACATCATTGCTGGACTGGCCCATGTTGACGTGATCGTTCGGATGAACAGGCTCACGTGATCCGATCGGCTTGCCTACAAGCTGGGCGCACCGGTTCGCGATCACTTCGTTTGCGTTGGTGTTTGTGCTCGTGCCGGAGCCGGTCTGAAAAATGTCGAGCGGAAAATGGTCATCGAGCTTTCCATCTGCGACTTCTTCGGCTGCCTGCACGATCAAAGCGGCGCGCTCTGCGTCGAGTAAGCCGAGGTCATGATTGGCTTGGGCAGCTGCCCACTTGATCAAGCCCAACGCGCGAATAAACGGCCGCGAAAATCGATAGCCGCTCACCGGAAAATTCAGCACCGCGCGATGCGTGGAGGCGCCGTGAAGCGCAGACGCCGGAAGCGACATTTCGCCCATCGAATCTTTTTCTGCTCGCGTCGGCTTCTCCGTCATGCCGAGCGATCTGCGCCAACTAACGCTGAAACTTTTCGGGATTGCCCAGTGCGGCGCTCGCGGCCCTGCAGCGAGGGCGTCTTGTGAAAAACGGTGATAAACATCGGCGGGATATTTTGCAGGAAATATTCCGATTCGGCGCGCTCAAAAATCGTGGCGTGCTGTTTCAATTCGTTTGTGACCTGGTAAATAATGAAACTGCCGCTAGGCCCGAGCGCATCATACGTTTTTCGCAGGAGCGCGCGTTTCTTGTCGATCTTGAGAATGCTGAATGGAATGCCAGAAAGAATGTAATCGCAGCAAGCGATGCCGCGACGTTTCAGCTCGAATGGCAAAGACGCTGCGTCACCATGGATCACATGCACGCGCGGATCGCCTGCAAATTGCCGCTCAAGAGCACGCGAGAACGCCGCATCGAGTTCGAACAGGAGCAGATGTGAATCCGCGCTCATCCGTCGGGCAATCTCGCGTGAGTGCACGCCCTCGCCCGGGCCGTACTCGGCGATCACGCGCGCCTGGCTGAAATCCATTTTGCTGGCGACACGTTCCACCAGCGCTTTCGAGCTGGGGACAATGGAAGCGATCTGAAATGGCCGCTTCAGAAAACGCTTGAAAAACAGTGTGCTCACGGGGAAACGAATAGTCGTCCCGCGCTTTCGAGTTGTCCAGTGATGAAGTAGGCGAATCAACGTTCCCGAGTTTGTTATGCAATGGGATCTCCGAGCGCGTTGCATGTCATCGAGCTCGGAGAGCTCGATCCACCTGCCGAGCTTGGTCTTGACTGATCAGCGATCACCGATCACTTATCACTTCTGATCCAAGCGCGCGGTTAGCTCAGTGGTAGAGCACTACCTTGACACGGTAGGGGTCAGAGGTTCGAACCCTCTATCGCGCACCATTTCCTTCAACATGCTCCGCAGATTTACGCGAAAGGACCTTGTGATATATGGACCGCGACCACAGTATCCGTACGAAGCGCGCGTCAAACGGCCAACCGGACATGGAATAGTCTGGTTGTATGTTGACCCGGGAACTGGGTATGTCACGTCGGCTCGAATGCTGCCAAGCACAGGACATAAGATTCTTGACGATGCAGCTCTGGACGCATTTCGACAGTCGCGATTCAAACCGAACGCGGTCGTGAAAGTAAGGATGCCGATCACATTTGCGCTGGGACGTGTTAGGTAGCAACGCCGATGCGCAGCTCGTCTGAAATTTTAAAGAGCGCACTCGCTGCAGCGACAAAAACGCTGGAATCCCTCGCGAATCTGGACGAGCAACTCGCTAAGGCTGCCGATCTGATCGAGCGATCTTTACGCGCGGAAAACAAATTGCTCGTTTGCGGGAATGGCGGTAGCGCAGCCGATGCAGCGCATTTTGCGACCGAGCTCGTGGTACGTTTTGCCAAGGATCGGCGCGCGTATCCGGCGATTTGTCTTGCAAGTGACGGTGGTCTTCTCACCGCCGCCGGAAACGATTATGGATTCGATGAAATTTTCGCGCGCCAGGTCGCGGCGTTCGGTATGCCAGGCGATGTGCTCATTTGCCTGACCACTTCCGGCAAATCGAAAAACGTGCAGCGCGCCTTGGAAGAAGCGAAAGCGCGCAAATTGAAAACGATCGCGTTTCTCGGGCGCGACGGCGGATCGAGTGTCGGCATGGCCGATGTCGATCTTTTGGTTACGGCCGATTCAACCGCCCGGATTCAGGAAGCGCACCAGCTCCTTTTGCACGTTCTGTGCGAGACTATCGAGTCGCGTCTCACCTGACAGAAAAAGCTGTAGAGCCAGGCGTGCCGCCTGCATTTCCAGAGAAGCAGCAGCCGACACGGCTGCCACGACAGGAGATCACTGCGATTTTTTCAGCAGACGCTCGCGTTCGCGATTCAGTTGCCGCCGCTCGCTCGGGGTTAAACTTCCAATGCCGAACTTGGAGATTTTATCGAGAATCGGATCGATCGAGGCATAAACATCATCCCGCTCCGCAGGACGTCGCGGGCGCGTTTTCTGCACGACCGTAAGCTTCGGTTTAGGGCCAATGCGTGCTGATCGCTCCATGCATGGTAGGCGAGCAGCTGAAATGTGTAAACGGCAGCGAGAATCAGGGCGACCCATTTCGCCATGATCCGCAGGAACAATTCGACGCGTGGATAAATGGTGGCGAAAGCAATAAAAATTCCAAAGTGCAACGCTGGCGAACCGGTGAGGGCGGACTGTTGCCAGAGTCCCCAGATCGTGAGCAGCACTGCAGGTGTGATCAGCAAGATGAGATAGAGCGCTATGTAGGCGCGCCGCCCGATGAAACGTTCCACTTCGCGGCCGAACACGAATAGCATGTACATCTCGACCGCAAACCAAAGCAGACCCGACGGCACATGAACAAATGCGTAAGTAAAAAGGCGCCAAATCTGGCCGCTGTACCAAATAGCCCCACTATCGAATTGCAGATAAACCAAAATCGCACTTGCACCAATCGCATAGAGGATGGCTGCGAGAATCGCGGCTGCGACGTGCAACCCGACCAGCATCGTGGTCACATCGACGGGATAACGCCCCATCCACGCAACCGGCCGGTAATCATCGGAGGTAGTCACTCCGAACATGCTTTCAATTAATGCCGCGCTTCCGTTTGCGCAAGCGCAACGGGAAGTTAAAAGCATTACAAAGTTAAAAAAGCTTAAAGAGGTTACGAATTCAGGTAAACGACGCAGGAAAAAGATAGCGGCGTCTAAAACGTTGTAACTCTTTTACCGCTTCGAACGATTCAACGTGGCGAAGCCGTCATTCGTGATTAAGATGAACATCTTCGCTTTATGAAAAATATCGCGCCCGCCATATTCCCGCCAAATGGGATCGGTGACGCAAGGCCCGCTAACCAGGGGGTGCTGGATTGGGTACACGAAATCGGAAAACTGACAAAACCGGAAAACATTTTCTGGTGTGACGGCTCCGAGCGCGAGAACGAATTCCTGATCGCGGAATCGTTAAAGCAGAACGTGCTGATCAAGCTGAACGAGAAAAAAGTTCCGCGGTCGTATTTGCACCGCTCCAACCCGAACGACGTCGCGCGCGTCGAGCGGGTCACGTTCATTTGCACACCGACCAAAGAGGGAGCCGGGCCGACAAACAACTGGTCGGAAGCGGCGGATACTTATTCGAAGTTATATGGACTACTGAATGGCGCGATGCGCGGGCGCACCATGTTTGTTGTGCCTTACATCATGGGCCCGCCCGATTCGCCGCTAACGAAAGTCGGGTTCGAAATCACCGATTCAAAATACGTCGTGCTCAGCATGCGAATCATGACGCGCATGGGTGAAATCGCGCTGAAACGACTTGGTGATGATCCAAAAGCGGAATGGAACCGCGGCGTGCATTCATTGTTAGATGTCGATCCTGACCGGCGGTTTATTTGTCATTTTCCGCAGGACAACACGATCATCTCGGTCGGCTCCGGTTACGGCGGAAACGTTTTGCTGAGCAAGAAATGTCTCGCGTTGCGCATCGGGTCGTATCTCGCGCGCGAGCAAGGTTGGATGGCTGAGCACATGTTGATCCTCGGCGTTGAATCACCCGAAGGAAAAAAACATTACGTGGCAGCGGCCTTCCCCAGCGCATGCGGAAAAACCAATTTCGCGATGTTGATTCCAGCGAGACATTTCAAAGGATGGAAGATTACCACCGTCGGTGACGATATCGCGTGGATGGAAATTCGCGATGGACGTTTGTTTGCTGTGAACCCGGAGAACGGTTATTTCGGCGTTGTCCCGGGCACGAGTTACAAATCGAATCCGAACGCGATGAGGTCAATCGAGCACGACACGCTTTACACGAACGTGGCCCTCACTGATGACAGCGATGTTTGGTGGGAAGGAAAAGACGGCGCGCCGCCGAAACACGCTATCGATTGGCGTGGGAACGATTGGACGCCGGACTCGAAAGAAAAGGCCGCGCATCCGAATAGCCGGTTTGCCACGCCGATGCGCAATAATCCTGCTCTCGACGTCGATGTTGAAAAAGGCGAAGGCGTTCCCATCAGCGCCATCATTTTCGGCGGGCGCCGCAGTGATACGGTGCCACTGGTTTATCAGGCGTTCGATTGGACTCACGGCGTTTACCTCGGCGCCACCATGGCCTCCGAGACAACCGCCGCCGCGACGGGCGCTGTCGGACAAGTCCGCCGCGATCCGATGGCGATGTTGCCTTTCTGTGGATACAACATCGGCGATTATTTCCAGCATTGGATCGACATCGGAAAGCGTCTCACCAATCCGTCGCTCATCTTTAACGTGAACTGGTTCCGCAAAGGCACGAATGGAAAATTCCTTTGGCCAGGCTTCGGCGAGAACATGCGGGTGCTCAAATGGGTCATCGATCGCTGCGAGGGAATCGGCGGCGCACTCGAATCACCCGTTGGCTGGTTGCCCAGCCCGCATGATCTCGATCTCGAAGAACTCGATATCGATCACAAATCTGTCGCCGACCTTCTCGGAGTCGATCACGAGGAATGGCAAAAAGAACTCGCCGAACACAAGAAGTTTTTCGACTCCCTCGGCGGCGTGGTTCCGGAAGAACTCGAGAAACAGCGTGAAAATCTCGAAGGGCGATTCGCTGAATAATCACCCGCGGCGGTCATCCCGAGCCGCGCAGACGGCGAGCGACCTCGCATTTCGTGGTGGAGCATGCAAGTCACCTCGCGTGGCACGCCAGCTTGTGTGAGGTCCCTCACTTTGTTCCGGATGACACCGCGTCCCGTGCTGCGAAAATTTGCGCTCGGCGTCCGCATCTGGAATTGTTTCCAGTGGGTTCGAAGGTTGGGAAAAAAAAGCGCGTCAGAGTGTCGCCCGCGAACGATTGCATCGAGATTCGTGGGGCGCGCCAGAACAATCTCAAAGGCATCGACGTTGATCTTCCCCTGGGGAAATTGACGCTAGTCACGGGCCCCAGCGGGAGCGGCAAATCGAGCCTGGCATTCGAGACCATTTACGCCGAAGGCCAGCGACGTTACGTCGAAACATTCAGCCCTTACATGCGACAGTTTCTCGATCGCATGGACAAGCCGCGTGTGGACGACATCCGCGGTATCCCTCCTGCGATCGCAATCGAGCAATCGAATCCGGTCAAGAGCTCGCGCTCGACTGTCGGCACGATGACCGAGATCAACGATTATTTGAAACTTCTTTGGCCACGTGTCGCTCACGCCTTCTGTCCAAATTGCAGCCGCGAAATCCGGCCTGAAACCGCGCAATCGATCGCCCAGCAAGTGCTGCATGACTGCGCAGGAAAAAATATTCTCATCACTTTTTGGGTCGCAGTCCCAGCGAAAACGCAGCCGCGCGCATTTTTCGATTTCCTTCAGCAGCAGGGTTATTTGCGCGTTTGGATCGAAGACAAAGTCGTGCGCGTCGACGCCGATCCAAAAATCAAACGGTTTGGCGCCCGGGTGCAGGTAATTCAGGATCGCATCGCAATCACTGAAGAAAATCGCGCGCGATTAGTTGAAGCAATCGAAACGGCGCTGCGTTTTGGGAAAGGCAAGATCAACATCATTCCAAGTGTAGAGGCAGGCGTGTCGCCTGCGATCTCAACGAACGCGGCCGACACGGCCGCCACTGCAGCTCTTCCCTTCTCCACCGGCTGGCACTGTGCCCACTGCGATCTCGACATCCGCCCGCCCACACCCGGGCTGTTCAGTTTCAATAATCCGCTCGGCGCGTGCCCGGAATGTCGAGGATTCGGCCGCACCATTGCGATCGATCTTAACAAAGCGATTCCCGACCGTAGCTTGAGTATCAAACAAGGCGTGGTGCGCGTTTTTCGCGGCGCCGAGTTTGGCGAATCGCAGAAAGATTTGCTTCGGGCATGCGCGCGCGAGGAGATCGACGTCAATGTGCCCTTCGAGGAATTGCCCAAGGCCGATCAGGACTTCGTTATCGAAGGCGAAAAGCGATCCGGCGATTACACCGAAGAAGATTACGAATACGATCGATGGTACGGCGTCCGCGGCTTTTTTCGGTGGCTCGAGAGCAAGACTTACAAGATGCATGTGCGCGTTTTGCTCAGCCGCTATCGCGCCTACGTCACCTGTCCCAGCTGCAAGGGCGGACGCTATCAGCCAGAAACGGTCAATTACAAAATCTGGGGAGCGCACGCGCCCTCGCGTGCCGTTTCCGGCGCCTCGCCGGAAACCCTTCTTACCCTTCCACAATTTCAGGCGCTTTCGATTTCCGATGCGCGCGATCTTCTCCGCAAGATCGACATCCCTGCGGGCGACAAAACCGTCCAGATGTTGCGTAATGAAATCAGCGCGCGCCTCAATTATCTTTGCGAGGTCGGCGTCGGTTATCTCACGCTCGACCGGTCCACGCGCACATTGAGCGGCGGCGAAGTCCAGCGCGTTAACCTCACAACATGTCTTGGCGCATCACTAGTCAACACACTCTTTGTTATGGATGAACCGAGCATCGGTTTGCATCCACGCGACGTGGGCCGGCTGGTGCGTGTGATGCACGATTTGCGCGACAAAGGCAACACGCTGCTGGTGGTCGAGCATGAAGAACAAATCATTCGCGCCGCCGACAATCTGGTCGACATCGGGCCGGGACGCGGCGAACGCGGAGGCGAGTTGGTTTGGAATGGCGCGCTCGACGATTTTCTTTTGCGCTCTAGCCGATCCTTAACGCGTGATTATCTCGCGGGCCGAAAATCGATTCCCATCCCAAAATCTCGCCGGAAATCCACATTATCGATCAAGATCATTGGCGCGCGACAGCACAACCTTAAAAACATCGACGTCGATCTTCCATTGGGCGTTTTCACATGTGTCACCGGCGTTTCCGGTTCCGGGAAATCCACGCTGATTCACGACGTGCTCTACCGGAATCTGCTGATCGCGAAGGGGCAGTCGTCCGAACAGGAGCCGGGTGCATGCAAATCAGTCGCCGGCGCGCATCGCGTCCGCGACGTAATCATGGTGGATCAGGCACCGCTTGCGCGCACGCCGCGGTCAACGCCGCTGCTTTATTTGGGGCTTTACGATCGTGTCCGCGAATTGTTCGCCGCGCAACCGGAAGCAGTATCACAGGGACTCACGGCGGGCACATTCTCGTTTAATTCCGGCAGCGGCCGCTGTGAACGTTGTTCCGGCACAGGATACGAGAAAATTGAGATGCAATTTTTGAGCGATCTTTTTGTGCGCTGCGCAGAATGCGAAGGCAAACGGTTTCAGTCGCATGTTCTGAAAGTTCAACTGCACGGCAAATCAATTCACGATCTGCTCAAACTCACCGTAAGCGAGGCGATCGCATTTTTCGCGCAAATCGGCGAGGACAAGAGCTTGTCCGAACCGCTTGGCGTGCTTGAAGAAGTAGGCCTTGGTTATCTGCGCTTAGGGCAACCTCTCAACACTCTTTCCGGCGGCGAATCGCAAAGACTGAAACTGGTTGGCCACCTCGCGGAATCAGAAATCGCCCGATCCCTGAATGGGAAGGGAACTCCGATGAAACGCGAGCACGCGACGAAAGTCGGTGTCGGCAATCTGTTTATCTTCGATGAGCCGACCACCGGACTTCACTTCGATGACGTGGCCATGCTGCTGCGATTATTTCAGCGGCTGGTCGATGGCGGTCATTCCATCGTGGTGATCGAGCACAATCTCGAAGTGATCAAATGCGCCGATTGGATTGTCGATCTTGGTCCGGAAGCAGGAGATGCGGGCGGCGATGTGGTCGCTGTCGGAACTCCAGAGCAAATCCCGAAGGCGGGTGCATCACACACAGGACATTTCTTACAAAGAGTGTTCACACAATCTCGGAAAAAGTTGCATGTCATCCCCAGCCGTGAAGACGGCGAGGGACCTCGCAAAGCACCGCGCGAGTTGGAGAGGTCCTTCGCTTACGCTCAGGATGACAACGTGGAAATGGCTCGAGCTGCTGAAGAAGCTCCACGTTTTCGCGTAGATGGAGCGAATGGCGCAATCCAGGTCCACGGTGCGCGCGAGCACAACCTGAAAAACATCGACGTAAAAATTCCGCGAGAGCAGCTCGTCGTAATTACCGGTCTGAGTGGCTCCGGCAAATCCACGCTCGCATTTGATATTCTTTTCGCGGAGGGGCAACGACGTTTTCTCGACAGTATGTCGCCATATGCACGGCAATTCGTCGAGCAGCTGGAGAAGCCGGATGTCGATTTGATCAGCGGGTTGCCTCCCAGTGTCGCGATCGAGCAGCGAGTTACACGCGGCGGAGGGAAATCGACCGTCGCTACGGTGACGGAGGTGTACCACTTTCTCCGATTGCTTTTCGCAAAGACCGGAACGCAATTTTGCCCGGACTGTGATTTGCCGGTGGAGAAAAAAAGCCTCGCCGCCATTGCCAAACAAATTGAATCAACAGCGAAGCGCGGGCCGGTGAGAGTGCTTGCGCCACTGGTCAAGGCTCGAAAAGGTTTTCACACCGAAGTCGCGCGCTGGGCGGAACGTCAGGGATTCGACACGCTGTATGTGGATGGAAAATTGGTTCCTATCCCGCATTTTCGAAAATTGGAGCGGTTCAAAGAGCATACGATCGACGTGGTCGTTAGTCTCATCGATCGGAAGCGAATTTCGAAAACGCGCGAAGTCGTTCGTCGGGCGCTGGAGATCGGCCGCGGAACGGGGCGTCTGCTTGACTCCAAAAACAGGCTCACAGTCATGAGCACCGAAATGAGCTGTCCAAACTGTGGCCGCGCGTTTGAGGAGCTCGATCCGCGTTTGTTTTCGTTTAATTCACCTCACGGGGCCTGTGAAGAATGCGGCGGATTCGGCGAAATTTGGGACCAGGATCTGCAAACCGGTGCCAGCCCCGACGGTGATTCGGTTCTGGAAACCGAGCTCGCTGCCGAGCGCGAGTCCGAACGGATCGAGGAAGGCGAAGCGCGGGAATGCCCGAGTTGTCACGGTTCGCGCTTGAACGCCGTGGCGCGTTACGTGCGTGTCCAAGGTTACACGATCGATCAGTTCACGAATCTTTCGGCCAGTGAAGCAGCGCGCAAGGTCGAGAGATTAAAGTTCCGGGGAACGCATCAAACGATCGCTGCCGGTCTCGTTCCTGAAATTCAGCAGCGATTACGTTTCATGGAAAAAGTTGGCCTCGGCTACCTCGCGCTCGGGCGCTCGGCTAAGACGTTAAGCGGTGGAGAATCGCAGCGGATTCGGTTAGCAGCACAACTCGGCTCGAACCTGCGCGGGGTCCTTTACGTACTGGATGAGCCGACAATCGGTCTTCATCCGCGCGATAACTTGCGATTGCTCGACACGCTCACCGCGCTGCGGAACAAAGGAAACTCGCTGATTGTTGTCGAACACGACGAGGAGACGATGCGGCGCGCTGATCACATCGTCGATCTTGGTCCGCGTGCAGGAATTCACGGCGGTGAGGTCGTGGCGACTGGCACGCTGCGCGACGTCGAAAGGAATCCAAGTTCCGAAACGGCACGCTGCCTGAAAACACCGCTTCACCATCCTACCCGCGGATTACGCCGGTCTCTGCGCGACGTTGAAGACTGGATCGAAGTCCATGGCGCGAGGGCGAATAATTTGAAGGATATCGATGTTCGATTCCCCGTTGGCAGGCTTTCAGTGATCACAGGAATTTCCGGCAGCGGTAAATCGACATTGATGCACGAGGTAATTTGGCCTGCGGTGCGCGACCAGCTGAAAGAAAGAAAACGCGCAGGAAATGGCGATCTGTTCAAACTGGTTAGTGGCGCGCAAGAGATCGAAGCCGTTTACGAGGTCGATCAATCGCCGATCGGGAAAACGTCCCGTTCGACGCCGGGCACCTACGTCAAGGTGTTCGACGAGATCCGGAATCTTTACGCGCAACTGCCGGTCTCCCGCGTGCGCGGCTATTCCGCGAGCCGATTCTCGTTCAACGCCGAAGGCGGTCGTTGCGAGACTTGCAAGGGGCAGGGCGTGATCAAACTGGAGATGAATTTTCTGCCGCGTAGCTATGTGCCGTGCGAAGACTGCGGCGGTAAACGTTACAATCCGCAAACGCTTGAGGTACTTTACAGCGACAAATCGATCGGCGACGTGATGGAAATGACGATCGAAGAAGCGGCGGAATTCTTTTCCGCACATCCGAAAATTGCGCGTCCGCTTTCCCTTTTGGTCGATACCGGACTTGGGTACCTTAAGCTGGGACAACCGAGTCCGACGCTGAGCGGCGGCGAAGCGCAGCGGCTGAAGCTGGTGACGCAACTAAAACGGGGCGTTAGCCGTGCGGCGGATGAGCGGATTCGCAAAATGCGCAGGCCAGGCTCGACATTGTATTTGCTTGAGGAGCCCACGATTGGCCTGCACATGGCCGACATTGAATTGCTTCTCAACGTGCTGCATCGGCTCGTCGACGAAGGAAACACGGTGATTGTCATCGAACACAATCTTAGCGTGATCTCAGAAGCCGATTACATTGTTGATCTTGGCCCAGAGGCCGGCGCGGATGGAGGCGAAGTTGTCGCCTGCGGGACGCCGGAACAAGTCGCAAAGAACCGCGTGAGCCGCACCGCACCGTTTTTGCGAAAGACGCTTCAAGCGACGCGCCGCTAAACCGCGTGGTCACCCTGACCCAGCTACTTGGTTAGTTCTTCCACTGGAATGATCTCAACGCCTTGCAAGTAGCTGGGGAAGGATCTCGCGATCGAAGCGCGCGTCATGCAGCGCAGATTGAGTAATCCACGCCCGTTTGCGAGATCCCTTACATTCGTTCGGGATGACGCGCGTTTTCGTTGCGAGTCCTGCGGACATCACGGACAATCGGCGCAATGCTCGCGTATTATCTGCACAATCTCGATCCAATTATTTTTCGGATCTCCGACAATGTTGGCCCCCGGTGGTACGGCCTGGCTTACGTGCTCGCTTTTATCTCCAGCTATCTCCTTCTTCTGTGGCTTGCTAAGCGCGGCTTTGCTGATCTGCCGCCGCAACGAGTGGGCGACTTCATCACTGGCTGCGCGTTGTTTGGCGTGATCATCGGCGGGCGTCTCGGCTACGTTTTCTTCTACAAGCCCGAAATGCTGCGCGAGCCGCTGTCGATCTTCCGTGTTTGGGAAGGCGGAATGTCGAGCCACGGCGGAATGCTCGGCCTGTTGCTTTTCACTTTGTACTACGCGCACCGGCACAAAATCTCGTGGACAAATCTCGGCGACAATCTGGTTGTCACCGCGCCGATCGGCTTGTTCTTTGGGCGCTGCGCCAATTTCATCAACGGCGAACTTTACGGACGGATGACCAAGGTCCCCTGGGCGATGCAATTCCCCAAGGAACTGTTCGATCATCCCCAGGAGGCCGAGCGCGCGGTGGCGGCATGCACGCGAATCGATCCATCGCTCACCACACCCGACGCAATCGTTGAGGCGGTTCGTGGCCAGCCACAACTGACCACTGCATTGCGCTCAATCCTTTCGCCGCGCCATCCCTCCCAGCTTTACGAGGCTTTTTTTGAAGGAATCGTTCTGTTCGCGATTTTGTGGTTCGTACGTACGCGCAGGCGTGAGCCGAATGGCGTTTTGACCGGATTGTTCTTTATCTGTTACGCGATTTTTCGGATCGTAATTGAATATTTTCGCGAACCCGACGCGACGCTGATCGGTCCCTTCACGCGAGGCCAATTCTTCTCATTTTTTCTGATTGTGATTGGAGCCGGGTTTATTACGGCGGCCAAAATGCGACCGACGTTTCCGAGAAAGATGTCCGTCGAACCAGGGTAGGGACGGCGCACCGCTGCGCCCCTATCTCGAAATGACAAGTGGCGTTTCTTTGAAATGGCGTTATTACTTATGCCGGTGACGCGGAAATGCTCTTTGCGACGCTGCTAGCGGCCGGCGGTCTCCTTTTTGCGTTCGATCACGCGACGATCGCAGGAAAGCTGGTTCTCTCTCTTTTGGCCATCGCTTCGATTTTCAGTTGGTCAATCATGATCACGAAATTGCGCGTGATCCGCTTCGCCCAAAAACAGAATGCGCGTTTCCTCACCGCTTTCCGGCAAGATCGACAACCGCTGCGTCTGTTTGAGAAGAACGCGCGATTTCCTGGATCGCCAGTTTTCAACGTGTATCGGGCTGGCTGCGAGGAAATGACATTTCATTTGCTCGGTTCGCCGGAGGTGGATGACACTTTTCGCGCGCGGCTCGGGATCGCTGATAAAATTTCACCGGCGCAAATGGGCGCGGTGAACGCGGCGATGGAGCGCGCGGTAGGCGAGACAGCGCTGGCATTAGAATCGCAGATGATCTTGCTCGCCACCGCGGTGAGCGGCTCGCCGTTTCTTGGTTTGCTCGGCACCGTCTGGGGCGTGATGGACGCGTTCACCGGTGTGGCCGAAGCGGGCTCGCCGAGCCTTGTCTCGATGGCGCCCGGCGTTTCCGGCGCGCTCATTACCACGGTGACCGCGCTCTGTGTCGCCATTCCCGCAATGTTCGGTTACAACTTTCTCCTCACCAGCATTCGCGGCATCATCGTGGAAATGGATAACTTTGCCGCCGAACTCGCATCCGAGTTCGAACATAAATACGTCGATCACGGCTCGCGTGAATCGGCCTTTCGCAGATGATTGTCATGTCGAGCGAAGTCTCCCGTAACGGCGGGATTGCTATTTGAAATGAGACGCTATTCACAACGCCAAAGCCTCTCGACCTTGAGCGAGATCAATGTCACCCCCCTACTCGATCTCGCGTTTGTGCTGCTCATCATATTCATGATCACCACACCGCTACTCGAAAGCAGCATGAACTTGGTGATCCCATCCAGCGGCGCAAAGAATCCGCCGATCAGTTCTTCGCAGGTGCAAACGGTCTCAATCGATCGCACCGATACGATCCGGTTCAACAATCAAGTCGTGGACTTGGAAACCCTCAGCGCGCAATTGACCCAGGTGAAACAGACAAATCCAGATGTCGCAATCGTGATTCGACCCGATCGCGATTTGCCAGTGCAAAAATTGATTGGACTGATGGATGCGTTGCAACGCACGGGAATCACCAAGGTCGGCATCGCTACAAGAGCGGGAACAAAATAGATGGCGAAAGACCCGCCTTCGCAGAGCTACGGCGTGGTAAGTGCGCGGTTCTGGCGAAACGTTACCTTAATCGCTGTCGCTCACGTCGCGCTCATTGCAGGATTAATTCGCTGGAGTCTGGCTGCCAGAGCGTCATCAAATGCGGAGAGCATCGTCTGGTTAGGTGGCGCGCAAGGTATCGCGGCTGGCGAACCAGAAAAAGAGCCGTCGCCATCAGCGACCCGGACAACTCCTCCGGTCGAACCCAAACCGGAAGAGGAAAAATCTGTGGCACCTGCAGTGAAAAGCGAAATCGAATTATCAACGCCGAAGCCCCCACCAACAGCGACGCCGCATGCGAAGCCAACGGCAACTTCCACACCAAAACCGGAGGCGAGCCCAAAACCAAAGCCAAAACCGACTCCAAAGAAAATGGTAGTGGCAAAAGCCTCACCACAACCGCCGCCGAAAGTGAAGCCCAGTCCGGCGAAATCGAGCGAGGAGTCAGGGAAAAATGAAAAAAAGGCTCTGGCAAAAAACGGACACGCGGCTCAGAGCGGCGGCGGGAAAACAAGTTCAGCTAGCAAGGATGCCCATTCGGAAGGCGGAAGCAGCACGTCAGAGTTCGGCTGGTATGGCAACATGCTGCACGATCGCTTTTACAGCGCATGGGTCCAGCCGACTACCAACGTCGCCACCGGCACCAAGATTTCGACCCTGGTCAAAGTCCGCATCGAGAAGGACGGACGCGTTTCCAAATTCGAAATCATCAAGCCGTCCGAAAACATTGTGGTGAATGAATCCGTTGCAGGGATTGCGAAACAAGTCACTCAGGTAGATCCGCCGCCGGTCGAGCTTAGCAAGGGCGGCCATTACGAGGTTAAAATCAATTTTGAATTAAATACCGATCGCGCACCAGCGAAATGAATGACCAATCGGGCGCGTCATTCTCTGGGGAGCACACGCGCCTCGCGTGTTCGTTTCGGCGCCCTCGCCGCAACAATCTTTTTCCGCTCTCAATCAAGATGCGGAAAGTCGCGATCGCGAGGGCGCAATCGCCACCACGCGAGGCGCGTG
>WNGJ01011366.1_pt1 | contig 24350 bp, 27 predicted proteins | sample 5400611 | NCBI WGS metagenome assembly WNGJ01 (sample SAMN13153375, study PRJNA577476) | soil metagenome | isolation source: 40 cm soil or saprolite under Garry oak tree replicate 1 | place: USA:California | collected 2016-06-15
GTGGTGTAACCCGCAAGGGTGTTCGTGGTCGAAGGAGCGCTCCAGCCCGCCGGCACGACGAGGGTGACCGTGCCGTTCGACAGCCCGCCTGCCGCGGCTGTGTAGGTGAAGGTCAGCGTGTTGCCAGCCGAGCTGGCCGAGATGTCCGCAGCCGGCAAGGTCATCGTCCCGGAGCCGTCTGCGGCGTTGACCGTGATGCTGGGCGAGCTCGCGAGGTTCGCCAATGCGCTCGTCGCATTGGACGTCGAGCGCTCCTGCGCCTGCCAAGTCGCCGCGCCGGTGGTCGCCGTTGCGGTCGCCCCCGCGCCGCCGCCGCTCTTGTCGCCGTAGACGATCGTCGTCGAGTTCCCGGCAGCGAGCGTCAGCGACGAGACGGTGATCGTCTGAACCCCGACGGAGACCGTCCCGATGCTCGAAGTCGTGTACCCGTTCGCATTCGCGGTCGTGGAAGGGGCGCTCCAGCCGGCAGGCACGACGATCGTGACGGTGCCGTTGGACATTCCGCCCGTACCGGCGGTGTAGGTGAACGTGTGGGTGTTGCCGGTCGAGGAGGCCGAGACGTTGGAAGTCGGCGTCGTCAGCGTCCCCGAGCCGTCGACGGCGTAGACCGTGACGTTGCTGGGCGAGGCGGCGAGGTTCCCGAGGGCGCCGGTCGAACGGGACATCTCCTGTGCCTGCCAGGTCGGGTTTCCTGTCGTCGATCCGGCAGTCGCGCCTGCTCCGCCGCCGCTCTTGTCGCCATATTTGATCGTCATCGTCGCGCCGCCGGCGAGCGTGAGGCTGCCGACGGTGATGGTCTGCGAGGACACCGACACTGTGCCCTTGCTCGACGTGGTGTAGCCGGCGTTCGCGGCAGTGGTGGACGGCGGAGTCCAACCGGCCGGGACGGCAAGAGTGACCGAGCCGTTGTTGATCCCACCCGTAGCCGCCGTGTAGGTGAACGTGAGCGTGTTCCCAGTCGAGCTGGCGGAGACGTCCGTCGCCGGAACGGTCAAGGTCCCCGATCCGTCCGCGGAGAGCGGAGGCTCGAGCGCCGCGAGGTGCGCAACCCACGCGTTGGAGCCGAGGGCGGCGGTTTTGTTGCCGCTTGCCCCTGGGCTCGCCTGCGTTCCGTCCGAGCCGGTGACGCGAGCCTTGCTTGCCCCGCCCGAGCTGGAGATGGCAGTGAACTCCTGCGCGACGCTCTGGCTCGCGGTTTGGACGAGAGTGGTATTGCCGCTCGCCGAGTAGAAGGGAACGAGCATGTCGTTGTTCTGAGTCGTGGTCAGCCCGGTCGCGCTCGCCGTCGCGCTCGTCGCCGCGTTGTCGCTCGGCGTCACGTCGAACGGGTTGGTCGTGTCGACGCCCGCGTACGCGAGCAGTCCGCCGCCGGCGTCGACCGAGCCTGTCCACGAGAACTGGTAGGTCTTGCCGGACGTGTCGGTGTTGTCGGCGACTCGATAGAAAAGTCCCTGCTCGAGGCCCGCGCCGCTCGTGCGGACGTTCCCGATCGCAGTCCAGCCGGCCGGGTTCGTGATCGCGCTGTTGTTTCGGATCGCGACCTGCGCAAGCATCAGCGTGCCGCTCGCCACCGAGGTGGGCCGCGTGAAGGTGAGGGTAGTCCCGGCATTCGTCGTCCGGAGGTCGCAGCCCGCGTAGTTCCCGATCGCGCTCACGTTGCAGGTCCCGACGAGGGCTATCGGGTCGATCACGTAGGGGAGAGGGAGCTTCGAGTCGTTCAGGCGTAGCTCGAGCCAGCCGCTGCGGAGCGTCCACGAAAGCCCGACGGGAGTGATGTTCTTGCCGGCGCGGTTGAAAAGCTTGACCGGAAGAATGCGAAGGCCGGCGTCCTTGGAGCCGGCCTTGAACCGAACGGAACCGTCAGCCGAGAGCCTCGGCGTCAGCTTCGTCGTCGTGAGGTGCCAACGCCACAGGCGCGTCCCCTGGTGACGATCTACGCGAACAGACTGCTCGGCCCGGTTCGTGCCGAGCGTGATCGTCTCGAGGCCGTAGGGGGTCGACCGGCGTGCGCTGTTCCGCGTCAGCTGCCAGCGGCTGTGGCGCGGCTGGTGGAAGGCGAGCGAGAAGGAGCTCTGGCCTGACGTGACGACGAGCCCGCGGCTGTCGAGATCGAGCTTGCCGCCGAGCGCCGGCTTCTCGAGCAGCACCGACGGCGAAAGCGTAGCGGGCTTCGCCTTCGAGCTCGTCCCGTCGAACCCGGTCAGCTGGAAAGCGACGGCCGCGGCTCCGACGAGCGCCAGCACGACGACGATCAAGGGAACGCGAACGACAAGGCGCCCGGCTCTCGCCGGGCGCTTTCCAGGCCGCCGCAGTGCTGGATAGCTCGCCATTTCGCTTTTTCCTCTCGCGCGTGTGTGTGCGCGCCTAAGAGGGTCAACCCCAGCATCGGCTTGGACCCCAACCGCTAAAGCAGTTTCGCCACTTCAGAGCCTCATTCGGGGTCAAAATCACCCCATCGGGTGAGAGAACTATTCGTCTTTATGACGCGAAACCCCGTTGCTGACCGAAGTCAAGCGAGGGACTAAAGCTCAAGTCGAGGGTTAGAAAACGTTGTTCGGGGGCCTGTTGGGAGGAGCTTCCCTCGCCTCACCTAGAATTTGGCCGTGGCGACGACTGAGGAACCGCGCGAGGTAGGCGAGGACAAGGCCGACTGGCGGCGCGAGCTCTATGACGCCGCGCCGGAGCGGGAGGGCGAGCTTTTCTCCACCATCTCCGGGCTCGAGAACGAGCCGCTCTCCACCCCTGAGGACTCGGAGGTCGACTACGACCGCGACCTCGGTTACCCGGGGGTCTATCCGTTCACCCGCGGGGTCTACCCGTCGATGTATCGCGGCAAGCTCTGGACGATGCGCCAGTTCGCCGGCTTCGGTACGGCGGAGGAGACGAACGAGCGCTTCCGCTACCTGCTCGAGCATGGCCAGACGGGGCTCTCGACGGCGTTCGACATGCCGACGCTGATGGGCTACGACTCCGACCACGCGCGCTCGCTCGGCGAGGTCGGGCGGGAGGGCGTGGCGGTCGATTCGCTCGCCGACGTCGAGACGCTCTTCTCCGGCATCCCGCTCGCGGAGGTCTCGACCTCGATGACGATCAACGCGCCGGCGGCGATGCTCCTCGCGTTCTACATCTGCGTCGGCGAACAGCAGGGCACTCCGAGGGCCGAGCTCCGAGGGACGATCCAGACGGACATCCTCAAGGAGTACATCGCCCAGAAGGAGTGGATCTTCCCGCCCGAGCCCTCGATGCGGCTCGTCACGGACATGGTCGAGTTCTGCGCACGCGAGCTGCCCCGCTGGCACCCGATCTCGATCTCCGGCTACCACATCCGCGAGGCCGGGTCGAACGCGGTGCAGGAGCTGGCGTTCACGCTCGCCAACGGCTTCGCCTACGTCGACGCGGGCCTCGAGCGCGGGCTCGACGTCGATGAGTTCGCGCCGCGACTCTCGTTCTTCTTCAACGCCCACATCGACTTCTTCGAAGAGATCGCGAAATACCGCGCCGCCCGGCGGATCTGGGCGCGCGAGCTCCGCGATCGCTACGGCGCCAAGAACCCGCGCTCGTGGCTAATGCGGTTCCACACCCAGACAGCCGGAGTCTCGCTGACCGCGCAGCAGCCCGAGGTGAACATCGTCCGGACGGCCCTCGAGGCGCTCGCCGCGGTCCTGGGCGGAACCCAGTCGCTGCATACGAACTCCTTCGACGAAGCGCTCGCGCTGCCGACCGAGGACGCGGTCCGGATCGCCTTGCGCACGCAGCAGGTGATCGCGCACGAGACCGGTGTCGTGAACTCGATCGATCCGCTCGGCGGTTCCTACTACCTCGAGCAGCTGACGAACAAGCTCGAAACCGAGGCCTACGAGTACTTCGAGCGGATCCGGGAGCTGGGCGGTGTCGTCCCGGCGATCAAGGAGAACTTCTTCCAGCGCGAGATCGCCGACGCATCCTTCCGCTACCAGTCCGAGCTCGAGGCGAAGCAGCGCGTGATCGTCGGCGTCAACCGCTACGAGCTCGACGACGAGGTCGAGCCGGAGCTCCTGCGCATCGACCCGGCGCTCGAGCAGAAGCAGATCGACCGCGTCCAGGCGCTGCGCGCGAGGCGCGATTCCGCGAAGGTCGAGTCAGCTCTCGCCGGGCTGAAGGAAGCGGCGGCAAAGGGCGACGTCAACCTGATGCCCCTGCTCGTCGACGCGGCCAGGGACTACGTGACGCTCGGCGAGATGTGCGACGCCCTGCGCGAGAGCTGGGGCGTCTGGCGCGAGACGCCGGTCTTCTAGGAGGGTTTGGCGGAATGCCAAACCCTCCTAGCCCGCCCTAACCTCTGGCGGGGACCGTCGTCTACTCTTGATGCGGATGAACGCTGTTCAAGGCATGCTCAATTCTCGACGGGTCAATCGCTGGCTCCCGTGGATCTCGGCTGCCGTCTTGGTCGCAGGCGTGGTCACGTTCATGGCCGTGCGCAACACGGGCCGCCCCGCGGTGCAGCCGGACAAGTTTTCCGGAACGGTGAAGCAGGCGGTCCCGCAGAAGAGCGTTCCGTTGAAGAGGGCTCAGCGCCTGGTCGCGGGACGGTTCATCCTGACGGCGGTCAAGAGGCAGCACATGGTCGAGGCCTACAAGCTCTCGGGCCCGGACGTGCGCCAGGGCATGACGCTCAAGCAGTGGCTAGGCGGCGACATCGCGGTGACGCCCTACCTCCCGAAGATCGACATCGTCACCGTTCACCCCGAGTATTCGTACAAGAACGAGGCGGTGCTGAAGATCATCATCGTGCCGAAGGGGAACGGAAGGGCAAGCACGTTCCTGCTCACGCTCAAGCGGTTCGGCAAGCGCTGGCTCGTGAACGACTGGCAGCCGACAGGCAGGCCGGACATCCCGCTCGGAGGCTGAGGCAGAGGCGGAGCGGACCGCTTGCTCGCCTAAGCTATGAGCGTGCGAGCCTTTTTCTCCTCGCCACGCCGTAGGCGGCGCGCTCTCAAGCTCGGGCTCTTGCTCAGCGCGGGGCTCGCGGTCGCGCTGCTGATTGCGTTCGACCGGAACACCGCGCGGCAGGACAAGGCAGCGGACAAGCTCTCTCCGACCCCGGCAACCGTCTACAAGGACGTGCCGCTGGTGCGGCTCGGTCGCTCCGAGTATTTCAAGGCGCGGGACGTCGCGGTGCGGTTCATCCAGACCGCCGTCGAGCGCAAGCATCTCGAGCGGTCCTGCGGGCTCGTCACGCACACCATGATGCAGGGCATGACCTGCCACCAGTGGCAGACCGAAGACATTCCGGTCGTCCCGTACGACGCGGACGAGACGCTGTCGAAGTACGTTTTCGAGTACTCGTACAAAAACACCATCGGGATGAAGGTTGGGCTCTTCCCGAAGCCCGGCGTCCACCTGCGGCCGAGCGTCTTCCGGGTCCAGCTGGAGCGCACGGGGCCGCATGCCCGCTGGCTCGTGGCCGACTGGCAGCCAGCCGGTGTCAGTCCCTCGCTTGCGGGCGGAGCTAGCGTCCCGCGCGATACGACCGGGTCCCTTGCGGCGACCTGGCTCCTGGTTCCGGCGGCCATCTTCGCCCTCCTGCTGCTCGTCCCGGTGTCCATCGCTGTCCGCGAGTGGCGGCGTCGGCGACGTGCCGACCGGGCCTACCCGCCGAGCCCGCTTCCGCCGCTTTCGCGGTAGCTGCTAGAGCTCGATCTCGAGCCCGTCGCGGGCTTGCTCGAAGCCGTCGTCGAGCGGACGCTCCGAGGGGCGGTGCGTGAGCAGCAGACGTTTCGCTCCTGAAGCGAGGAAGTAGTCGTTCGCCTCTTCGGCCGCGAGGTGTCCGCGGATGCCACCCTCCGGGTTCGGACGCAGGAGCGTCGCCTCGCAGACGAACAGGTCGACGTCGCGGGCGAGCTCGGAGAGCTCGTCATTCGGGCCCGAGTCGCCGGAGTACGCCACGGACATCCCGTTCGAGGAGACGCGGAAGCCGAAGGCGAGCAGACCGTAATGGAGCACAGGTCGGGCGATCACCTCGAAGCCGGCCGCGTCGAACGGCTCGAGCTCGGTGTACTCCTGGAGCTCGAACGCCTGCTCGAACATGTCCGGCCGTCCGAGCCGGCCGCCGAGCGCTCCGAGCGTCTCGCGCCCGCCGGTCGGGACCCAGAGCTGCGCGCGCTTCGTGTTCTGGCCCGGACCGAGGGTCTGACCCCAGACCCAGGGGACGAGGTCGCCCCAGTGGTCGAGATGCCAGTGGGTGATCGCGATCGCGTCTATTTGCGGCCAGCTCCAGCGCTCGCGGAGGCGGGCGAGCACGCCGGGCCCGCAGTCGAGAAGCAGGCGTCGTCCCTCGTCCTCCAGCAGGTAGCCGGACTGGGCGCCGCCGGGGTTCGGCCACGCCGGGGAACAGCCAACTACGGTCAATTTCACGCTCATATACTTGCGGACGTGGCGCGGAAGATCCGAGTCGTCATCGCGAAACCCGGTCTCGACGGGCACGATCGCGGCGCCAAGATCATTGCACGCGCGCTGCGGGACGCCGGCATGGAGGTGATCTACACCGGCCTCCACCAGACCCCGGAGCAGATCGTAGAGACCGCGATCCAGGAGGACGCCGACGCGGTGGGGTTGTCGCTGCACTCGGGCGCCCACATGACGCTCTTCCCCAAGGTCGTCCGGATGCTGCGGGAGCGCGGCGCCGAAGACATCCTGGTCTGAAGTCGCGGGGCGTGGCCGAGGTCTTCACGCCGGGTGCTCCGACCTCGAACATCGTCGAGTTCCTGCGCGCGAAGGTTCCGGGCTGAGCGTCGAGGTCTCGCTCAAGGACGGTGTCGCCGTCGTCACCGTCGCTCGGCCCGAGGCGCTGAACGCGCTCGACCTGAAGACTCTGACCGCGCTCCGCGACCGCCTGGCCGAGCTCGCCGGCGACCTTGATACGCGCGTCGTCGTTCTGACCGGGGCGGGCGAGAAGGCGTTCATCGCCGGGGCCGACATCAAGTACATGAGCGGCCTCGGCGTCGTGGAAGCCAAGGCCTGGGGAGTGCTCGGTCACGAGTGCGGTCGCCTCCTCGAGACGATGCCGAAACCGACGATCGCGGCGATCAACGGCTTCGCTCTCGGCGGCGGCTGCGAGCTCGCGCTCGCCTGCGACCTTCGGTATGCGGCGACTACGGCCAAGCTCGGCCAGCCCGAGATCAACCTCGGAATCATCCCGGGCTGGGGGGGCACGCAGCGGCTTGCCCGGGCGACGACACTCGGCTTCGCCAAGGAGCTCGTCTTCACCGGGCGGACGGTCGGCGCGGAGGAAGCGGCACAGCGCGGGCTCGTCAACGCCGTCTTCGAGCCGGCCGAGCTGATGGAGCGCACGCTCGAGGTCGCGCGCGGGATCGCCTCGAAGAGCCCGCTGGCGCTCGCGGCCGCGAAGGAGGCCTGTAACCGCGCGCTCCAGGGAGGGCACCGCGCGAACCTCGAGCACGAGGGGGACCGCTTCGGCGAGCTCTTCTCGAGCGCCGACGCCAAGGAAGGCCTGACCGCCTTCGCCGAGAAGCGCGAGCCGCAATTCGTCGGCCGCTAGCGCAAGATCACGAGCGCCGCGCTGAGCGCGTAGTCGTCGCCGCGCTCAGCCTTCAGCGTCGAGCGGGCAGGAAGCGTCCACACGGTTGCGGACTGCCCCTTGCGGGCGCTCGAGAGCTTCGCGGGGACCGGAGGCACCCCGGGTTTCTGAATCATCGAGACCGCTGTCGCAACTGGGACGCTCAGGAAGATCCGCCGGTTCAGCTTGGTCTGCCGCTGTCCGGAGGGCCAGGCCCGAAGTCCCGTGACGCGCAGCTCGAGGCTGCCGACGTCGGTCGAGACCACGGTCCCCTTCAGCGAGAGGGCGAACGGGTTTCCGGCCGGTGCGGAGAAGAGCAGGTGTTGCGCCGCCTGCAGGAAGGGAAACGGATCGACCGCGCTGTGGCCGCCTGGGTGCACCTCGAAATGCAGGTGGGCGTGGATGCCGTCGGCGTCGCCCGAGTCGCCCACGTAAGCGATGACCTGGCCGGCGCTGACGCGAGCACCGCTCTTCAGTCCCTTGGCATACGCGGTGCCCGCGACGCATTTGCCGCGGTTGTCGTTCCGCTTCGTCAGGTCGTTGTTCAGGTGGATGTAGTAGTAGGTCGTCCCGCTCGCGCCGTGGAGATACAGCATGCAGCCGGCGGCCGCGGAGCTCGTCCAGAACTTGATCTTCCCCGCCTCGGCCGCGAGGGCGAGCGACTGCTTCGCCGCCATGATGTCGTTCCCTTGATGCGGCCCTCCGGCACGGGGGGCGCCGAAATCGTCCGCGTACTGGACGGGACCGAGTACCGGGAAGACGATGTGCGCCGGGGGCTTCTTGGCAGCGCCGGCCAGTCCGGCGGTAAGGCCGAACACAAGAAGGAGGAAGAGGGTCCCTCGGGCTGTCGTCCGGTGGCGTCTCATTTGAGCTCCGGTTCGCGCTCGAAGGGCCGCACCCTACCACCGCGAAAAGTGCTCCGCACTTTCCGCGGAGACTGGTTTGTCCCATCGCTTCGCTCGGGAGAGTTGATCGAAGATTCTCCTTGGTTTGCCGGATAGAGTCCGGCCCGGATGAAGATCGCCGTCTGCGTGAAAGTCGTGCCGGAGCCGACCGCGGCTCGTCGCATCGATCCCGGCTCGAAGCGGCTCGACCGCTCCGGAGAGGGCGTGCTGAACGCCTTCGACGTACACGCCGTCGAAGAGGCGATCCGGCTGAAGGAACAGACCGGCGAGGGCGAGGTCGTGCTGGTCTCGCTCGGGCCCGAGCGCGCGCTCGAGGCGCTGCGAAAGGCGCTCGCGATGGGCGCCGACCGCGTCGTGCTCGTGAGCGACGAGGCGGCCGCGGGCTCGGATCTCCTCGGCACGAGCCTCGTCCTGGGACGCGCGCTCGAGCGTGAGCACCCTGACCTCGTACTGCTCGGTCAGCAGGCGAGCGATTCCGACGGCGCCGTTCTCTGGGCAGCGGTCGCCGACCGCCTGCGCCATCCGTTCGTCTCCCAGGTCGCGGAGCTCACGGTCGCCGACGGCAAGGCCACCGGCAAGCGGCAGACCGAGTTCGGCTATGACGTGATCGAGGCGCCGCTCCCGGCGATCGCCGCGGTCTCGGACGCGATCAACGAGCCGCGCTACCCATCGCTCAAGGGGATCATGGGCGCGAAGTCGAAGCCGCAGGAGACGCTCACGTTGAGCGACGTGGGTGTGGAGGCTGAAAGCGTCGGCGAGGCCGGCTCGAAGACCGAGGTGTACGCCCTCGCCGACCCGCCACCACGCGGGGACTCGATCAAGATCGAAGACGACGGCAACGGGGCCGCGCGCATCGTCGAGTTTCTGGCGGAAAAGAAGCTTTTATGAGCATTCTGGTCTACCTCGAGCACCACGGAAACGAGCTCCAAAAGGGCTCGCTCGGCGTGCTGTCCAAGGCTGCCTCGCTCGGTGACGACGACGTGTCGGGGGTGGTGCTCGGAACCGGGGTCGAGCCGCTGGCCTCCGAGGCGGGCAAGTTCGGTGCCGCGCGCGTCTTCGCCGGGGACGACCCGGCGCTCGAGGCGCCGCTGCCCCAACCCCGCGTCGACGCGCTGGCCAAGCTCGTCAAGGAGCAGGGGTTCGACACCGTCCTCTTCGCGGCGTCGGTTCTGACTGCGGACATCGCCGCGGGCCTTGCCGCACGTCTCGAGGCAGGGCTGAACTGGGACCTCACGGATCTCGTCAGCGAGAACGGCCGCCTCGTCGGCAAGCGCCCGGCCCTGGGCGACTCCGTCTACGTCGACGTCGGCTGGAGCTCGGAGCCTCGTCTCGCGCTCGTCCGTTCGGGCACCTTCGATCCCGACGCTTCCGGCGGCGAGGCGGAGGTCGTACCGCTCGAGATCGAGTTGGAGGATTTTTCGACGCAGGCGCGGATGGTCGAGCAGGCGCACGAGGAGAGTGAGGGCCCGTCGATCGAGGACGCGGACGTGATCGTCGCCGGGGGCCGCGGGCTCGGTGGTCCTGAGAACTTCGCCCTCGTCGAGGCGCTCGCAAAAGCGCTCGGCGGCGCGGTCGCCGCCACGCGCGCGGTCGTGGACGCGGGCTGGTACCCGTACGCAACGCAGGTCGGGCAAACCGGCAAGACCGTCGCGCCGAAGCTGTACATCGCTTGCGGGATCTCAGGCGCGATCCAGCACAAGGTCGGCATGCAGAGCTCGGGCGTCGTCGTCGCGATCAACAAGGATCCGAACGCGCCGATCTTCGAGTTCTGCGACCTCGGCGTCGTCGGCGACCTGCACGAGATCGTCCCCAAGCTGACCGAGCTCGTCCAGGCGCGCAAGGCCGCGTGAACTACCGCGAAAAGTGCTGTCCACTTTCCGCGGATCTGGTTTGGTGCATCGCATACGCTCGCACGTGAATTGAGACCTGCCGACTTCCCACCGCCTTTTGATCCGGGCGAGTTCGTCGCGGAGCCGAGAGACCCGCCTGAAGAGCGGATCGAGGTTGGCATCCTGATCGTCGGCGCCGGGCCCGCGGGGCTTGCCTGCGTCGGCGCCGGGCCTGCGGGCCTTGCCTGCGCGATCCGGCTTGGCCAGCTGCTGGAGGACGAGCCCGAGGTGGCGGAGCGGCTCGGCGAGGTGCCCGTGGCCGTCGTCGAGAAGGGCAAGCAGCCGGGCTCGCAGCTGCTCTCGGGAGCGGTCGTCAACCCGCGGGCGCTTCAACGCCTCTTCGCGGGTCGCAAGCGGCTCGACGAGATGCCGTTCTTCGGGCCGGTCGATGCAGAGTCGGTCTATCTCCTGACCCCGAAATGGGCCCTGCGAGTTCCGACTCCACCGACGATGAAGAACCACGGGAACTACGTCGCCTCGCTCTCGCAGCTCGGCCGCTGGCTCGGAGAGCAGGCGGAGGCGAGCGGGTCGATGATCCTGCCCGAGACCTCGGCGGAGAAGCTGCTCGTGGCCGACGGCCGTGTGCGCGGCATCCGCACCGGCGACAAGGGCCGTGGACGCGACGGCAAGGAGCTCGCGAACTTCGAGCCGGGCTCCGACCTCGTCGCGCGCGTGACCGTGCTCGCCGAAGGGACGCAAGGCCATCTCACCGGGGTTGCGGTCGACCGGTTTGGGCTCCAGGGCGAGAGCCCGCAGGTTTGGGCGCTCGGCGTCAAGGAGGTCTGGAAGGTCGCGAGGCCGCTCAAGCGCGTGATCCACACGATGGGCTGGCCGCTTCGACCTGGGGCGCGCTATCGCGAGTTCGGCGGCTCCTTCATCTACCCGATGGGCGAGGACATGCTCACGATCGGGATGGTGGTCGGGCTCGACTACACCGACGTCGAGCTGTCCGTGCACGACCTGCTCCAGGAGCTGAAGACGCATCCGCTGGTGCGCAAACTCCTCGAGGGAGGCGAGCGGATCGCCTGGGGCGCGAAGACGATCCCGGAGGGCGGCTTCCTCTCGGTGCCGAAGCGCCTGCACGCGCCCGGGCTCCTGATCGCCGGCGACGGCGCCGGGCTCGTCAACGTGCCTGCGCTGAAGGGCATCCATTACGCGATCGAGTCGGGCTCGCTTGCAGCCGAAGCGGCGTTCGCGGCTCTGCGCCGCGGCGAGGCGGTCGGCCGTCGCGGCGCCCTGGCGCCCTACGACGAGGCGTTGCGGCAGAGCTTCGTTTGGACCGATCTCCAGCGCGTCCGGAACATGCGCCAGGCGTTCGGCAACGGCTTCTATCTCGGTGGGATGATGGCGAGTGCGATGACCGCCACTCGCGGCGCGTTCCCACCCGGAGACGCGAGCACGGAGCCGGACACCGAGCACGAGCTGATCCGCACCGGCCGAGCGTCCAAGTACCCGGCGCCAGACGGAAAGCTCACCTTCGACAAGCTCTCGTCCGTCTTCCTGAGCGGGAACAAGACGCGAGACGACGCGCCGAACCATCTACGGGTGGCTCCTCGCGTCCCGCGCGAGCTGGCGGAGCTCTGGACGAACATGTGCCCCGCGCAGGTCTACGAGCCCGGCCCGGGCGACGGCGAGGTCGAGGTGCAGGTGACGCCCTCGAACTGCGTCCAGTGCGGCGCGATCACAGCGAAGGGCGGGCGGCTGACGCCTCCCGAGGGCGGCTCGGGGCCCGAGTACAAGCTGACCTGATCGGCTCGCAGCCCATCGAGCCTGAGGCGTGGCTCGACCGCGTCCCCTGACGCGATCGTCACACCCCGATAGTCTCGCCGCTTGGTTACGCGCGACCACGTTTTCGCTGCGCGGGAGACGATCGGCGACCGCCTTCACCGAACGCCCGTCTTCGCCTCCGGCACGCTCGAACGCGAGCTCGGCGTCCAGGTCCACCTGAAAGCCGAGCTCTTCCAGCGAACGGGCTCGTTCAAGCCGCGCGGCGTGCTGAACAAGCTCGCCTCCTTGACCGACGAGGAAAAGCAACGCGGCGTGATCGGCATCTCCGCGGGGAATCACGCCGCCGGGCTCGCGTACGGCTCGGCGCAAGCCGGCATCGACTGCCTCGTCGTCATGTGGCCGTCGGCGAGCGCGCTGAAGATCGCGGCCACGCGGGCCTACGGCGCCGAGGTCGACCTCGAGGCGCCTGGGCCGCTCGAGGCCTTCGACCGTCTTCGCGAGCTGATCGACGAGACCGGGCGCACGCTCGTCCACGGCTTCGACGACCCGTTGGTGATCGCGGGGCACGGCACGCTCGGGCTCGAGCTCCTGGAGGACGTGCCCGATGCGAGTGCAATCCTCGTTCCGGCCGGAGGCGGAGGCCTCGTCTCCGGGATCGCGGCCGCGGTCGACCTGCGGATCGTCGCCGTCGAGCCCGAGCGCTCGCCCGCCCTCCACGAAGCGCTCGCGGCGGGGAAGCCCGTCACCGTGCATCCGGACTCGATCGCCGACGGCTTGAGCGCACCCTTCGCCGGCGAGCACTGCCTCGAGGTCTGTCGCGAGCGTGGGGTCGAGAGCGTGCTCGTCACCGAGGAAGAGATCGCCACCGCGATGCGGTTCCTCTACGCGCGTGCGAAGCTCGCGTGCGAGCCGGCCGGAGCAGTTGCCCTCGCCGCCCTCGCCGCCGGAAAAGTCCCGCTCGAAGCGGGTTCTTCGGTGGCCGTCGTCGTCTCAGGCGGGAACGTGGCCGCCCAAACGGCCGCTGCTATCCTGAGTTCAAATGAAGGCCGACATTCATCCTGAGTACGTCCTCGCGACAGTTCGCTGCTCCTGCGGCAACGAGTTCCAGACGAGGTCGACCAGGCCCGAGCTGCACGTCGAGATTTGCTCGAACTGCCACCCGTTCTACACGGGCAAGCAGAAGCTCGTCGACACCGGCGGCCGCGTGGAGCGCTTCCAGCGCCGGCTCGAGAAGGCCGGCGGCGCCCGCCGCGGCTAGCTAACCATGAGCTCAACCATCGGAGGACAAGCCGTCCTCGAGGGCGTGATGATGCGCGGGCCCTCGAACTGGGCCGTCGCGGTGCGCAAGCCGAACGGAGCGATTGCCGAGGTCTGCCGCCCGATCGCCTCGCCCATGGCTCGGCACCGGCTGTTCAGGCTGCCGATCATCCGCGGGGTCGTCGCCCTGGGCGAGTCGCTTGCGATCGGCTTCCGCGCGCTTTCGATCTCTGCTCAGTACGCGGCACAGGAGGAAGGCGCCGAGCACGAGGAGGTTTCAACGGAGCTCTCGCGCGGTGCACTCTTCTTCGCCTTCGCGGTCGCGATCGTGTTCGCCGTTCTCCTCTTCAAGGTCACGCCCGCGTTGATCACGAACTGGCTCCCGATCAAGGGCACCGGTTGGTTTGTGATCGTCGAGGGCGCGATCCGAGTGACGATCTTCGTCGTCTACCTGACCCTGATCTCGCTCCTGCCCGACCTGCGCCGCGTTTTCCAGTACCACGCTGCAGAGCACAAGGTGATCAACGCCTACGAGGCCGGCGAGGAGCTCGAGCCCGAGCGTGTGCAGCGGTTCAGCCTGATCCACCCGCGCTGCGGCACCGCCTTTCTGCTCTGGGTGATGGTGATCGCGATCTTCGTCTTCGCCTTCTTCGGCCGCCCCGTCTGGTACTGGCTGATCGCGACCCGGGTCCTGCTCCTGCCCGTGATCGCCGGGATTGCCTACGAGCTGATTCGCTTCGCCGGCAAGCACTCGCACAACCGCGCGCTGATGACGCTGCTCGCGCCCGGCCTATGGCTGCAGCGGCTGACGACTCGCGAGCCCTCGCTCGACCAGCTCGAGGTCTCGATCCGCGCTCTGCGCGAGGTGCTGAAGCTCGAGGACCGCGCCGCGCCCGGGGCCGAGCGGGTCGAGGTGATGGCCTAACTCCGCGATGGCCGGGATCGACGGACTGGTGGACGAGCTCGAGCGCTCCTACCGAGAGGCGCAGGAGCGGATGTCCGACCCCGCCGTCTACAACGACCGCCGCGAGGCCGCCGACGCAGGCCGGCGCCTGAAGGAGCTCGAGGGGCCGCATAAGCTCGCGCTGCAGTGGCTCGAAACGCGGGACGACCTCGAGGCGGCCCGCGGCGACGCCGAGCTGGCCGAGCTCGTCGAAGAGTCCGAGCGAAAGCTCGAACAGCTCGAAGAGGAGCTGAAGCTCGCGCTCGTCGAGACCGACCCCGCCGACTCGAAGGACGTGATCATCGAGATCCGCTCCGGCGCCGGCGGCGACGAGGCGGCGCTATGGGCGCGCGACCTCTTCGGCATGCTCACGCGCTATGCCGAGCGCCGCGGCTTCAAGTGGGAGCAGCTCGAGACGAATCCCAACGAGGGGGGCGGCTTTCAGAAGATCAGCTTCGCGGTGAAGGGCGACGGGGCGTATTCGATCTTCAAGTGGGAGGGCGGCGTTCACCGTGTTCAGCGCGTCCCGGAGACCGAGTCGCAGGGACGCATCCACACCTCGACCGCAACGGTGGCGGTGATGCCCGAGGCCGAAGAGGTTGAGATCGAGCTGAACGACAACGACCTCAAGATCGACGTCTACCGCTCGACCGGGCCGGGCGGACAGAGTGTCAATACGACCGACTCCGCCGTGCGGATCACCCACCTGCCCACGAACATCACCGTCGCGATGCAGGACGAGAAGTCGCACGGCTCCGGCGAGCGCGCGGAGAAGATCCGCACCTACAACTACCCGGAGAGCCGCGTGACCGACCACCGCGTCCACTTGACCCGGCACAAGCTCGACAAGATCGTCAAAGAGGGCGAGCTCGACGAGTTCACCGAGGCGTTGGCCGCAGAAGACCGGCGGCGGGCTCTCGAGACCGCTGACGTGTGACCGTCGGCGAGGTCTTGCGCCGCGCGAGCGGCTACCTGAAGGAGCGGGGCGTCGAGAATCCGCGGCTCGACGCGGAGCTCTTGCTCGGCAAAGCGCTGGGCCGTTCTCGACTCGATCTCTACCTCGAGCACGAACGGCAGTTGAACGAGACGGAGCTTGCCGCGTGCCGGGAGCTCGTCGAGCGCCGGGGGAAGCGCGAGCCGCTCGCCTATGTGCTGGGGGAGTGGGGCTTCCGCCGCCTGACGATCAAGGTCGACCGTCGTGTGCTCGTTCCGCGTCCCGAGACGGAGGTGGTCGCCGGGCGGGCGCTGGAGCTCCTCGAGGGCCTCGACCGTCCGCGGGTGCTCGACCTCGGGACCGGAAGCGGCGCGATCGCGCTGGCGATCGCCGACGAGCGCCCCGACGCACGCGTGACCGGGGTCGACAGCTCCGCCGATGCGCTCGCGGTCGCGCGCGAGAACGCCGAGCGTCTCGGCCTTGACGTCGAGCTGCGAGAGGGGGGCTTCGAGGTCGCCGAGGAAGGCTGGGACCTGGTCGTGTCGAACCCGCCCTACGTGGCAGCGCAGGAGCTCGAAGGGCTCCAGCCGGAGGTTCGCCGTGAGCCCGCCGAGGCTCTCGTCGGCGACGGCCTGCACGGAGAGATCGCGCGCCGGGCCCGAACGAGCTGGCTCGTGCTCGAGGTCGGCGACGGACAGGCGCAGCCCGTGGTGCAGGAGTTAGAGAACGCCGGCTACGAGGCCATTAGGATCACAGAGGACCTGACCGGCACGGACCGAGTCGTGGAGGGACGATGGAGTCGCTGAGAGCTTCAGGCGCCACCTCGTCGACAGTCGAGGAGACCGTCGAGGCACTGCGCCGCGGCGAGCCGGTGGTGCTGCCCACGGATACCGTCTACGGGCTCGCCGCGATGCCGTACCGCGAGGACGTCGTCCAGCGCCTGTACGAGCTCAAGGGCCGGGACGCCTCGCAGGCGATGGCGATCGTTGCGGTCAGCATCGAGCTCCTGTTCGAGTGCATCCCGGAGCTGCGCGGTCGCACGGGCACGGTCGCACGCGCGCTCCTACCCGGGCCGTTCACGCTCGTCGTCCCGAACCCGGCGCGCCGGTACCGGTGGCTGACGGGCTCGAGCCCGGGAACGCTCGGCGTGCGGGTGCCGGAGCTCACCGGACCCGCCCTCGCCGTGCTCCAGGCGGTTGGAGCGGTCGCGGCGACGAGCGCGAACCTGCCGGGCGGCACTGACCCCGCGCGTCTCGGAGACGTTGCCGAGGAGCTTCGTGCCGGCTGCGGAGCAGCGCTCGACGGCGGGGAGCTGCCGGGGAAGCCGTCCACCGTGATCGACCTGACCCCGACCGGACCGCGTGTGATCCGAGAAGGCATCGTCCCCGAGGCCGAAGCGCTCGCCTTGGTCGCCGGCGCTTCGTAGCAGACCAGAAAGGCGACGTGAGCCGGCCGCGGACGACAGATGTGCGACCCACGAGGCCAAGCGTAGAGCGTCTGAACCCCACTTGTAAATCGTGTTGATGGCTCCGACCGAGGTCGGAAGCAACCGCGTGCGCGAGTAGCATCCAGGGACCCGATCGAGGAGCGTCCCGCATGGCCGTCGCCCAGGAAACGATGCAGCACCTCCGGACCGCCGGGCTCACGGAGGTCGATCCCGACATCGCCGAGCTGCTCGGCCGCGAGCTGGAGCGCCAGCGCGGCCAGCTCGAGCTGATTGCGTCTGAGAACTTCACGTGGCCGAGCGTGCTCGAGGCCACGGGCAGCGTGCCGACGAACAAGTACGCCGAGGGCTACCCGGGGCGCCGCTACTACGGCGGCTGCGACGTCGTCGACGAGATCGAGCAGACGGCGATCGACCGAGCAAAGTCCCTCTTCAACGCCGAGCATGCAAACGTCCAGCCACACGCGGGGGCCCAGACGAACATGGCCGTCTACCTCGCCATGTTGAAGCCGGGAGACACGATCCTCTCGCTCGAGCTCTCGCATGGAGGCCACCTGACCCACGGCCTGAAGGTCAACTTCTCGGGGCGCCTCTACACAATCGTCCACTACGGCGTCTCGCGCGAGACAAATCTCGTCGACTACGACGAGGTGCTGCACCTGGCCAAGGAGTCCAAGCCGAAGCTGATCATCTGCGGGGGTTCCGCTTACCCGCGCACGGTCGAGAGCGACCGCTTCCGAGAGATCGCGGACGAGGTCGGCGCGCTTCTGCTGTGCGACATGGCGCACTTCGCCGGGCTCGTCGCCGCCGGGTTGCATCCGAACCCGGTCGAGCACTGCGACTTCGTCACCTCGACGACGCACAAGACGCTGGCCGGGCCGCGCGCCGGCTTCATCCTCTGCCGCGAGGAGCATGCCCAGTCGATCGACCGGGCGGTTTTCCCCGGCATGCAGGGCGGCCCGCTCATGCACACGATCGCGGCCAAGGCGACCTGTTTCCGGATCGCTGCGAGCGACCCGTTTCGCGACTACCAGCGGCAGGTCCGCGCGAACGCCGACGTGCTCGCGGAGACACTCCAGGAGGGCGGCCTCGACGTGCTCACCGGCGGTACGGACACGCATCTGCTTCAGGTAGACCTGCGCTCGACCGACTGGTCGGGCAAGGACGCGGAGGAGCGCCTTGACGAGGTCAAGCTCACCGTCAACCGGAACACGGTGCCGTTCGACGAGCGCCCGCCGACCGTCGCCTCCGGAATCCGGATCGGGACGCCTGCGGCGACGATGCGCGGGCTCGATGAGGAGGATTTCCGCGAGGTCGGCCGGATCATCACCGGCGCGCTCGGCGACTCACCGGACCTCGGGGCGCTGCGGGGCCGCTCCGAGGCGATCTGCGAGAAGCGGCCGCTCTACTCGGGCTTCCGCGGCTTCCCAACGTACGTGGCGTGAGCACGGAGGTCGCCACCGAGCGGCGGCTGACGGTCGTCGCGCACCCGCTCGTCCAGCACAAGCTCTCCTACCTGCGCGACAAGGACACGCCGACCGTCCACTTCCGCAAGCTCGTCAACGAGGTGACGACGCTGCTCGTCTACGAGGCGACGAAGGACTTTCCGACCGAGGACATCGAGATCGAAACGCCGCTCGAGACGGCGACCGTGCCGCGGATCTCGGGCAAGAAGGTCGCGGTGTGCCCCGTGCTGCGCGCCGGGATGGGGATGCTCGACGGCGTCCTCTCACTCGTCTCGGGCGCGCGCGTCGGATTCATCGGCCTCTACCGGGACGAGGAGACGCTCGAGCCCGTCCAGTACTACGTCAAGCTCCCGAGTGATCTCGACCAGCGTGACGTGATCGTGCTCGACCCGATGCTCGCGACCGGGAACTCGAGCGCCGCGGCTGTCTCGCTCGTCAAGGAAGGCGGAGCCCGCTCGGTCATGCTCGTGGCGCTCGTCGCTGCGCCCGAGGGGATCGACCGTCTGCACAACGACCATCCCGACGTCCATGTCGTCTGCGCGGCCATCGACCGCGGCCTCGACGAGCGCGGGTTCATCGTGCCCGGTCTCGGTGACGCGGGCGATCGGCTCTACGGGACGAAATGACGCTTCGGACGCTCGAGAACCACCTCGAGGTGCTTTACGGAGCGGGTCTCGCACTCGTCGTCGTCATCCTGCTGACCCCCGCGGTGGGGGGGATGGCGCGCCTGCTCGGTGTCGTCGACGCGCCCGGAGGCCGGCGGCTCAACCGCCGTCCGATCCCGCGGCTCGGCGGCCTTGCCCTCTTCTTTGGGATCTTCGTGCCGGCGCTCGCCTTTCTGCATCTCGGCCGCGAGGCCCGCGGCCTGCTGCTGGGCGCGGCCGTGGCGACGACGGTCGGGGCGATCGACGACTTTCGCGGCCTCGTTTGGTGGCAGAAGCTCGCCGGGCAGTTCACTGCGGCCGGGATCGCCGCCGGGTTCGGAATCTGGGTCCACCGGTTCACGTTTCCCGTCGTGGGCGTGCACTCGCTGCCGCCCTGGCTCGGGATCGGGCTGACCGTGCTCTGGATCGTCGCGATCATGAACATGGTCAACTTCCTCGACGGGATGGACGGTCTCGCGGCGGGCGTCTGCGCGATCTCGGGAGCGACCTTCACCGTGATCGCCCTCTCGCTGGGGCGGCCGAACCCGGCGATCATGACGGCGGTCGTCTGCGGGGCTTGCCTGGGTTTCCTGCGGCACAACTTCTATCCCGCGCGGATCTTCATGGGCGACTCGGGCGCCATGCTGCTCGGGTTCGTGCTGGGCGCGGTCTCGATCCAGGGGCTCCTGAAAACGGCCGCCTTGGCGACGCTCCTCTTCCCACTTCTGATCCTGGCCGTGCCGATCATCGACACGTCCTTCGTCGTCGCGAAGCGGCTCAAGTACCGTCAGCCGGTCTACGTCGCCGACCGCTTCCACCTGCACCACCGGTTCGTGAACATCGGCTTCTCGCAGCGGCGCGCGGCGGTCTACATGTGGAGCTGGTGCGCGATCCTCGCAGCGGCGGCGCTCGTGACGCGCTTCGTCCCAATCCACAGGCACGGGGTCTGGCACGTCTGGCCGGCCGTAGCGGCCGGCGCCACGGCGCTCGTCGCCCTCGCCGCCTCGGTGTACATGGTCTACTTGCTCGAGATCGTCAAGCTCGCCAATCCGCGCATCCGCCGCCGCGAGGCAGAGATCAGAGACCGCCGGACGGCGTGAACACCCTGGTGATCGCGGGCCTAGTGGCGCTCCTCTTCGCAGCGGCCTTGCTCGGGTTCCTCGCCGGGGTCCTCGCGGAGCGCGCGCACGACGAACCCGAGGGGCACACGTCCACCGCAGCTCGGTCCGCGCAGGGCTAATACAAGCCTAACCTCCGAGAAACCGCATCAGAAGCTCGTTGTAGCCCGGCGCGCGGGGGATACCGTGGCCCGCGCCAGGAAGCACCGCACGCTCGGCTCCGAGCCGCTTCTCGAGCATGTCGCAGACTGCGTCGAACGCCGCGTGATGCGCGCCCGAGATGACGAGCTTGGGGAAGGCCGTAGCGGCGAGCTCATCCAGCGGCGGTTCCGCTTCCCAGGGACCGCGCTCGGCTTGAGTCGCGTGCGTGGCGGCCTCGACGGCGGCTGGGAGTGGGCTCGGCGGCTCGAAGGGGCTGCCGACCGTTCGGAGGAACTTGCGCAGAAACAGCTCCGGTTCGAGGTGGGCCGCCCAGAGGCGCTTGGACGCAGCCACGAACGTGTCGACCTCGCGGTTCCCGCGCACGAGGTCGAAGGCGGGCGGCTCGGAGACCGCAAGCGACCGCACAGCTTCTGGATGGTTTGCAGCGATGAAAAGCGAGATCACGCCGCCGTAGGAATGGCCGACCAGATGTGCGCCGTCCTCGAGCAGCGGCGCGAGCTCCTCCGCCTGGCGCTCGAAGTCGATCCGCTCGAGCGGCGGGTTCGGCGGATAGCCGCTCCTCGTCGGGATCACGAGCCGGAAGCGCTCCGCGAGGGGGAGCTGTGCAGACCACGCCGACGAGCCGCCGCTTCCGCTGCCGTGGACGAGGAGAACGCGCGGGCCCTGGCCGAGCTCCTCGACGTAAAGCGTGCTCATCGCGCGATCCTAAACCGTGAACAAAGTCGAGCAGTTTTCGCGGACCCAAGCCGTTTTGGGCTGTCACAAGCTCGACCTTCGCTTTGTTATGCTCGCGGCGCATGGAACCCGCTCCCCGGTCGCCATTTCAACCCGCCGGAGCGGGCGCATTGCTCGGCGGAACGACCGCTGCGGCGATCGGGATCGGTGCCCTCGTCGGCTGGGCCGCAGGGAACGTCGGCTACGGCATCCTCGGCGGCGCGATCGCCGGGGTTCCCGCAGGCGTCACCGCCGTCTACTTCCGCTACCGGGACGCGTTCTGATGAAGGTCGGGATCCTCGGCGCACCGCGACCCGAACCAAGCCGCCTCTTGCCGGCACTCGCCGGCGGCCTGGTCGTCGCCGTGGCGCTACCCGTCTTTCTCGCGGCCGGCTGGCGGCTCACGGGCTGGGCGATCGCGGCCGTGCTCTGGGCCGGCGCGCAGGCGCTCGGTCTCTTGCTGGCGCACTTCCGGCCCGGCGCCGATAACCTCGCCGCCTCAGGCGTGCTGGCGTTCGGGATGATGTTCAGAGTGCTCGCGGTGATGGTCGTGCTCGTGGCCGTCGCCTCCTCGAACGCGCACGTCGCGCTGGCCGCAGCCGCTGTCTACGCGCTCGCCTACACGGCAGAGCTCGGGCTCTCAGTTGCCGGCTACTTCGGCCAAGAGCCGACGCTGTGAGGCGCGCTCTCCTCGCCGTCTCGCTCTTTGCGCTGGCCCTCCCGAGCCAGGCACTCGCGCGCGGGAAGTTCGACCCGTCGACCGAGTTCGAGCAGCACACCTGGGTTTCCATCCACCTCGGCCCGCTCGACCTCTCGATCACGAAAGCCGTCGCGTACCTGCTGCTTGGCGCGGCGCTCACGATCCTGCTTGGGCTCGTGCTGATGCGCGGGAAGACGCTCAACCGGCGACGAACGGTTGGCGAGCAGATCTACGAGATCGCCCAGGTCCAGGTCGCCGAGCAGGGCCTGCCTTCGAAGGCGATCGGCCGCTGGTTCCCGTACGTCGCGAGCCTGATGCTCTTCATCTGGGTCGTGAACATGCTGGGCTTCATCCCGCTGCCGCTGACCGGGGAGACGTGGCACGGAATCCCGGTCTGGGGCATCTATGCAGCGACCTCGTCGCTCTCGGTCACGCTGGCCCTTGCGCTCATGACCTTCGTCTTCACGCACATCGAGGGCATCCGCTGGAACGGGCCGATCCGCTATTTCAAAAGCTGGATCCCGGACGTGCCCAAGGTGATGCTCCCGCTGATCGTCCCACTCGAGATCCTCGGTCAGTTCATGCGTCTGATCTCGCTCAGCGTCCGTCTCTTCGCCAACATGCTCGCGGGTCACATGCTGATCCTCACGTTTATCGGCCTGATGTTCGTGCTCCAGTCCGTCGCCCTGGCCGTGGTCAGCGTTCCTGCCGCGACCGTCTTCTACCTCTTCGAGGTGATCATCGTCGTCTCGATCCAGGCGTTCATCTTCTCCGCCCTCTCCGCCATCTACATCGGCTCGGCGATCGAGCCGGAACACCACTAGGAGGTTCTCATGCTCCACACGGTTCTCGCAGCGAGCGACACAGCTAAGGCGTTGCTTGCAACGCCGACCAAAGAGGCTGTGCCGGCTTCGCCGGTGCAGCCGTCTAAAGGAGGAAATTGATGGTTCACGGTCTGCTCCTACTCGCCGCCTCGGACAACGTCAAAGCGGGCAAGGCGATCGCCCTCGCGCTCGGCATCGGTCTCGGCTCGCTCGGTGCCGGCGTCGGCATCGGAAACATCTTCGGCTCGATGATCCAGTCGGTCGCGCGCCAGCCCGAGCTCCGCGGTGAGCTCCAGGGCATCCAGTGGCTCGGCTTCGCCTTGACCGAGGCGGTCGTCTTCTACGGCCTGATCGGCGGCCTATTGGCATACGTCCTCGTCTGATGCTTGCCAGCAACGCCCTGATCAAAGTCGTCCCGGGTCTGATGATCTGGACGATCCTGTGCTTTGCGATCGTGGTCTTCGTGCTGAAGCGCTACGCCTTCGGCCCGATTCAAAAAGCGATCGACGAACGGCGGGAGCGCATCCGGCAGGCCCTCGAAGAGGCGGACCGTGCACGCGAGGAAGCACGGAAGCTCCTGGAGGAGCACAAGAAGCTGATCGCGAGCGCGCGGGGCGACGCAGAGGAGATCCTGGCCGAGGCGCGGCGCGTCTCCGAGGCTCAGCGCGCGCGCGTGAAGGAGGAGACCGAAGCCGACCGCCAGCGCCGCCTCGAGGAGACGAAGCGCCAGATCGAGGCCGAGACACGCCGGGCGCTGGAGCAGATTCGCGCGGAGGTCGCCGAGCTCACGATCGTGGCCGCGAGCAAGGTCACGGGCAAGGTGCTGGACAAGTCCGACCACAAGCGCCTGATCGCAGAAGCGGTCGGGGAGCTCGACTTCTCGGCACTGGAGGCAAACGACCGGTAATGGCGACCGTGGCAAGCATGTACGCGCAGGCCCTGCACGAGGCCGCAAAGGAGCGCGGTCGCGTCAAGCAGGTCCGGAAGGATCTCGCCGACTTCGCCGCTGCGGCGCGCGAGGTGCCTGAGCTGCGCGAGCTCCTGCGCAACCCCCAGGTCGACCCGCGCGCGAAGGCGGCTGCCCTCGGCGACCTGCTGAAAGAGGCCGACGAGCTCGTCCGCAACTTCCTGCTGCTACTCGCCGAGAAAGGCCGCAGCGCGGAGCTCGACGAGATCGCCCGCGAGTTCGAGCGCCTCGTCGAAGCCGAGGAGGGCGTCGTTCGCCTCGAGCTGACGACCGCGTACGAGCTTTCCGACAAGGAGGCAAACGCGCTCGTCAAAGGGATTGAGAAAGAAAGCGGGCGCCCGATCGTCGCGAGCCGCCACGTTGACCCTGACCTCATCGGCGGCATCGTCGTGAAAGCCGGCTCACTCCGAGTGGACTCCAGCATCAGGGGCCGATTGGAGCGGCTGCGCCGCGACCTCGTGAACAGATGAATGTGCTTGAAATCCCTACAAATGCGGGCGGAGCCGGGCTGTGCCCGGCGGGAGCCCAACAGCGGTCAGTGAAAGAGGGAGGTGAAGGAGGGGGTCCGTGGGGGAACCCTGGGTTCCCCCACGATCTATGAAGCTACGACCAGAAGAGATCGCCTCGATCCTGAAGAAGCGCATCGAGGAGTACGACGTCGACACCAATCTCGACGAGGTCGGCACCGTCCTGCAGCTGGGCGACGGAATCGCCCGCGTCTACGGGCTCGAGAATGCCGTCGCGATGGAGATGCTCGAGCTCGAGCACGGCGTCACCGGCCTCGCCTTCAACCTCGAGGAGGACAACGTCGGCACCGCCCTCTTCGGCGACTGGGACAAAGTCAAAGAGGGTGACCCCGTCCGCCGCACAGGGCGCGTGGCGAGCGTGCCCGTGGGGGAGGCGCTGATCGGCCGGATCGTCAATCCACTCGGCGAACCGCTCGACGGTCGCGGGCCGATCGACGCCGAGGAGACGCGGCCGCTCGAGTTCAAGGCGCCCGGCGTCGTCCAGCGGCAGCCCGTGAAGGAACCGCTTCAGACGGGACTCAAGGCGATCGACTCGATGATCCCGATCGGCCGCGGGCAGCGCGAGCTGATCAT
>WNGJ01002763.1_pt1 | contig 24348 bp, 20 predicted proteins | sample 5400611 | NCBI WGS metagenome assembly WNGJ01 (sample SAMN13153375, study PRJNA577476) | soil metagenome | isolation source: 40 cm soil or saprolite under Garry oak tree replicate 1 | place: USA:California | collected 2016-06-15
AAACACAATCAGAGATTGTGCCGCACAGTGTAGCGAGTCTCTGATTCAACCGTTGCACGGCGCTTGTCAGACTGTGAGTCAGGTTTGCATCGCCGACGTCACCGAGCGAGGTCCGGTCTGGGACGACACATCCCTGGAAGAGAATTCGGGCGGAGTTGCTGGAGCGAAAACTCCTGAGCAGTTGCGCCATGCGCGACAGAGACTCCTCTATCTCCGCCTCGACACCCTGACCGATGCCGTCCGCGCAGAGCTCTGGCAGGCGGCCTGCGATGTCTTCGAGATCGAGCAGGACGCAGACGATGTCAGGCTTGAACTTTGCAAGTGCGCTTTGGGGATTGAGCATCTCATCGACGTAGGAGCCGTAGCCGCCGACTTGTATATCCAGAACGTAATTCGACAGCACCGCCTCGGTAGCGAGGAAGGGAAGTATCGGCTCCACGGTGACGGAGCGAACGACGTAAGCTTTCAATCGCCTGGCTGCTGGTTGCTGCGCCAGAGCGTCCGCTATACCGGCAAAGGCTGACGCGCAAAACATGACATCCGCCGGCTTCGCGGATGCAGCAAGAAGCGTGCGGCTGTATTGGACTGCGGAGCTGGCATCGCGCCTGGATACGGCATCCTTGATACGGCGTCGCAGTTCCTGACGCTCTGAGTCACTTTGCATCTATTCTTTCTCCGTTGCGGATAGTACAGGCGATTGAGCAGCCTTTGGAGGTCGCATGATGATGCGCCCGGGCACACCCATCACGGTGGCGCCGTCGGGAACGTTGGTGATAACCAGCGTGTTGGCGGCTATCTTTGCGCCGTTGCCCACCTTGATTTTACCGGCCAGCGTCGCGCCGGTGCCAATATACACATTGTTGCCGATAACAGGCGCTCCCTGGCGACCCATCGCGGACAGAATGAATGGGTTTGCTGTATGCAACCAGTTGCCGAGACGATAGATGGTGATTGCCCAGATCGCGGGATTCAGCCAAAGCGTCCTTCCTTTGTGGCCTAACGATCGATAGCGTGTAATATCTTCAGAAAAGTTAGACATGCTCGACAGCGCCTTGAAGACCTGGTCCCGTCAGTGCGTTTGCGATCACAGTACGGTAATCTTATCAGCCTCGAACCGTGCCTCGCCCAACAGGGAACGCCCAGACGATGCCTCGATAGTTGCAGCCTTGATCCGGTCGTAAGACGACGAAGAACCCTCGTAGTGGTGGTGGTCAGGCCGGCTGTTCGGTGAGGTACGGGTGAGGACGGCTAGTTTGCCTCTGCGGTGGGCTTGCCACGAAGTCTCCACTGAGTTTCACGTATCACAGCAGCAAGCAGCGACTTGGTCTTGCTGCCGCGGTTGTCCAGGAGGGAAGGCGAGCAAAATGCCTTGAACGCTGCCTCACGGGATGCGACAAAATCCCCCTGCTTCCGAAGCAGGTATGCCATCGACTCATATCGCTTTCCCTTCTCTGCGCGCGCAAGCCTTTGCCATCTTGAAGGAAGGATGCTCTCAATTTTTTCGTAAAATCGCGCGTCCGTGACATACCAAAACAGACTTCCCTTGCTCATCAGGGAGCTTCCAGGAGCCAGCATATAGGCAGCCATCACTCGATCAAGCAAAACGATGTCCCCCGAGAGGGCCGCGAGGACGAAGATGGGCCAATCGGTAGTGGGTGCGAGGTCAAAGTACCAGGTGGGCAGATCACGGTGAATACCGTTGCGGAACATTACTGACAGGGATGGTAAAAAATTATGATGGATGATCTCGGCGAGTCCATATCGCCCCGGAGCAATTGAAGGATACCTCTCTCGTTTTACTTCTCCATCGGTCGAGACCCATCGAACAAAATGACCGCACACGTTGAGAGTCGGGTCAGATTCGAGCGTCTTCACTTGTATGGCTAGTTTCTCTGTTCCGATGTTTTTGCTTCGTTCCAACACCCTGATCACGTTGGGGTAGCGTTCTCGATAGGAATGAGCTACGCGGAGAGTCGCGTCTGTCGAACAGTCATCCGCAATGATTATTTCGATCGGGAAATCCGTTCGTTGATTGACGGCGCTGTCAATGGCTCTCGGCAGCCACCTTTCCGAATTGAATGCTGTCATCGAAACGCTTACCAAAGGCCCAGAACAGGTCGCTAACTTTGGATCCGGGCTCGACATACAAATTAGTCTCCACTTCCACTCCGGGCTGAAAAGGGAAGCTAAGTGCCTTCTCAGCGAGAAATTCACATCCAGAGAAACCTGGATTGTCAGCTTGCCTATGGCTTTATTTACTTCGATGTCACATCAACCATCCAGGTTGACGCCAGAGTACGACTTTATCGGCCCATCACATCGGAATATGCCTTCGATATTTCATCAGAAAACACTTGACGTGAATACTGCTGGCGTACGTGCTCGTAGGCTGTGCGGCCAATTCGGCTGGCCTCTTCAGGATTTTCTATCAATGACATGATTGCCTCAGCAAGCTCTTTGCTGTTTCCGCGTTGATGCAAATATCCAGTAACGATGTCCATGGCCGCGGTAAGTCGAATTACATCGTCGCGATGACCAGTAAAGATAAATTTATCGGCAATTCCTAACTCATTTAGTTTTTGAAGTACTTTTTCATAGTGGCTTCGATTCAGGTCGACCAGAGAGTTATCGCCCACGATGAGAAATCTAGTATCAGGATGTTTGCTTACGATTTCAGCGGCGGCGGCGGCCAGAGTGAAGTAGTCCTTTACGGGCGCAACTCGCGCGACCATTCCCACCACGGTGCAGTTCGACGGAATCTTCAATTCCCTTCGGATCATCTCCTTGTCTGCGTTGATGTCTTCGGACGGAACTTCGATAGCATCATAAATAACCCGAGCCCTGTGTTCCGGCAAAGATACTGCAAAAACGTCCTTTGATTCTTTAGATACAAAGATGAAGTGTTGGACAGGAAGAAGACACAGCTTTTGACGGAGGCTAAATTTGGGGTTGCTGCTCCGGATATGGCACACGGTTCTGGAACGCGCGAGAACTGTGGCAAGACTGTTGTGGTAGGCCGCCTTGTCGTCAGCAAAATGCACAATATCCACGCCAGCCTGTCGAATCTGACGCGCCACAACGAGTGATTCTTTGTAGTATCGGCCCAGACGCCTCAAGCTGGGCTCAGGAGGAGTGTAGGTGATTGTTTCGATCCCTGATTTTTCGAGCAGGTCTTTCATCGTGACAGCGTCGTGCAAGCAAAATACTACGTTGCGATACTGTTCTCGCGTGGCGTCAATCATGCGAAGCGTAGCAACCTCGACCCCTCCCATGCCGCTCCACGGCATAAAATGCGCGATCGTAAGCTTTCGGCGAGATTCGCCGTCGCTTGTTCTGTTTCCCACACAGCCCTCCTCCGCCGCGCCATGAATGCAGGTATCTTCATGATAACGCGTGGGCACAAGACGGAGATCGGTCATAAAGAGAAGTGTTGCGTGCAGCGAAGCTGGAAGTGAAGGATCGCGCGCCACTGAAGCTTACTTTGCCTCTGCGATAAAAAGCGAGCGGACTCTTGGAAGAATCTGGCTGCGAACGTAGACGCGAAAGACCAGCGCCACCGTGAGGAAGAAAATTGGCAGGGTAGCGAGGACCTGCAGGAAAAAGACAGCGAGACTGTGTGCAGGGGCGAGAATATTGATAGCGCAGGAAGCAATAGCAAACGGAATGGAGGCCAGAAGCATCGGTCCCCACACATGCCATATGACTTCAAAGCTGCTCAGGCCGACCAGCTTCGAGATGTACCGCGGCCACAGGATCACCTGCACGAATAGGCTGGGCACCGTCGTGCCAATGGCGACTCCGTAGATTCCATACCGCCGTACCAGGAGGATACTCAGTGCCAGGTTGGCGACTCCCTCACCGATCGACCACAACGCTGTTGTTTTATGCTTTTCGACACCGAATGCGATTGCGCCTGCCGTTCGGTTCGCATAAGAAAAGAAAAGGGCGATGCTGAGAAGAATCAGAACGATTCCAGAGCTGTGCGCGTACTGCGGTCCCATCCAAAGACCGATGAAGCTGGGACCACGCGCGATAAACGTGATCAGTATCGGCAAGGAAACCATGAGTGTCGCGCGCGTGCCATTTCTATAAAGCATTAGAAGGCTGGCACTATCGCCCGCTGCTTCATAAGTGCTTGCGGCAGGAACGAACGTGCCCCCCATCGAGCTAACAATTTGAGTCGCGTAACGACACAGATTGTTGGCAATTGCATAGAAGGTTACGGCAGAGGCTGAAACAAATGCGCCTACCACGAGATTGTCCGTTTGATAGACCAGTTGAACCGCGATCGTTGTCAGAAAAGCGTAGAAGCTATAGGACCAGATCTGCCTAAGCGTCTCCCGCCTGGGCTTTCTCAGTTGAATCCGCAGTTCGGGGTAAAGCCGTCGCGCAATCCACACCAGAAGCAAGTTGCCGGTCAAAGTGGCCACGAGTTCGCTAAGAGCAATTCCGACGATGCCGTGCCCGGTGCTCAATACGAACACGACTCCGAGGACTCGTAGTACGGTTTGCGTCAGGCTCACATAATTTTGCAGGTCGTAACGGTTTAATGCCGAGATCACGCCTCCGACCACGCCGATTGACATCGTAAGTGCCGTTGTCAAACCGATGAGCAAGAGAGCTTTGCGGGCATCGCTTGCCAGGTCCTCGGGGACTCTGAAGACGTGCGGAAAGACCACCGCAATTGCTGCGCTCAGCAGGAGCGCGAGTGCGCTGATCTGCAAACGAACCCATAACGCGGCAGAGAGTGCCTCCGACGCGCCTTCGTGATCGCCCTTTGTGTGCCCCTTGGAGACAAATCGAAGTACGGAACTTTGCATGCCGAGGTCCAGAAGACCCAGGTAAGCCACAACGGAGTTTGCCAGTACAAAGACTCCGAAGGCGACATCGCCAAGACGATGCAGGATGAATGGAGAAAGGAAGAACCCGACCGCCATGTTGGCTATCGTTCCGAGCCAGTTGAACAGTACGTTTCGAGCAATATGTCGTACACGCAACTGCAAGCGAGGTCTCCGTGGGGTTGCTTAAACTGTGAGAAAAAGCGTCCTATTCTGCTGGTACTCGATGACCCCGGGGCCAACGCCAACTCTCTGGGTACCCGACAAGGTCGGCCCATGCCAGGGCTTGCCGGCACTGACATAATTCTATAGCAGCGAGGTGCAAGCGCCATGGCCCCAAACAATACCACCTGGGTATCACTTGCGTTCTTGTTTGACGAAATGAATGCCGAGTATCATCGGAGCAAGGTGCCATCTGAATCAAGATCACTGCACCGGCGTTACAGAGGTGAGTCGACGGGATTTCGGATCTACCCGGCGCATGGCCTTGACTTCGATTTCATCTCGCTCCTGTGCCAGATAAACGAAAGCAGAGGTTCTTCTTGATCACGGTATGGATTGATTGTGCAAGGCGGCGGAGCCGGTGTTCAAACCATCGTCATTTTGCAATGTCCATCGTATCCGTCCACTGGTCCGGTGTTGCCCGGAATGGGTGGAGGACAGGATGAAACTGCTCTTCTGGATTTGTTTTGCGCTGATAGGCTACGCCTACTTTGGCTATGCCTGCTGGCTTTTGCTTTGCGTTCGCCTTCGCAGTCGGCCCATTCTAAAGAGGCGGTTGAGTCCGAATGTCTCCATCGTCATCGCTGTGCGCAACGAAGAGGCAAACCTTCCTGCGAAGATCGAAAATCTTTGCCTCCTGGACTATCCGCGGGATCGGCTTCAGGTGGTCATCGCTTCGGACGGATCCACGGACCGAACAGCTTCGATACTTCGCGAGCGGGCGGCTGACGTGCTCTCGGTCATCCTCGACGAGTCGAAAGGAAAGGCGAGCGCCCTGAATGAGGCTGTGAAGTTGGCCACGGGAGAGATCCTGGTTTTTCTGGACGCGCGGCAGACCGTGGAACGTGATGCTGTGTCCGAGTTGGTCTCGTGTTTTGCCGATCCGGAGGTTGGCGCAGTGAGCGGCGAACTTTTGCTTGAGGCCGCGTCGGGTATCCCTTCGGCAGATGCCCTGGGGATGTATTGGAAGATCGAGAAGGCGACGCGCAAACTGGAGTCCGCGACAGGCTCGGTCGTTGGAGTGACCGGAGCCATCTACGCAATTCGGCGTGAACTCTACAGGGAGATCCCTCCTGGAACAATTCTCGACGATGTCTTTGTGCCGATGAATGTGGCGCGGATGGGAAAACGGGTGGTTTTTCAGCCTTCCGCTATCGCACGGGACCGGCTTTTCAGCGAAAGAGGGAAGGAGTTTTCGCGGAAGGTCCGCACCTTGACCGGCAACTACCAATTGTTGCGGCTGGCGCCTTGGTTGCTTTCGCCGTCCAATCCGCTACTCTTTCGCTTCGTCAGCCACAAACTTTTGCGGCTATTGGTTCCTTTGCTGCTGCTTCTGCTGCTGATGGCCTCGGCAATCGCCACAGAGCCATTCTATCGGGCCATTTTCTGGCTCCAGGTGGTATTCTACGTTTCGGCCGCCTTTGGAACGCTGAGTCCAGTGCTGCAGGACGAAAAAAGGTATGGCTGTAGTTAGCTGATTCTGTCAGCGGGTGACGGTCTACTCTAGCTTGCTGACGCTATGGAGATTGCATCTTGGGACTAGGACTTGGACTAACACATTATGTTCCGCTGATCGCCTACCTAGGCTTTTGGATCATGAGCATAAGGTCGCTTACCGGGCGGCCTCTTCTGGGTTTCTATTATTTGATTCCGTTCGTGCCGTATCGCACCATGCGAGATCATTTCCTGGACTATCCGCTCGGCGGCAACGTGCTGACTATCCTTGTGATTTCAGTCATCGTTGGAGCTTTTTTACAGGGAAAACGCCTGCCTAAATCAAAGCTCTACGCAATATGGTTCGTCTTCGGAGTTTATCTCTATATGTCGATGTGGTTCGGCACTGCGCTGGGAAATGCGCCTGCGCCACTTTGGTTGTCGAACCTGAACTTCGTGACGTGGAAAGACTACATGCTCATCCCGTTTCTATTCGTGGCGAGCGGTTTGGTGGTCGAAGATCGGAAAGCTGTCAGGACGGTGATCCTTATAACGGCCATCTCCCTCTTGTTCATTGATAGAAGTTGCTTACTCGAAAGCATGTCGAGAACCTGGGCGAACTTTGACGAAAATAAGCGCGATGGCGGGCCACTGGGCTATGGCTCCAATCAAACCGCGGCCTATCTCGCGCAATTCGCCATGTTTTTTTGGGGAGCAGGACAGTTCCTGAAAAGAAAGAAGATCAAGCTGCTCTGTTATGGATTAGTTGGCATTACGATATTTGCGACCATGTACACGTTCTCCCGTGGAGCGTACCTTGCGATACTGGTCAGCGTCTTCGTTCTTGGGGTGATAAAGGACCGAAAGCTTCTGCTGATCGGGGCAGTCTTCCTGGTGGCGTGGGAGGCGGTCGTTCCGACCGCGGTCTATCAACGAGTTACGATGACTCAGAACTCCAACGGACGACTCGAAGACTCTGCCAATGAACGCGTCAAGTTGTGGCAGGCTGCGGAGGAATCGATCCTCAACGATCCGATCTTCGGAAGCGGCTTTGCGACCTACCAATATACGAATCATGTGGACAATCTCAAAGATACGCACAACTGGTACGTCAAGGTTATGGTGGAAACCGGCATTATCGGGTTAATCATCGTTATCTTTATGCTTCAGCAGATGCTTGCCTTGGCATACCGTCTCTTCAAACGAGCAGAGGATCCTCTGTATCGAGGTCTTGGACTTGGCCTTTTTCTTGCAATCTGCTCCTGCATTATCGCTAACTGTTTCGGCGATCGATGGACGTATCTAGAAATTACAGGTCCCTTGTGGGTGCTCGTTGGAACCGCTATTTGTGCGACTCATATGCCGGAATACGAACCAGCGGCGGAACGGACCGCGAATGACTCAGCTGCCGCCATAAACCCGTATTTGGTTTACCGATAGGCGGCCATTCCCTGCGCCGCGTTTGAATCTGGTTCACGCTACCGGTCTGCCTCGAAAGTACGTGCATGAGTATGATCACAGCTTTATCGCTGAATGGATCGAGCCTTGAAGGCCCACAGGATATCGAACTGCCTCACGTGCTGCTCGTGCTCGATCAGTTTCCGAAGACACTTGGTGGCGGAGAGCGTATCGTTCTAAGGCTTGCGGCCCTTCTGCCGCGATACGGATATCGCGCGTCGATCCTGACGTTTTCAGCTCACCCTGAAAGTGCTGGACTCCAATCACCGCCGTGTCCGATTTACTTGTTGCCTTTACAGCGTACCTACGATCTTGCAGCGCTGCAGGCTGCTTTGGAACTGAGGCGATTCCTCAAACAGCAGCGAATTCAGATTGTTCAGACATTTTTCGAGAGCTCCGATCTGTGGGCGGGATTCGTAACAAAGACCATGTCCGATGCCAAGCTTATCTGGAGCCGCAGAGATATGGGGATTCTCAGGGGCAGCAAACACCACGTTGCGTATCGGTTCATGTCCCGTATTCCTGATAGGGTCTTTGCTGTCTCCGAAGAGGTCCGCCAACATTGCGTCGAGGTGGATCGAATCAAGCCTTCGCTGGTGGAGACGATCTACAACGGTATTGACGTTGCTGACTGGGATACAGCCTCCACACCCCCTAAACTTCCGGGAGCATCCGTGATTGCGACCGTCGGCAATATCCGCAGAGTGAAAGGGCACGACGTCTTCATCAAAGCTGCCGCGTCCATCGTTGCCCAATTTCCCCACGTCTCGTTCAATATCGCCGGGGACGTACTGGAGCCCGATTATTTTGAGGAACTGCAAACTCTCATGCGCAATCTGAACCTCACAGGCCGTTTTCATTTTGTCGGCGGCGTTGCCAACCTGCGAGAGTATCTTTCCACGGCGGATATCTTCGTCCTTCCCTCACGCAGTGAAGGTTTCTCTAACGCGATTGTCGAAGCGATGGCCGCGTCTCTTCCCGTGGTTGCGACCGATGTCGGTGGAAATGCAGAAGCGGTAACAGATGGCGTCAGTGGCTTTATTGTTCCCTCGGAGGATCCGGCAGCCCTGGCTGCGGCGATCACTCGGCTGCTCTCTGATCCGTCGAAGGCGCAGGAGATGGGGGCAGCAGGAAAAAAGCTGGCGTCGGAGAAGTTCACAACCGACGCCATGATGCATCGGATCACGCTTGCCTATGCAAGTTTGCTTACGAGAGGCGTAGACCAGGGTTGATCAACCAAGTAGCGCGAGTTCCTTGTCGGCGTCTTTGGCGGTTTGGGTGTTTGGGGCCAGAGCTGCTGCCTTTTTCAGATGGGTGACGGCGTCGGTGCTGTTGGAGAGCTTGGCGTACGTCATACCCAGGTGATAGTGGATGGCGGCATCGTTTGGGGCAACCTTGATGGCATCCTCCAGCAGGTCGCGCGCGGAAGTGTAGTTCCCTTTCTGGTAGTAGATCCAGGCCAGCGTGTCGGCGCTGCTGGGCGAGTTGGGCAAACCACGGCGGGCGATCTGGGCCAGAGAGAGGGCAACGTCAAGATTCTGCCCGGTCTCGACCATGAGGAAGGCGAGGTTGTTGGCCGCCACCGGCTGTTCCGGCTGGATGGCGAGAGCTTTCTTGTAGCTGTCCATCGCTGCGGTGCGGTCACCCTGCGACTCCTGCAAGGAGCCCAGGAGGGTCAGACCTCGCACGTCCGTCGGGTGGTCTTTGGTCCACTGCTGCCACTTGGCCACGGCTTTGGCGGGATCGCCGACGCTGACCTGGGCCCGGGTGTAGGCAATAACGGCTGTGCTATCGGACGGGTTGAGCTCCATTGCCTTTTCCGCCGAGGCGAGCCCAGCCTTGGGATCTCCGGTAGTCGTCTGAAGATCGGCGAGGAGGTCGTACATATCAGAGTTTTGCGGAGACTTGGCGATCTGTTCCTGCACCCGGCTGATGGCCTTGGCCGGCTGTTTTTCAAACACAAGAGCGGATGCGATCAGACGCAGGGCCCGAGAGGAGTTTGGGTTGATAACGAGAGTCTGTTCGAGCAGGGTCATGGCCTCGGGGATCTTCTGCTGGATCAGGCGCAGCTGCGCCAGTTCCAGGTAAGCAGCTGAGTTTTTTGGGTCGAGCTTGATCGCCTGACGGTAGGCCGCCTCTGCTTTATCGAAGTTTTTCTGGCTGGCCTCGGCCGTACCGCGCCAGATGTAGGCATTCGGGAACTGCGGATTGGTCGCGATGGCAGAGTCGGCTATCTGCTGGAGGCTGGTGAAATCATGTGTCTCGATGGAGATTTCGGCGAGACCCGACTGCGCTTCCAGACTTCTGGGGTTGAGCTTAACTGCATCGCGGAAGTTTTGCTGAGCGACGGTCGTGTCGCCCTTGGCGTGGGCGGCGCGGCCGAGCCAGATCTTGACCACAAGGCTGTCGGGATTGGCCTTGGCTGCCTTCTGAAGCGCATTGAACGCTTCAGTGGTTTTGCCGTCGTTGAGCAAAATCATGCCGTTGAGAACAGCGACTTCGGGAACGTTGGGGTCGGTCTTGGCGAGCTCAGTGCCGACCGTCCTGGCCTTCGGAAGATCCTTGTTGAGAATCAAAAGCCGCAGATAGGCGACCTTGAGCGGCGTGCTCTTGGGATGCTTGGCAACGAGGTCGGCGTAGGTGGCTGCTCCAGGAGCGAGCTGATTGGTGCGGATGTAGTAGGTGGCGAGCATGCCGGCGCCGCTCTCGGAGTCGGACATGTCTTCGGCTGCCTGACGGAGAGTCGCCTCCGCCTTGGCATTGTCGTTCTGGTGCATGTAGAGTTCGGCGAGGCTGGCCCGCGCCATGACGTTCTTCGGGTCGCCCGCGATGGCGGCCTTCATCTGATCTTCAGCGCCCTGGACATCCCCTTTCTTCTGCAGGAGCGAGGCAAGGACGAGGTGCGCGGGTACATTTTTGTTATCCAGCGACACAGCCTTGCGGAGCTGGTCTTCGCCCTGGGCTGAGGTGGCGGGGTCGGCGCTCTGTAGAAAACCAAGGGAGGCGTGGAAGGTCGCACGTTTCGGGTCGAAGGCCAGAGCCTTCTGGATTTGCGCGAGGGCTTCGGCACGGTCTCCATTGGCTATGGCGACGCTGGACAGCAAAGCGTAAGCATCGGCGTTGTTTGGGTCGATGGCGAGGACGGCGTTGGCCTGCTCGGCGGCTTTGGCCGGCTGTCTGCCTGCGACCAGAACGTTGCCGAGGTCGATCCGGGCCGGAAGGTTGGCAGGCTGAAGATCGACGGTGCGCATCAGCTCAGCGTAGGCGGGCATTATCGAGCCCTGCTTGATGAGGACTTTGGAGAGCTGATAGTGAGCGTCGGCGAAGTTACGGTCGACCTTGAGAGAATTTTGGAACTGGATGGTCGCTTCCTTGAGCTTGCCCTGGTCGGCATAGCGTTTGCCGCTTTCAAGGTACCGCTGTTTTTGCTTGTTGGGATCGCGATGACAACCCACGGTCAGACCAAGTGCAAGCGATACAGTCAAGATTGCTGAGACCCGACGTGCGGCCGAGGCTAGTGAAATTCTCATTGCCGATTCCCTCAAAATGTTTTTCCAACAAATTCGTGCGTTTGGTACTGCAATTTTAGTGCTTAATCCTGTCGCGGCACTGACACAACTTGTGTAGACCATTCGGCCATCCAATCTTAGTTGGGAACGAACCGCGGCAGATTCGGGGCCATCTGCTGGGTAAAGCGAAGGGCGCGATCCTTCGCGGTCTCCAGCGATTCGGATGGCAGGACCTGAGTGATGACTCGGACCAGAGCGCCGTCGGTTCTGTTCATGCGGATGGCATCGGCAACCATATACCCCTTGGCGATGTATTCATTGGGGATGCTGCGGCCGTGCGCCTGATACCAGTAGATGACAAACTGCTTGACGTCGCCGTTGCCGATGACGTACTCACCCACCTTGTAGTTCTTGCCGTTGACGTCCTGAATGTCAGTGTACTTCTGCGAGTCGAAGGTCCAACCGGCGCCGGGCAGGCAGTTCTGGGGGGAGTGCATCGTCTGTCCGGTCCTTTGACTGGCGAAGTAGCCGATAAAGAGGCTGATAGGGGGTTGTCCGGCTGATCCGGCCGGCGGCTCCCAGGTGTAGATGCGATTAAGGAAGTCGCCTTTACCAAGCACCTCCAACGTGTCGTCGGTCAGGGGAATGTCCCGTGCGGTCCAGGGGCCAAAGTTTTTGGGCATCTGGCTGAGGGGCACACTGACCGGCACCTGGTCAACGTCTCCGCGGCTCTGGAGGACGAAGATGGTCGAAGTGAGGAGGAGGATGACGATCCAGAAACGGGGCGATTTCATGACAGTTTCGCCTTTACGGGAGAGATGAGCCGCATCGCGCGGTGAACCAGGAACAGGCATGCGAGCGAGACGACGAACATGACCCAGCCGGAGAACTCGTGAAAGAAGCCGAGAGCTTTCTCCGGGTCCCAGTATTGTACGCAGAGGCCGGTACCGACGATGCGGGCGACGTTGGCGGTGACGGCGATCGGAATACTGGCCAAGGCAAGAATGACGCGGCGTTTCGTGGTGCGCTCCAGAAAGTAGCCGTAGAAGACAGCCAGGGTGAACAGGCTCATCAGGGAGCGGATTCCGCTGCAGGCCTCGGCGACCTCCAGTTTCATAACCGGCAGTTCGATGACGTTGCCTTCGTGAAGGGTAGGGACGCCAAGCAACGGCAGGATGTCACTGGCGATTCTTGAAGCCAGAAGTTGCAATGGGAAGGTGATCCGGTTGAACAGGATCGCCGGAAAGGGGATGGCAAGGACGAGAACCAGAAGAGGGAAGCGAAGCTCGCGGACCATGGCCCAGCCGAAAAACGTCGCTATCAGGCCGGTAATCATCAGAATAAAGGAGATGCGGGCGGTAAAAAGTTCCACCCCGTAGACGCCAAGAATCAAAACCATGATCGAAAAGACGACGAGAACGATTCCGGACCAGGTCTGCCTGATGGGAATGGCTTTGAGAACCTTCCTTTTGTCCCAAACGAGGAATGCCGCGAACAAAGGGACAAGGAAGCCGTGCGAGTAATCGGGGATGGTGTACCAGTCGTAGACGAGCTTCACCGCGACCCGGTAGTAGAGAACCACCAGCAGGATGGCGACGATGATGTAGGGAAGCCAGTCGAGCCGGGAGGAGGCGCCGGGTGGGTTGGCTTGGGGTAGGCCGGAATCCGCTTCCTTGGCAACGGCGTCGGGGGTATAGGGCATAAAGTGAGGTGTCCCCTGTGGTGGTTCGTATGACGTTATACTTCAGGTACAACGCGGTAAGCAATCAGCGTACCTCTTTTCTGGAGGCCGGTTTTCCCTTATTTATGGTCTATCGCCCCCAAAAGTGGTAGACAAAATGCATTACGAGGGGAAAAGAATTTCACACTTGGGCTGGTAGTCTGCATACTGGGGAGTATCGCCAGAGGCACGCTCATTTGTTTTCAATCACAAAGCGAATATTTCGGCGTTTTCGTATCGATAATTGAGAATACGCGACTTTTGGCACTCGCTTTGCACGGAGTTTGGATGCTTGCGGATTCCTAGACGGTCCAGCCGGAAAGATTTGAGACCAAGGGGCTGTTTCGGCTGGAAGAGGATGCATCAGAGAATGAATGAGTCTACCTCAAGCTTAAGGCGAATGAAGATGGAAACTATTCAAATGAAGCGGTTTTGTTCCACAGTAACCATGATCCTGCTCGCGATGCCGGTCGCGGGCATGGCCCAGGCAACACAGGCCCAGGCAACACAAAAGACATCACAGCAGCCCCCACAACAAACAGGCACGCCACAGCAGCCGCCACAACAGACAGGAACGCCACAGACAGGAACGTCGACACCTGCGCCGATTCAGCCTAAGTCGGCGGCACCTGCGGCGGCCGGTCCTGCTGTCGGGAACTCCGTGAGCTTTGCGAATTCTGCAAACTATGCAGGACCCATGGATGCAGCGCGTTACATCATTGGGCCGGAGGACTCGCTGCAGGTAACGGTCTGGAAGGAGCCGACTCTTTCGGGCAACTTTCCGGTTCGGCCTGACGGGATGATCTCGCTGGTTCTGGTAGGAGATCTGCCGGCGGCTGGGTTGACGCCAATGGCGCTCTCGAACGATATTACGCAGCGGTTGAGAAAGTACATCCAGGATCCTGTGGTTACAGTCGCGGTCCTTGGTGTAAACAGCCAGAGAATCTTTATGGTTGGCGAGGTGGGCAAAGTCGGGCCGGTCATGCTGACGCCCGGGATGACGCCGTTGCAGGCGATTGTCTCTGCGGGCGGGCTGTCGCAGTTTGCCAACTCGAAGCGCATCTATATCTTGCGAACGGTATCCGGAAAACAGCAGAAAATTCCGTTCAACTATAAGCAGGCGCTGAAAGGCGAAAACTCCGGGATGACCCTGCTTCCTGGGGATACGATCGTCGTCCCATGAGAAAAGTCATGAAAATCCGGATAACGATATCGACCCTTCTTCTGGCGGTGACTTCGATCGCCCACGGCCAGGCCGTGCCGACTGCCAGTACCTCCATGAATCCGAGCAGTTCAGGCTTGAATTTTTCTCCTCTCGATGGCGTGTTTCACTATGCTCTGACTGCGTCGGAGATCGCCCAGCGCGGCTACTACGGGCCTTCTGACTGGACCTATTCGACAGCTCTTTCGGGAAACGCCTCCTATACGGCGAAGAGCGAGGCGCGTCCGTTCAACATGGTTTTTGCGGGCGGCGTCTCTCTGCCCAATCAATCGGGACAGAAAACGACGAGTTTCTGGAATATCGCGGCTTCGCAGGGTTATGTCACGCGGAAGTGGATCTTCAACGTCTCCGACTCGTTCAGTTTTCTGCCGCAGTCGCCAACCACCGGCCTATCGGGGATTCCCGGAGTCGGCGACCTGGGTGCGATACCGGTGCAGGGACCGGTGGAAGGTCCGGCCGGCGGAGTCTTCTCCAACGTCGGAAATCGAATCTCTAACATCTTGAGTGGCGGTTTGGAGCGGCAACTCGACCACGCCACCTCGATCAGCGGGAATGGCTCCTGGGCCGTTCTTAACTTCGTGAATCCAAGCCCGACTAGCGGCGCAATCGACAATACACAGGTTTCGGCCACGGTGGCGCTCAACCGGAGGCTCGACGCGCGAAGCTCTGCGAGCGTGAATGCCGCCTACTCAATCTTTACCTACAGCGGCCCGGGAGTCACGTTTGCCACGCCGGACATTGCAACTCGGGGCCTCAATTTGTCCTATCAGCGTCTTCTGAGCCGGTCGCTCAGCGTGAGCGTCTCGGCGGGGCCGCAATGGGTTACCAGCTCCAACAACCTTCTGATTCCATCGAACATCAATGTGGCTGGCACGGCGGGCGTAACGTATTCGCGTGGACTTACCAATGCATCTGTAAGCTACTCACGCGGAGTCAACGGCGGTTCCGGAGTACTGCCGGGTGCGCTGGGTGACACCGTCAACGGCTCGCTGAGCCATTCCTACGGCCGCAATTGGGTGGCGTCGATCAACGCAGCGTACACTCATACCTCCGGACTGACACAACTGTTTACCGGTGTTCCAATCGGTCAAACCAACTCAGTGTATGAAACTGTTTTTGGCGGCGCCCAGGTCACGCGACGAATCAGCACGCATCTCTCCGGTTACCTTAGCTACACGGCCCAGAATCAATCGAGCAATTTTTCTGTTCCCGGGCAGAACTCATTGAACGGCACCTCCCATACATTTGGGATCGGGATCAGCTTCAGTCCGCGTTCAACCCGTCTGGGACAATTTTAAGGAGTCATCATGCTTGGTCATCGTACCTTGACGTTGCAAGACTACAGCACCATCCTGAAACGAAGGTGGTGGATCATTGCTATCCCGGCAATCATCTTTCCTATCGTTGGGTATGGTATTACCTTTTTTGTGCCGCCCGAGTATCTGTCGCAGACACTAGTCCTGGTGGAGCAACAGAAGGTTCCGGAATCGTATGTCAAGGCCGTGGTCACGGAGGATCTGAGCGGACGGCTGGCTTCCATGAAGGAGCAGATCACGAGCCGGTCGCGACTGCAGCCGATTATCGAGCGCTTCAATCTGTTTGCGAACTCTGGATTGTCGATGGACGATCGTATCGACCGGACCCGGAAGAATATCGGGATCGCACCAATCCAGTCGGAGATTGCGCGAACCAACGGATTACCGGGCTTCTTCATCTCCTTCAAGGCGAGCGATCCGCGGACAGCCCAATTGGTGTGTGGAGAGATTCAATCGCTCTTTGTCAGCGAGAATCTTAGCGACCGAGCGGCATCGGCGGCAGGAACAACCGACTTTCTGAAGGGTCAGCTGGCCGATGCGAAGGCCAAGCTGGACGAACAAGACGAGAAGCTGCGCAAATTCCAGCAGACGTACGTTGGCAAACTGCCGGGCGCGGAGGCTTCGAACATCAACATGCTGACGACCCTGAATACGCAGCTGGATGCGACGACGCAGGCACTGGCCCGACTGGAGCAGAATAAGTCTTACGTTGAGTCGATGGCTGCATTGCAGCAGCAGCAGGCCTCGCAGGGCGAACACGGCGGCGCCACTCCGCAAGGCCGACAAGGCGAGCTGCAACAGTTGCAGGCCCAGGAGGCTGACCTGACCTCCCGCTACACCGACGACTATCCCGATGTGGTCAGCGTGCGGAGAAAGATAAGGGAACTGCGCGAGCAGATAGCGAATGCGCCGGCGCCGGTCGCTGCGACGGCAACGGCTCCGACCCCGAAGCCTGTCGATTCGATAGGAGCGCTCCAGCTTCGAACGCAGCTTCGCTCTATGGACCAGGAGATTGCGCAGAAGAAGCACGACCAGGCATCGATTCAATCCCAGCTACACCTCTATCAGGAGCGCGTTGCGTCCAGCCCCGAAATCGAGGAAGAGTACAAGCTCATTACGCGAGACAATCAGACGGCGCAGCAGTTTTACGCTGAGCTGCTCAACAAGATACAAACAGCCAAGATGGCGACAGATCTCGAGAAGCGGCAGCAAGGCGAGCAGTTCCGCGTGATGGACGAGCCGAATCTTCCCGAGTCGCCTTCCTCTCCAAAACGTCCGGTTTACATTGCAGGAGGTCTTGTTGCGGGTTTATTCCTGGGTTTACTTATTGTAGGCACGCTGGAGTATCTGGATACCGCCGTACGGAACGAGCGCGATATCTGGGCGTTTACGAAGCTGCCGACGCTGGGAGTCATCGCCTTCACCGGGGAGCCGGAGCCGGTGCAGTCGAGACGAAAATGGTTCAGACGTGGGAGTCCAGACCTGACAGCGGGCACCAAGCCGCTGATGAATGCGGGTGGCTAAGATGTATAAAAGCTTCTTCAAACTGCAAAGCAGCCCGTTTGGCACCAGTCCCGACCCGCGTTTTCTTTATATGATGCCGCATACGCGCGAGGCGCTTGCCTGCCTGGAGTATGGGATCTCGGCGCGGAAGGGCTTCACGGTGCTTACCGGCGAGGTGGGGACCGGGAAGACGACGCTGCTGCGCCGGGCCTTGGGCTCATTCAGCAATCGCCGGGTGTCGACGGCATTTGTCTTCAATCCACGTCTGGATGTGTTGGACTTTCTCGAGTTTGTGTTGACGGACTTCGGACTTGTGCCCGCGACACGGACGAAATCAGGGATGCTGCTACAGTTGAACCGCTGGTTGATCGAGCGGTTCCGTATGGAAGAGACCTGTGTCGTGGTGGTCGATGAGGCGCAAAATCTCTCGTGGGAGTTGCTCGAAGAAATTCGGCTGCTGACCAATCTTGAGACCTCGTCGGAGAAGTTATTGCAGATTGTTCTTTCAGGACAGCCGGAGCTTGAAGAAAAGCTACGCCACCCGAGCGTGCGCCAGTTGCGGCAGCGGGTTTCGTTATGGTGCAGGACGCAGGCGCTGACTGAGAATCAGACCCACGCCTATGTCACCGAGCGCTTGCGGATTGCCGGAGCGAGCTGGCAGCTTTTCTCTGTCGAGGCACTGGAGTTGATCCATCGCTGCAGCCGCGGCATTCCGCGCCTTATTAATCTGCTGTGCGAGCACTCGCTGATCCTGGCGTATGTGGAGCAGGTGCAGCAGGTCACTGCGGCCATGGTGGAAAGCGTGGCGGCGGAGTTGGAGTTGGAGACGCAACCATTCATGGTTTCGTCGGCCGCATTGGGTAACGGAGCATCGCCGTCGCCGCGGTCCGTAACGGAAAACAATTTTATGGCGGGTTTTGGAAAAGAGACTCCAGGAAGGCAAGATCGATGAGCCGAATTTACGAAGCACTCCAGAAAGCAGAATCCGAGCGGAAGTTGGAGCGACGCGAACCAGAATTGGGGATTCCGGACGAGCCCCCCAGCGCAGCGATGACAACGGCAGTGGCCGATCCCGAAGATGCAGTGTTCGCTATGCCGCGCTTCGCCGAGGCTCCGATCGTCACTGAGCCCTATACCGAGCCATCCCCACGGCGTCTGGGCGGAGCGTCCCTGGACCTGAGCAGGATTCCCGCGCGACCCTGGGCGCTCTCTCTGCCGCAGCTGCCCGCATTGCTGGAGCGGGGGCCCGCGGTCGAACAGTTTCGCAGCCTTCGCTCGCGGATCTTTGAGCTTCGGGACATCAGTCCGCTGAAGACGATCCTGGTGAGCAGCGGTGTGCCACAGGAGGGCAAAAGCTTTATCTCGACGAATCTGGCACTGAGTCTCGCGCGCCACAAGAACAGCAAGGTGCTCTTGATCGACGGGGACATGCGAAGGTACACGCTGCACCAGATTCTTGGGTGCGAGTCGCATCCGGGGTTGGCCGATTATCTTGCGGGCAAGGTGGATGTTTTGGACGTGATGCAGCGGCCGGAGGCGTTACAGGCGCCAACCACGGGAGTCACCTCGATACTGCCGAACCTGACCTTTATCGCGGGTGGGAATGGCGGAGATAAAGCCGCTGATCTTTCGGGCAGCCCGCGTTTCGGTGAATTGATCCGTCAGGCGGCGCCGCACTTCGACTGGATCATTGTGGATTCTTCCCCTGTGCTTCCGGTCTCAGACGCGGTGAACCTTGCCCGATGGTGCGATGGTGTCCTTTTGGTCGCGCGTGGAGGGGTGACAAAATTCCCCGTCGCGCAACGTGCGCAGAGTGAGTTGAAGGCTTCGAAGATTCTGGGCTTTGTGCTCAATGCCGTGCAGGAGACGCCCGAGATCGGCGGCTACTACGGTTACGACGGCACCGTGCAGTAACAGGGAGCGATTGAAACGATGATCCGGCTGTTCAACGTGTACTACCCCACCCGAACCATCGTTCTCCTGCTATGTGAAGCGCTGATTGTTAGTGGTTGCTTCCTGCTTGCGACGGCATTGCTTCTGGGGCCGGATACTTACCTCGTCCTGAACTATGAGTATGGCGGCCTGAAGATCCTCGGGCTGACGATTCTGACCCTGCTCTGTTCGTACTATTTCGATCTCTACGAGCCCCAGCGCATCTCGGCGCGCTGGGAGATCTACTTTCGTCTGTTGTTGGTTCTCGGGTTTCTCTCTTTCCTGCTCTCCGCGATCATTTATCTTTTTCCCAACGTAGACATCGCCCACTACGTTTTGTTGCTGGGACTCATATTTCTTACCGCGGCGCTGGTGGCGTGGCGTAGTGCATACGAATGGATCATTGGCCAGGAGATGTTCCGGGAACGAGTGTATGTTCTGGGCGCTGGGGAACGAGCGCAGGCAATCGTAGAACTGCTCCGGACGCGTAAGGACGCAGGCATGCATGTTGTCGGCTGGGATGGCGTACTGGCCGACAAGAAGGAGCGCAAAGAGGCGTTCAATGCTGCCCTGGAGCGGTTTGCCGGCCCCGGGCCCCGGGTCGACCGCGTCATTGTTGCCCTCGAAGACAGGCGCGGTGAGTTCCCGGTAAATGAACTGCTCAAGCTGCGATTCAATGGAGTGGTGATTGAAGAGGCGGGAAGCCTTCTGGAGCGGCTGACCGGTAAGTTGCATCTGGATGGACTTCATCCAAGCAGCTTTATCTATAGCGAAGGGTTTCGGGTGAAACCTTCCCAGCAGATTGCACGGCGCGTTGTGTCCACCCTGACGGCAGCAACTGGACTGCTCCTGTTTCTCCCTTTTTTCCCGATCGTGGTGCTGATGGTCCGGCTCTCTTCTCCGGGGCCGATCTTCTTCCGTCAGACGCGAGTGGGTCTTGGCGGAAAAAACTTCAGTGTCTACAAGTTCCGTACGATGCGGACCGATGCCGAGGCAGCCGGAGCCAAATGGGCGACCAAAGACGATCCGCGGGTGACCCGCGTCGGCATGTTTATGCGGAAGACCCGGCTGGATGAGGTGCCGCAGCTATGGAACGTGCTGCGCGGCGATATGGGGTTTGTCGGTCCACGACCGGAACGGCCTGAGTTTGTGCCGTGGCTCTCCGAGCAGATTCCCTACTTCAACCTGCGTCATATGATTCGCCCGGGACTGACGGGATGGGCGCAGGTGCGGTATGGGTACGGAGCGAGTCTGGCTGAGGCCCGCGAAAAGCTGGAGTTCGATCTGTACTACATCAAACACATGACTCTCGGGCTCGATCTGCTGATCATGTTCGAGACGGTGAAGACGATCCTGCGGCGGCAGGGTGCGCAATAAATCCGGTGGTTGGGTTGGTCCTCCACAACCTTGCGGCTTATCGGCAAGCCCACCGCCGAGGATCACCGAAGATCAATAGATTCGGGTTCGTGAGGAGAGAGCTGGTTTGAGCGTCCGCTCCTCTTTCTTGACCAGATGGGGGATGCGAAGGGGCCGGGGCGGGACCTCAGGCATACCGACCTCGCTCAGCTTATAGAGCAGAGACCGATAGCTGATCTGAAGCCACTTTGCCGTCTTTTGCCGGTTCCAGCTGTTTTCCTGGAGCACCTTGAGGATGATCTGGCGTTCGAGGTCCTGGGTTGCCTTCTTCGTAATGTTCTTTAGGGAGACCGGCTCGCTCAGGTCGATCTCAGTGACGATACCTCGGGGCGTCTCCGGCATCAGCTCCGCGACCAGTGCCTCTTCGCTCCCGATCAGCACGTAGCTACGAATGAGATTCTCAAGCTGGCGGATGTTGCCCGGCCAGTGATAGTTCTGCATCAGGCGTACGGCGCTTCGGGAGAGCAATTCCGGTGTCTTATGGAAAACCTTTGCATAGTGATCGATGAAATAGTCGATGAGAATCGGCAGGTCTGCGATCCGCTGACGTAGCGGCGGAAGGTTGATGGTCACCGCATTGATACGGAAAAGGAAGTCCAGCCGGAAGGTTCCATCCTCAACCTGGTTGCGAAGATCGCTGTTGGAGGCCGAGACCAGCCGGGTTGCGATGGAGCGGGGTTCATGACCGCCCACTCGGACGAAGGTCCCGTCCTGCAATACTTGCAGCAGTTTGGATTGAACGGCCAGATCAAGGCTGCCGACCTCGTCCAGAAAGAGCGTACCGTTGTCGGACTGCTCGACCCGGCCGAGCTTGGTCGACATGGCGCCTGTAAAGGCCCCTTTTTCATAACCAAACAGCTCGGTTTCGAGCAGCGAGTGGGGGATGGCTGGACAGCTTACCTTCACCAGAGAGCCACGGGCCCGCATGGAGAAGGCGTGCAGCAGGCGCACACAAATCTCTTTGCCGGTGCCGCTCTCACCCTGGATGAGGACGGGGACATCGGTCTCCGCAACCCGCTCCAGCTTGTTCCGGACCGCCTGCATTGCGGCAGTTTTTCCGAAAATGATATCCAGCGGCGGGAGGTTGAGAGAGGCAGCGGATTCGGCGTTGTGGACCAAGGTCATTTTTTCCTATCGGCGTTTAGGCAGAAACCCGCAAAGTTTGCAATATGCTTCACACTGCACGTTGAGCACCAATCATAAGATGCAAAAACAAAAAACGGAGGATATTTAAAGACTGGAGGAGCGAATTTATACACCAATAGACTTTGAGGCAGGCGCAAGGTTGCCATTTTGTGTGAAATTACACGGTTAGGAGCTTTCTACAACCAAAGTAACCTGCCGAAAAAATCTCTCTTTTTTTTCGTTCTAAGTTGCCGACAACCATGTAAGCTAGGCCTACTTGGGATGGGGAGTGGAAAACCTTTATCTCTTTTGTCAGCAAAGTTCTTAACATTTTTATGCCAAAGTGACGTTGAACAATCTAGAATTCGCAAGAAAGAAGTTGTGAAGACTCCCCACTTCGCGACGACTTAGCATTGATGAGCACTATGAGTTGGTCGGGATTCGAGATGGAGTCGGATTCAGAATCATCGCCAGGTTGGGCAATAGAATCCAAACCGGCGAAATAGGGGTATTTGTATGTCAGCTGCGCTGTCGTATCCAGTCTCTGCCTTGAAGTCGAGTGCCAGGTCGCGAGCCCAGATTTTGATCCTGGAGCCGGATCTTGCTGTACTCGACTATCTTCGGTTGACCCTTGGGTCTCAGTACTCCCTCAATCTATTTTCAGAGGAGCAAGCCCTGCTTGATCGGCTGGAAAAGGCTGAGCAGCCCGATCTGCTTCTGCTCGCGCTGCATACCAGCCGCGATCCTCTCCCGCTTTTAACTCACATCCGGTGCACCAAGCCGCATCTCCCGGTAATCGTCCTGTCGTGCTCGGCCGAGTTGCGGGATCTGGAGATGGTGATCCGGCTTGGAGTTCGCGGCATCGTGATGAAGCCGTTTACCGGCAGCGATGTGGAACAGGCCATTGAGGAGCATCTTGCCTCCGCCGACAAGAACGTGCCGGCCGCCGATGCTCTCAAGGAGATTCCGCTCAATGAAACGCACTCGTTTGTGCGTTCGAGCAAGCGGATGCGCGATCTGGAGGCCCAGGCTGCCTTGGTGGCCCGCGCCGACATACCACTGCTGATCCTAGGCGAGAGCGGCACCGGCAAGGAGATTCTTGCGCTCTATACCCACAAGATGTCCGCCCGCAGCCAGAACATCTTCCTGAAGGTCAATTGCGCGGCGGTGCCAGCCGATCTGCTCGAGAGCGAGTTGTTCGGTTATGAACAGGGCGCGTTTACCGGCGCTGTGAAGACCAAGCCCGGCAAGTTCGAAGTTTGCACGGGTGGAACAATCTTTCTCGACGAGATCGGTGAGATGCCGGCCATGCTGCAAGCCAAGCTGCTGCAGGTGTTGCAGGATGGAACCTTCTCCCGTCTGGGCAGCCGGTCGCCGATGAAGGTCGATGTCCGTGTGATCGCTGCTACCAACATCAACATGAAAGAGGCGATGGCGAACAAGAGCTTCCGCGAGGATCTGTACTACCGCCTGAACGGCTTTACCCTGAGCATTCCCCCGCTGCGGGAGCGTCGCGAAGAGATTCCGGTGCTATCGGAGTACTTCATGCGTAAGGGAGCCAAGCGCTACGGCCGGGACCCGCTGCCGTTCTCGGCGAACCTGCTGAATGTGCTGGACCAGCACCCGTGGCCCGGCAATCTGCGTGAGTTGGAGAATGTCATCAACCGCTACCTGGTACTTGGAGACGAGAGGTCGATCGTCGAGGAGCTTTCTCCTTCCACCGCGTACCAGGGCGCGGCGGCGACAGCGGCCCAGGAGACGCCAAACGGCGCCGGGCTCAAAGCGATGGTACGCAACCTGAAGGGTGATGCAGAATCGACGGCAATTGCACAGGTTTTGGAGGGTGTTGGATGGAACAGGAAGGCCGCGGCAAACGATCTGCAAATAAGCTACAAGGCGCTCCTGTACAAGATCAAGCAATACGACCTATCGCCGCGGAACCACGCGTCGTAGTGTCCAAGAGGGGCGACAAAGAACCGTCAGATAGCTATCGCGTCGTTGTCCGGTATGAGAACCACGCCGTCCGGGGAACCGCCGAGCCGAGCGAACTGGGGTCGATCGATCAGTTGCTGCGCAATGATCCTGTGTATCCGCTTGATTCGATTCGGCTGAAACTGCTGGATTCCGAGGCTGTTGAAGATGTGTCCACCAAGGACGCGAAGGCTGTCTTCTTCGTCAAGACCTTCGACGGGGATCTTCGCCATCGGGCTCTTCATTTTCATGAACATGCGCCGATCGTGGCTGGCCTGTGGGTGCGAGTGTACTTTTACGACGGCGAGATGATTGAAGGAATCATCAGCAATACCAGGGATTTTGTGCTGGAGACGGGCTTTTTCCTGAGGCCGACGGATCCCAATGGAAACAACCGGCTGGTGTATGTGCTGAAGGCTGGGCTCAAGGATTTCCATGTGTTGGGGATGCGGAATCCTTCGAAGAATCCTGCTTAATTTTCAGAAAAAATTCTTGGCGCGGGTGTGGGACGAAAAGGGCGTCTTTGCTGGTGTTTTTAAGGGTGGTTTTGGGAAAAGTGCGTGTTTTGTGATGGTGTTTTTGTGGTGAATTCGTGGTGATTCGGTGACATAACGTGGTTCTTAGCGGCACGTTTTTCCGGCGCTAAAAATATGCCAACTTTTTCAACTTTATTTTTGGCTTG